>Ga0193726_1001586_pt1 | contig 17388 bp, 17 predicted proteins | sample H2c1metaG_FD_144928 | JGI IMG/M metagenome (GOLD analysis project Ga0193726, IMG submission 144928) | Soil microbial communities from a riparian zone of the East river system, Colorado, United States - H2c1 | ecosystem: Environmental > Terrestrial > Soil > Riparian zone | place: USA: East River... | reverse complement strand
AAGTTGGAAGATAGAGCTTGATAACCATTGGCTGTGTTGTTGCTCCCTGTGCTGTTGTTGTGCAGCGCGGAAGAACCAATCGCCGTGTTTTGGGTTCCGGTCGTATTGTCAAAAAGTGGTATTTTGCGAGAGCGCGGAAATGCCTATGGCGGTGTTGGCATTGCCGGTAGTATTTTCCGTAAGCGCGGCGGCACCAGAAGCCGTGTTCGAGTTGCCGTTGATGTTGTTAAAGAGCGCTCGGTCGCCAACCGCCGTGTTGAAGCTGCCAAAGAAAATTCCAGTTGGGGCGTCGGCGTTCCCACCGGTATTGTTAAAAAGCGCGAATGTTCCATTAGCCGTGTTGGCGGTTCCTGAGATGTTGCTTAAGAGTGCCCCAGCGCCCGTGGCAGTGTTTTCGTTTGCTGTGTTGAGAAGGAGGGTCCCAGCGCCGATGGCTGTGTTGAAGTTTCCTTCTGCATTGCTGAGGAGTGAGAACAAACCAACTGCCGTATTATACGTGCCGGCGGTAAGGCTTAAAAGAGCTGAACTTCCCTCTGCAGTATTGCCTCCTGCGTAGCCTCCGTCCGGCGGCGGATTGACTGCCTGTGCGACCGGGTAAAGCGCGAAGCAGCCAAGCGCAAAGAACATGAGGAACCGCGAAGTTGGTAAAGTTCGTGTTTTCATAGGACACAAAGTTTCGAAACAACCCCGGCAGCTTGTCGAGATTAAAATGTTGGCGCTGCTAGGTGTAGCCGGCGCCGGCTTTGTCTTACCGAAGAGATGGGCGAAGGCGAATGATCGCTGTCAGGCAATGCTACAGAAAAGCTTCTGCAACGGAATCAGCCAGACTTTTACCTTTTCGAGTTAACGAGAAGTTACCGTTCGATTTTCGAAGCAGACCAAGCGAAATAAACTCCTCCGTTTCTCGGTGTTTCAATTCCGAGGCAGCGATTCCTTCGCGCATGCGTAACGAGAGCGCGATTCGCTCCGAGCGTTTCATTTCGTTGGTGAGATTTTCGCTCAATCCTCTCGGCGACTGGCCGGAGAGAACGCGATCGGCGTAACCGCGATAGTCACAAACATTCTGCCAGCGCTGCATGCCGACAGTCGAAAACGCGCTCGGACCGATACCGAGATAATCCTTACCCCGCCAATAAGCGCGATTGTGAACTGACGCAAAGCCGGAGCGCGCGTAGTTGGAAATTTCATAATGTTCATAGCCGGCGTCTTCGAGAACGCACATAGTCATCTCGAAAAACGCAGCATCCGCGTCCGTGTCCTGTCGAAATTCACCGCGTGCGTGGCGCAGAAAGAATTCTGTGTCCTCCTCATACGTGAGGCAGTAGGTGGAGATGTGATCGGGTCGAAGAGCGATCGTTTTCTCCAATGTGAATTTCCATTGGTCGATGGTTTGTCCCGGCAAACCGAACATGAGATCGACATTGATGTTCGGGAACCCGGCAGCTCGTAGAATGTGGAACGAGTGCTCGGCTAGCTCTGAGTTGTGTTCTCGTCCCAAGAGTTTCAGCAATTCATCATCCCAAGATTGAATACCAAGACTTACTCGGGTCACTCCGAGTTTGTGAAGCAGCTCGGCTTTGCGCGCCGATACGCTGCCCGGATTTGCTTCGATCGTCCACTCTGCAAGCGATGAGATGTCGAACCGCTGATGGAAACCTCCGAGCAGAAATTCCAATTGCGAAGTTGTGAGAGCCGTCGGCGTGCCGCCGCCGAAGTAGATGGTTTCAGGCGTCAGTACAAAGTTCGCGCATTGCTGATCGAGATCGCGCAATATCGCTTCGCAAAATCGCCCCGTTTGCGAGCGATCCAGCAAATCTTTGTAAAACGCGCAGTACGGGCAGAGTCGTGCGCAAAAGGGGATGTGAACGTAGATATGTCGAATTGAGTTCACTGTACTGGCGGCCGTGTCGCCTGTTTTTACGTGCGGTCCCGCAGCCGACACGGCTGCCGCTACGGCGGAATAGTTGTGATTCGCGGCGTTACTCATACAATCGCTTGGTCTTCGCTCGACATGACAGAACTCCGGAACGTAATCCTCATTCTGTTTTGCGCCATTGCCAGCATGCTCGCGCAAACGCCTCCGCAGCCGGCGCCGACTCCGTCAGTCGTCTATTCTGTGCACGATCCCGCGGCAATCAAAGATTACAGGACGAACCCGCGGATCGTGCGTGAGATGGTGAATCGGCTTGTCCTGGCCGCGACCGGTCAGCCTGACGTGGGGAAGGCGTGGGCGTCGTTAGTCGCTCCGAGTGACAGAGTGGGAATCAAAATCTGTGCAGCTGGCGGTGAACTTTTTACGACGCATCACGACATTGTGAATGCGATTGTCGACGGGCTCGCTGCGGCGGGACATCCGCGTGGCAGCATTATTGTCTGGGATCGGTCCCTTGGCGGAGTCAAGGAGGCCGGGTACCGGCCGGCAGTCGATGGTTACCAGTTAAAGGCAATCGCACCGCGCGACGGATATGATCCAAAAGCAGTCCTCTCTGCTCCTTTAATTGGGAAATTGGTTTGGGGCGATCTCGAATACTTCGGCGACATAGGAAAAATACCAATGCTGTCCGATACCGAGAATACGAGCAACGTGAGTCATTTCTCCAAGATCGTTTCCACTGAAGTCGACAAGGTCATTAATGTTCCGGTGATGAGCATCAGTGAAACGAATGGGATCGCAGGTTGCATTTATAACATGACAATTCCAAACATCGATAATTGGCGTCGCTTTGCTCAGGGTTCTCGTTTTGGCGCGGAAAGTCTCGCGGAGATCTATGCGAATCCCAACATCGCAAAGAAGGTAGTCTTCAATCTAATGGATGGACTCATCGCGCAATATGCTGGTGGACCGAAGCCTCAACCGAACTACGCGATTCATTATGCGACGCTGTATGCAAGCAAGGACCCGGTGGCTTTGGATGCCATCGCGTTGAAGTATTTCGAACAATGGCGCACACGCGGCAGTCTGCCGGCGATCGGCCCAATGGCTGCCTATGTCGATTACGCCGGTCAGATAGGCTTGGGTAACGCAGCGCCGAATCGGATCGAATTAAAAAATATCGGACGATGAATTCTGATACTGTAGCCGGGGTCGATGCCCCCGGCCGGCGATCGTGGCACCTACGAACGGCCATCCTGCGTTCCGTCTCTCGTTCCTTTTATCTTTCAATACGCTTCTTGCCGCGGCAATTGCGCGAACCGATTGCCCTTGCGTATCTGCTTGCACGGACAACCGACACCGTCGCCGACACAACTCGAGTTCCCTGCACCGTGCGAATGGAGGCTTTGAAAATGTTCTCGGACGGCATTCTAGGTAAAGCTTCGCGAGAAATGGTTGTCAATCAGGTAGCCTCGTTCGTGCCGTTACAAGAGAATGCGGCCGAGCGAACACTCCTGGATTCGTTGCCCGACTGTTTGGAATGGCTCGAACAAATCGGGCGAGCAGATCGCGACGATATTCGCGCGGTGCTTGAGAAGATCATGCACGGCCAGATGCTCGATTTGCATCGCTTCGGCGACCCCACACAAGTTCGCGTGCTCGAGACCGCTGCCGATCTGGACGAATACACTTATCTCGTTGCAGGCTGTGTAGGCGAATTTTGGACGCAACTTTGCTTCCGGCATCTCAGAGACTTTGCCAGTTTAATCCAGGACGAAATGCTTGCCCTGGGCAGACGCTACGGCATGGGACTTCAATTGATCAATGTCTTGCGCGACGCCGGCACCGATCTGCGAGCAGGTCGCTGTTATTTTCCGGATGACGAGCTCGGCGCGATCGGTTTGAGTGCGGCGCAGATCTTGTCCGAGTCGGATCGTTTCCAACCGATCTATCAAAGTTGGATGGAAAAAGCGCAGGATGGGTTGGCGTGCGGGATGGAGTATTCGCGCGCGATCCGGAACCGGCGAGTGCGTGCAGCCACGGTCTTGCCGGCGTTGATCGGGGCGCGAACCCTTGCGCTTTTCCGTAAGCCTGGCGCCAGCGCGCTAGATCAAACAATTAAAGTTCCACGCCGCGAAGTGCGCGCGATCGTTCTGTCACTGGCCGTTCATCTCGCGTCGCACAGGGAGATTGAAACGATCTTTAATCGCGCTACAGAAAATAGTTTCGCTGTTTTTCGCTGATTGGTTTTTCGAGTCGGTCGAGCACCTGCATCATGTCCTCCCAGACTTTCCGTTTCTCGGAGGGGGACTGGTTCCGTAACAGATACGCAGGATGATAAGTAATCATCAACGGGGTGCCGTTATATGAGTGCCAGTGCCCGCGCAATTCCCGCATCGTCCCGCGGGCGCCAAGCAGACCTTCCACCGCGACGGCGCCCAGGGCGATCAACACTTTCGGTTGAATAATGTCGATCTGTTCGAGCAAGTAGGGCCGGCACATCTGCATTTCTGCCGGCGTCGGTGCGCGGTTCCCAAACGAGCCTGCCGGCGTGTCCGGGCGGCATTTAAGGATATTTGCGATGTAAACGTCTTCGCGCGCAAAGCCCATCGCTTTAATAATTCTCGTTAATAGTTGTCCCGCGCGGCCGACAAACGGTTCGCCCTGCTGATCCTCGTCCGCGCCAGGCGCTTCGCCGATGAACATGATTTCAGCGTTGGGATCGCCAACGCCAAAAACGGTTTGAGTGCGCGAGCTCGCGAGATGTGCACACTTTGTGCAAGAACGAACGCGTTCGCGAACGGTCGCGAGAATCTTCGTTTTGTCGGGCGCGACAAGCTGCAAGCCCGCGAGCACGTCTTTCGATGCGCGCGGCGCGCGATCATTGGTTTCTCGGATTTTTTCCAGCGTGGCAATGACGAGGTTGAGAGCCGGCTGGATCATTGTGGCCGATCATCCGAAATTTCGGGCGCGACTGCAATTTATTTGTGGAAACGTGCCCGAAATTTGTGCTTTCTGGATGAAAAAAAGAAATCATCGGTATGCGGACGTGATTCGTTAAAACCTGGAAGGGTTGTAACCGCGGGCGAGGACTGCGGCAATTCCTGCGCATGCAGAGCTCTAGCCGTCCGGGGTCAGCGAACCCTGCTACAACACCAGATTCGCGTGCCTCGCTAGGCGTTGCGCGTGCTGAGCCATTGCAGCGCGAAACGCGCCACCTCGCGCGAATTCTTTAAATCAAGTTTATCTTTGATATGCGATCGATGGGTCTCCACGGTTTTGGGACTGAGATGCAGCAGCTTCGCAATTTCACGCACATCCTTGCCTTTGCCGATAAATTCCAAGATCTCAAGTTCACGGTCGCTAAGTCTCTCGACCGCGTCGGTCTCGTCTTCAGACTGGCGATGCGCGAATTTCGTAATCACTTGCGCCGCCATGGCCGGGCTGAGGTAAGGGCGTCCATTAAAAACCTCGTGAATTGCGTGGATCACATTGGCCATCGCTTCATGTTTCATCACATAGCCTTCTGCTCCGGCCCGCAGCGCGCGCAGTGCGTAGAGCGATTCGTCATGCATGGAAAGCACCAGGATTGGCAGATTCACGAATTCTGCTCGGATGTTTTTGATAAGCTCAATCCCGTTTGCCCCCGGCAAACTCAGGTCGACGATCGCAAGGTCTGGGTTCAGTTTTCGGATTACTTCCATCCCTTCGGCGGCAGTGCCAGCTTCGCCGCAGATCGCAAAACTGTTCTCGGAATTAATCAGTTGTTCGAGGCCTTTTCGAAACAACGGGTGATCATCGACGATGACGATTCGTTTCGCGTCTGGCAGGTCGCATTTTGGATTCTGGTTGGTCGATCTGGCGTGATTTGAATCGGAATGGCTTAAAACGGATTTCGGTTTTGTCGAGATTGCTGCGCGGCGTGTCATTTTATGCCCTCAGTAAGGATACGCTGCTCGGCAGGTTGTCCGATGCAGGATATTTAGATTAGGTGTTTAACGCTTTCGTTAGTTTTGCCGGGAAAGGCGCTGGAACGCTTCTTTCTCTTATTTGATTCGATTGTTCCGTCGGGCAAATAACAGGCCACACGGGTGCCACCTTTTTCCGGAGTTTCAACTTTCAACTGCCCTCCCATCAGGCCCGCGCGATAATTCATGATGTGAAAGCCTAGCCCGCGCGCTCCGTTTCGAGCTTTCTGAACGCCGACGCCATCGTCGGTTATGCTCAAGAGCATTTGCCTTTGCCCGGATCGCTCTAGTTTGACCACAATCTGCCGCGCTTGGGCATGCTTGTTAGCATTGATCACTGCTTCGCGCGCGATGCGATACAAATGTGCCGCCACCGTGTCGTCTTCGAGATGAAATGATGGTTTGACTTCCAAACGACACGGCGTTCTCCACATCTCGCGGTCAACCAAATCTTCCAATGCTTCCACAAGTCCGGCCGCGTCCACATCGAAGCGATGCAAAGCGCGGGAAAGGTTTCGGGTATCGGTCGCGGCGTTGTTTACGAGTTCCGCGATTTTTTCGATGTCTTTCACCTCGATGACTCGATGATTCTTTAATCGCAACCCGACCGATCGGGCCATGAACGCAACTGCCGTCAGATGCTGGCAAATCCCATCATGCAATTCCTGGGCGAGTCGCTGTTGTTCGCGATCGCTAATCTCGAGAATTTCACCCTCCAGCCCCTTCCGTCGTTCGATCTCGCCTTTTAACTCGGCATTTGCTATGCGTAACGCTTCCGTGCGCCGCTCCACCAGCTGTTCCAGCAGGTCTCTTGATTTTTGCAACGCCGCTTCCGCTTTCTTGCGCGCCGACATATCGATCACTACGGCCACAACAGACTTGGGCCGGCCCGCCGCGTCGCGTTCCGCTGCGTAGGAGACATTCACCCAGAGGAGCGACCCATCCTTGCGAATATAGCGCTTTTCGATTTCGGCTGGTTCGCCCTCTCTGAAGACGCGCTCAAATGCCTGCATCGTCTTTTCCAGATCGTCGGAATACGTTATTTCACGAACGCTCTTGCCGATTAGCTCCGATTCTTTGTAGCCGAGCATCTTACAAAATCTCGAATTCGCGAATTCGATGCGGCTTTTTAGATCGTAACGTGCCATGCCTGCATTAGCTTGCTGCACGGTCGCTCGAAAGCGCTCTTCGGATTCGCGCAATGCTTCTTCGTCGCGGCTGTGTTCAATCGCCTGCGCAAGTTGGGTGGCAATCGTGGTCGCCAGTTTTAGCTCGTCATCGGTAAACACATGTGGCGCGTCATAATAGGTCATGAATTTGCCGATCAATTTTTGGTCGCTGACCAACGGAATGAATGCAGCGGCGCGAATGCCTTCGCTTCGAATGGTTGATTTCAGGGGCTTCGGAATATCGGCAATATCGACATCGTTAATGCAAACGGGCTTGGGATTTTTTGCATCCGGTTTCCATGGCGAATGCCCTTCTACCGTCTTGCGATATCTCTGTGACAAACCGCGCCAGGCGACAAAGCGCATCACCTTCTCTTTATTGAAAAGCAAAATCGCCGCGCGATGGCAGTCCATAGCGGAAAGAATCGCGTCTAGCGACGCGTCATGAATTTCGCCAAGGTTGGTGGCGATGTGTTGCAGCTGAGCAAATTGATAGAGTGCCCGCTGTTGTTGCTCTGCGCGTTTGCGCGCGGTGACATCAGTGTTGGTTTCGAGAATTGACGCCCGTCGTCCGCGCACATCTCGATCCAGCGTCCACCGCGAAAAGACGGTAATAGTTTTGCCGTCCTTTCGGTTATGAACCAATTCACCCGACCAACGATTATTGCGCTCCAAATTTTTTCGAATCCTTTTTAAGTTTTCCGGATGCGTCGTCTGTAGCAGCTTGTGCGTAATTTTTCCGAGCGCTTCTTTGGCAGAGAAGCCGTACATTTCCTCCGCGCCTCGGCTCCAATAAACGATGCGATCTTGATGATCGCGGACGATGATTGCGTCGTTGCTCAAATCGAGGAGCCGCGCCTGTTCAGCCAGGCGTCGTTCCGCTTGTTTTTGTTTGGTGATATCGCGAGCAATTTTTGAGACGCCGACAATTTCGTCTTTCGGGTTTTTGATCGGCGAAATCGTCAATGAAACATCGATCAACTGCCCATCCTTCCGGCGACGAACCGTTTCGTAGTGTTCCAATGATTCACCCTGTCGAATTCTTCCCAGAATCTCCTGTTCTTCATCTTTCCGGTCGTTGGGAATTAGAGTCAGGACCGATTTGCCGATGATCTCTTTTGGTTTGTATCCAAAGATGCGTTCGGCGCTTTGGTTCCAATCGGTGATAATTCCATTCAAAGTTTTTGCTGCGACCGCGTCGTGGGAGGATTGAACTACCGCGGCCAGGCGCATGGCTGCCGTCTCTGCGCGCTTGCGCTCGGTGATATCAAAAAGGGAATTGATTGCGCCGGTGATTTCGCCGTGAATGTTTGTAAGAATTCGCGGAGCCGGAATCACGTGTCTCCGCTCGCCATCCGGACGTTCGACGATAATTTCCAAATCTTCCGGTTTCAGTTTTTCGCCTCGCAGCGCCCGTGCCATCGGGCACTCTTTGTGCGGCATGTAGCGGCCGTCGGGATAATAGATTTTGTAGGAGCCGCAGAATCTCGGTCTCTCGCCGTTGCCGCCGGGTTCGCGTCCCCACAATTCAGCGGCCCGTCGATTATATTGCTGAATGATTCCGTCAGCATCGCAAACGTAGACCGCCACCGGAACGAGATCGAAGATTGTTCGGTAGCGCTCTTCTGATCGCTGGACCTTTTCTTCAAAACGTTTGCGCTCGGTAAGATCGACGATCGCAGTTTGATAAAGCAGGGCGCCGTTTTTTGTTGTCGAATTGATTGGCGTGCTGCAAAGCACGGCTGGAATCAGTTCGCCTTTTTTCGATTTCAACTGCAATTCTGTGTTCGTTCTTTGCTGCGATGTCCGGCAATAAAGCAGGTGCCGCATGAACAAATCCAAGTCTGCGACATAAAGGGCGAACGGGCGCCCGATTAACAAATCCCTTGATTCACCCAGCAATTCGGTGACGGCCAGATTGGCTTCTGCAATTCGGCCGGTACGGTCGAAGCTGACATAAGCGATCGGCGCAAAGTCGTACAGATCAACAAATTTGTTGGCACCCCGGTCCTCAGCGTCTTGCGACTTTGTGCGACGCTGGGTTCGTTTTTTATGCGCCGCAGCGTTTTTTGAATTTTTGCGCGGGGGCATTCGGCCTCCTAACCAATCAACAATAATGCTTCGTTGCTACAGGAGATTCAAGATACCATTGTTTTGCGCCATTGGTCGGGGCGCGTCGCCCTGGGCGTTCAGTGTCCACGCACCCGGTACCGGAGCGGGGCCTTCTCATCCAGTTTTGTTATCTCGCGAAGCAGCGGTCAGCGACCTAAGAGCGGCAATACGTTCCTCGATGAGATCACGTTCAACTTCCCAATATCTCAGCGACGAAAGAAGAAGGCTGTGGGCTGATTCAAACCGGGTGGTGGCATCATCGTGTGGCATCGCGCACCGCGATGCCTTGTAATGTTTGCTCGGTCTCTGTGTTCTCCGTTTGGAGGTCGAGTTTTTAGATCGTATCCGCCTGAATCGTGCCGATCCCATCAATGATCACCCCTCGTAGCTTCTTTCCTGTTTATCTAGGTTTCGCGCCAGGATGTGGCAGCGGTCGTGACAAGCTGTTTGCCACTGGCATTTCGTCTTTCGACATGGGATTAAACGGCCGCAGAGGACACGCTCCGGGTTGTTCGACGGTCGCTCATCTTAGCCGGCGCTCGCAAGCCAGCCAGATACTGTGCGTCAAATGCACGCAAAGCGGCTGTAACAGTGGATCCAATGCCGACGATTCCTGCTTCCACGCTTGGGCCAAGCAGCGCGATCCAAAACTTGCCGCGAACAAACAATCTGGGCTGCCGAACGGCCGACGGGCTCCGGGGATGAGCCTCGCAATACAGCTCCATCTGTTCCATCGCCACCAGCGCATGGTCCATGATGTGGTGTCCACGCGAATTGCGGCCGTTGTTGTACTTCATTCGCGTGTAGAACGCATGATTGTGTAGAATTGGATGTGGTTCTTTTCCTGTAGCCCGGGGATTGGCGATTCGGGCAGCCAGGAACGCCAGACGTTATACAAGCCGGGAGCCCCGATCCAGTTACAGCGCGCAGCTCCATAAGATTTTCACCGATAAGCAAATCCGTCGCGCGCCTGATTGTCGTGCGACTCGCCTTTGGCGTATAGCTTTTTCATGGCATTATCTTCTCCCGCTCCATTGTCCGACGCAGAGAAACTAGCTGTCCTGCGGAGCCTCGATCAATTTCGCGAGTGGCATTCTCTGGACGAGAAGCGTTATTGCCTCGTTTGCGGCAAAATCATTACGGGCCAGCAGATCCAGGTAGCAAGCGACACACGCGGGGATGGACCACAACGGTTAAATTGTCCAACAGAGCAGTGTAGCTCAATTCCCATGGATTGGGCGTTACCGACGGACGAAATTCTGGCTGCGGCAGAGACAACGGTTACGCCTAACGAGTGGAACATTGCTCCTACGAGGGCGGCCGATAGCGGCGTAGAACCCAGCGCGATATCGCAATTGGGCAAACTCGCGACGCAAGTAAAACAAGCTTTCGACTTCTGAGGCCCTCCAATTACTGCGAGCCCGGCAAGACACGGTTCGCAGAGTTCTGTGCGCTAGGCATAGCGTCACCCAATGAGACAGGGCCTTTGGCGCATCAAGCAAAGAATCGCGTAGGGTTTTGTCCGATCACACAATCATCCACCGTCCCGATTGTCTGTTTCTATATGATGCGCAGATTTTTTTGCATGATGACTGCGCATGTCAAACTCAACGATCGACTATCCATCCTGCGTGAGGGAGATCGACTCAGAAAATGGAATTCGCTCGACGATCAACGGGTTTGCAGAGTTTGCGATCGAAAGTTCAAAGGGAGGCAGGTCGAGATCAGGCGTTCCCCTGGCGGTAGATATAAAATGTACTGTCCGACGCTCGGATGTCCTTCACAGCCGAATCAATGGTTTTATCCGCACGCGCCGGTCGTTTCCGAAAAGGCTGAGCCGGATTGTTGGCGTGATGGTAAGCAACCGGCACACCGCCAAATGCGGTCAACGCTGCAAGCACGTTGTTATTGAGTATGATTGGAGCAAACCTTGATCAACCCGGGATATCTTCAGTGCCGGATGAGGCACTGATGAAAGCAGTTTCACGCCGTCGCCACGATGCGCTTGCAGAGTTGTATGATCGGCATGGCAAGAGACTACGCGCAACAATCGATGGCGTCGTTCATGAAGGATCAGAAGCGGATGATGTCTTGCAAGAAATCTTTATTCAGATTTGGGAAGAAGCGGGACGTTATTCACCCAAGGCTGGCAAGCCGCTCGGATGGATGGTCACCATTGCGCGCCGTCGTGCCATCGACCGGCTACGCCGTCGTCAGGCTTATTCTCGGGTGCGCGAGCGTTATCAAGAGCGCGTAGTGCAGCAGACTCCCAATTCACCGCGCGCAGCAGATGATGTTTTCGTCTTGAATGATCTGCGTCACTTTCTCAAGCAGTGCATGCGGGTGTTGCCGCGGCTTCAGCGGGAAGCGCTCGAGCTCGCTTTTTTCAAGGGGCTCAGCCACAGGGAAATTGCCATCGCTACGCGCGCTCCACTGGGAACGGTAAAAACGCGGTTGGAACTTGGCTTGCAGAAACTCACCCATGCCATGCGACCGCTGCGCCAGAAGGTCTGAACGATTACTGCACAGTTGGTCGCCTTTTCAGGCGATCGGAAACAACTCGTCGACGGCGCAGACGTCAAAGTGGTGCAGCCGCAGCTATCTTGCCAACGCTTTGACGACAACGCGTTTCAGCTGATTTCAAATAATGCTTCCTGTGAACGGCAAACTGCCGTGTCTGCCGTTGGTTGCCCTAGCGAAGTAAGACAACAAGCAACACGATTACCAAAATTAAACCCAAACCGCCGCTGGGATAGTATCCCCAGCCGGTGCTGTATGGCCATGTCGGGAGCGCGGCGATTAACACTAGAATTAAAATGATGAACAGAAGTAAGCGCATAGGTTTTGTAGTCCATTCGCATTCAGTGCATTTGTCACGCGTAATTTTTTGCCGCTACGGGCTGGGCGAAGTGTTGATGTTCACTTCGGTCTTCTCCTTCTTGGTTTCAGTGGTCGCGGGTGGATTTATTACCGTGGTCTGACTTTCCTTCTTCTCGGCAGGCGGTTTTACGATCGTAGTATTAGTTTCTTTCTTTTCTGCTGGCGGATTAACCGTTGTCTGCTTTTGCTCGCAAGCTACAAACAGCGCAAGGGCACCAAGTAAGTAAATATACCTTATCATGTAGACGAATCGTGTTTCGGGCGGAATTTGAGCCTGTGTTATCTGGGCCCTGCGAACAAATGGCTCGCGATTATTTCATTGGATGTCCCGTAAGAAGGCCGTAAACAATCAAACCTGCGCCAACGAGTGGCAGTGGTGAGAATGCCAGCCGTATCCGCGGGCCGCGAAAGAATTGCGTCAAGACAACGCCGATCTGCGCTCCGACAGCTGCGCCGGTGTGCATCACTAGCGCAATCATGATATCCACGTTGCCCTTAATCGCGTGCGATAGTGTCCCGTAACTGGATGAGATGACAACTTCGAAAAGGTCCGTTCCTATCGCTACCTTCGTGGGCACGCCAAGGACGTACACCAACAGTGGCATTCGCACGTAACCGGCGCCACCACCCAGGAGCCCCGCAAAAAGTCCGCCAATCACTGCAACGATCAACACCGTCCATAACGAAATGCTTTTTATCTCGGACTCAGCCAGTTTTATCATTGGCCTGAGTTTGATTCGGTGAATCTTGTCGGAGAAACCGCCAACTGCTGACTCATCGTCTTTACTTTTGCGGTTTTGAGCGCGTTTCCCTTTTCCCGTTATCGTGGCCCAGCTTTCCCAGGCCATAAAAGCAGAGATCAATACCAGAACAGCGATAAATAAGACGCCGACAACTTGATTCACCAGCTTCAATTGTTTCAGGTATTGAATACCTTGAGCACCTACCTCAGTGCCGATGATCGTTCCGCCAGCCATGATGAGGCCCAGCTTCATGTCTACGTTGCCCCGCACCAGATGCCCGCGCATCGCCACTATGGATTTTCCCACGATGTGCGCGAGGTCTGTGCCGACTACCCAGTTCATTGGAAGTCCGGCAACAAACAGACCGGGGCCAGCAATAAAACTGCCGCCTACTCCGAAGAACCCCCCGAAGATTCCGACAACAAATCCCAGGACCACCAGATACAAGGGGTTGATGTGTTGTCCCGAAATAGGAAAATCCATTCAGCCTCCGTCAGTCGATCCTCGATTCGACAACCTTGAGAAGTGCTGCAGCGATGACCTCGAGCACGAGCCCCTGAGCGGCCATCAACGCCCATGCTACGAGCGCGTAAACCACCTTATTTTGATCGAAGAGCTCTTTTAGCCAGTGCGAAAAAAAGCTCAGGACAAAGAAGAAATACGAGACAACCAATGTCGTAAAAATCGCGAGCTGGACTAGGAAGGCCTTGAGCGACGGTTCACTCTTTTTTTGTTCTGCCTTAGTTTTTTTCCTTACAAGCTCAATCGCAAAAGCCTTAACGGAGTCCCAACTCGTCTTTCTCATCGCTCATTCTTTCGTGCGTATTGAGGTGCGTCTAGTCGATCCGCGCGATCGTCAGATTGTTCCCAACAGCGCGAGAATGATCACAATCACGAGAATCAAACCGAGTCCTCCGGTGGGATAATAACCCCAGCCGCGGCTATACGGCCACGCAGGTAAGGCTCCAATCAACAATAGAATAAGAATGATTAAGAGAATCGTGCTCATAAGGCATAGATAGAACGTATCACGAAGTCTCTTCGGACTTATTGCACGCATAGCGCCGGAATCGTCACTCGTGTGTGGCTCGATTTATTTCACTTGAAACGACTGATCGTCGCTCCGCATGCGAAACCTTTATCACATATGACGAAACTACAATTCAAAGGCGGCTGGAATGAAGTGAAAGGCAAGCTCAAGCAGAAATACGCGCAGTTAACCGACGACGACCTCACGTTTGCAGAGGGGAAAGACGAAGAGCTGCTGGGGCGGCTTCAACAAAAGCTCGGTAAAACGAAGGAAGATTTGCGAACAGAACTCGAAGATCTGTAACAGGGAAACATTCCTGAAATAAGCGGGGGTAGGGTGCGACCACCGGTGCGCCTGAATGCAACGTCCCGGGTCAAAGATCTACCCTAAAGTGCATGAGAATGAGCACCAGTAAGAGCAAAATTCCGCAACGACCGGGGTTACAATTTTCGAAGTTGTGATATAGTCCTCCAATGCAAACGCCTGAAATCACCGCTTATTTGAAGACCTATTGTGGTTGGAGCGCCGGGGTGCGCGCCGTGCTGGCCAAATACAACCTTCCCTACACAGAGAAAGACATTATTCAGAACCCGGCTTTCCGCTGGGAGATGGAGACCAAGAGCGGGCAGCCGCTTTCGCCCTGCGTAGAAATTAGCGGGCATATGCTGGCGGATGTTAGTGGCGAAGAAGTCGAGAGGTACCTGATCGACAACAACCTCGTGCAATCCAGCGACGCGGCCACGGAGGTTCCGACCAATGCGCCGTGTCCGACCGAGCAGCACGAGGGAGTTGTGAAGCTGAATCTCTAATTTGTTAAAAGGGTTACAACGTTAAATGGGGTGAATCGTTGAACCGCTGAGAGGTTTGAAGAGTCAGAAAGGTTAAACCGCTTTTAACCTTGTAACTCTTGTAACTTTTTTAACCTTTCAGCAATGCAATTCTTCGCTCGTTTCCGATCGAGGAAAAGGAAAGGCGGAAGCCGTCTTTTCCGGTACGGCTGGAAAGTTACGCTCCTCATTCTGATAGCGGGAGGTGGTTTCGCGGTTTTCCTCTTTTACGGCACGTGGGCGTCAAGCTTCGACATGAAGAATGTCGGCGAAATGCCGGAACGAAATACCGTTTATGACGTCGACGGGAAAATTTATAGCCGCCTGGCGGGCGCAAACCGGCTGAAGGTTTCACTTAGCGAGGTATCGCCGTTCTTTATCACTGCGGTGCTGGCGCGCGAGGACAGTCGTTTTTACGATCACAAGGGGATTGATTGGCGCGGAATTATGCGCGCTTTGGTTCGTGATATTGCAAGCGGCTCAGCCAAGGAAGGTGCGAGTAGTATCACGCAGCAGCTAGCCCGAAATAGTCTTCCGCTCGGTGGTCGCACTCTCAGCCGTAAATTGCTGGAAGCGATGGTGGCGCTGCGAATCGAGCGCCAGTTCACCAAACAACAGATCCTCGAGCTTTACGTAAACAGGATTTATTTCGGGAGCGGTTGTTATGGAGTTGAGACGGCGTCGCAAGCATATTTTGGCAAGAGCGCCTCAAAACTGAATCTTCCCGAAGCAGCACTTCTGGCGGGATTGATCAGGAGCCCGAATCGGCTGTCGCCGCTGAAAAATCCGGAAGGTTCTAAGATCCAACGCAACGCTGTTCTGGATCGAATGGTAGCATTAAAAAAGCTTTCGCCTGCGGATGCGGAAGCCGCCAAACAGGCAAATGTCGCCGTGCACCCCAGGCGTATGCCTTTTGTTCAGGAGAATTACGCGATGGATGCAGTGCAGCGCGATTTGAATCTGTTGCTGACACAAGACCAGATCGATGACGGCGGTATGTCGATCTACACCACACTCGATGCAGCAGTGCAAAACGCCACACAAGACGCGCTCGAGACGCAGCTCACGAAAATCGAGCATCAATCCAATTTTCATCACCCGGTGAAAGCGAATTATCATCCGCCGGAAAACGGGGAAGGGGATTCGGCCATGCCTTATCTGGAAGGCGCAGTGGTTGTAATCGATAATGCCAGCGGCGGAATTCGCGCCCTCGTCGGCGGCCGTGATTACGCGCAAAGCAAATTCAATCGGGCGCTGGCGCCGGCAAACCGGCAGGTTGGTTCCGCATTTAAGCCATTCGTCTACACGATCGCATTCACTCACGGGCTATTGCCGGGCGCAGCGATCAGCGACGGTCCAATTCGCCCAGGTGAAATAGAGGGCGCGGGGAGTTGGTCGCCTGGAAACTCCGATGGGACTTATGGGGGCACTCTGCCTTGCTCCTACGGTCTCATTCACTCGCGCAACACCATGAGTGTGCGCGTCGGGCAATTCGCCGGGCTTGATGCCGTTCAAAAAGTCGCCAGTACGCTCGGCATTTCCCAAAATATTCCGCATGGTCCAGCCACCTACATCGGTTCGTTTGAGACTGACCTGAAAGATTTGACTTCTGCGTACTCGGTTTTTCCAAATGCGGGAGTGCGCAAGCAGTCTTACGTCATCGAGCGGATTGATGATGGGAATCACAAACCGATCTATCGCGCCGCGCATATTACGGTGCCGGCGCTCGATCCAAGCGCGGCTTGGATGGCCTCGCAATTAATGGAAGACGTCTTGACGCGGGGAACGGCTGCCAACTCGCGATCACTGGGGTTCAGGCTGCCGGCAGCCGGAAAAACTGGTACCACGAACGATTATAAGGATGCGTGGTTTATGGGTTACACCAGTACGCTGACGTGCGGTGTCTGGGTCGGGTTCGACCAGCCGACAACAATTATTTCACGCGGTTACGGTGCTGCGCTCGCGCTCCCAGTCTGGACACAGGTCATGAACAAAGCGGCGCATCATTATCCAGCCGAAGAGTTGCGACCGACCATGCCGCTACAGCATGCCAATGTCTGTTCAATCTCGAATCAACTTGCCACGACGGGATGCATGTCTGCCGGGTCGGCGTATGACATCGATTTGCCAGCCGACAAGGTGCCGACTACTGCGTGCCAGGTGCACGGCGGTCAGCAATGGCCTTTTGCTCAACAGTTCCAGGGAGCACCACAAAAGGCATTCTCCCTTCCCGGTCGTGTCTTCAAATCGTTTCGTAAATTCTTTGGTGGGAGATGAGCTGGTCGTACCCCGCCGGTCCGAAATAAACATTCGCGCACTGATCGATACGTCTTCAAAGGCCGGAATTATGGGTCAAATCCTCGTTAGGTCTTACGCGAATATGACGAAGTTCCTCATTTGCCTTGGCGCATCTCGCTCATGCGCTCCCAGCCAATTCCAGCCACTGCGAGAGAATGCTCTCCGCCTCGGCAATAGACAATGCCTTAGCCTCCTTCATGACCTCAGGCGGTACCCACGTTGGAAAAGGCTCTCGTTTCGACTGGTGTGCTCCGCTGGCAGTGTGCTCGTTCCATACTTTTGCGAGCTGTTCCTCGCGGAATCGTGAGGCGAGCTTGATAAATGCTGGCCAGAGACGGCGGTGCACGTAGGTAATCTTGCCCCCAATCAGCTTACAAACTAGGACGTTGGGACTCTCGCAAATCGCCTCGGCAGCGCGAAAAATCTCTTTCCCTTTTGGATGGCCCCACCAGCTGCCTCGGATGGGACCACTGGCAATCGCCTCTGCG
>Ga0193726_1001585_pt1 | contig 17388 bp, 35 predicted proteins | sample H2c1metaG_FD_144928 | JGI IMG/M metagenome (GOLD analysis project Ga0193726, IMG submission 144928) | Soil microbial communities from a riparian zone of the East river system, Colorado, United States - H2c1 | ecosystem: Environmental > Terrestrial > Soil > Riparian zone | place: USA: East River... | reverse complement strand
GATGCCCTTCTGCCGGGCGCAAAATGCCGATAGCGGCTTGATGCCAAGGGCGTCCCCCTGCGTGGCGTGATGATAGACGGGGTCGGCCCCGCAATGGCTTTCATAAACGCAAGTTGAGCATTCCGGGGCACACTGTGTGAGCGAAGAGGAGATCGCGCCTATCAGCTTGTCCGAGAGGATGAGCGAATTGTAACTGTCCTGATCGACGTGACCGAGCCGGAACGCATTGTCTCCGGTCTCGGCAAGCATCCTGCCTTCATCGGATGCGAAAACGCTGCCGTCATAATTATACACCAGCGCGCCAAGGCCAGCGCCGGCCGGGCTGCGCAGGTCGACGTAGCCAATGGGACGGTCCGACAGCATTCGCGTGAGGAGCAGCGAGGCATAAAACTCGCGGAACGGAGTGCCCTGCCGGTTGATCTCCAGAACCCGGCGCAACCCGTGCTCATAAAAGTTCAACCACTTTTGCGCATCATATTTCGCGAACTGCTTCGTCTTGATGGCAAAGCCGAACGGGGAAAGAGGCCGCAGGAAGATGCCGTCTAGCCCCAGTCGAAGATATTCGTCAATGATATCATCGACGCGATCAAGGCTCGCTTCCGTGGTTGTCATCAAGGCCCCGACCCTATCGGGGCCTAAAATTTCCTTGGCTCGCCGAATTCCGGCGACAGCCAGTTCGTGACTATTTGCCCCAGGTCTGGGGCGGTTCTTGTTGTGCAGATCGGCGGGGCCGTCGAGCGAGGTCGAGAGCAGGATGTTATTCGCCTTGCAAAAGTCGAGAACGACGTCGTCCAACAGCGCTAAATTTGACGCGATGACAAAGTCGACCGTTTTGCCGGACCGCGACTTCGCAGCCGCAACAATCGTCTTGATCATCGGAAAATTGAGAAGGGGCTCTCCCCCCTGAAACTCAATCTTGATTCGCGCCGCCGGGCTGGCGAAGGCGATGTCCAACGCTCGCATCGCGGTTTCTTCACTCATATCGAAACGGGAGCGGTCAGTACTTTGACGCGAAACCTGGCAATAAGGGCAAGAGTGTTCGCATCGAAGCGTTACAACAAAAATATGAAGTGGGGTTACGTGCTGCAGGAACGACATTCGGCTTCTCAGCCGTGCCGCCAAAAGCTGCCGTTGCGCTTTCTGGTTGGTCCCGGAGATGAGATGGGCCGCGTAGGCTTTTTCGTAGAGGCCGTCGCCGGGTCGTATCCGAAGATCGATCAGCCTGTTCAGCTCATCCTCAGTTAGGCGAATGAAATCACCGACAATGTTGGCGACGAGATACTGGTTTGTCCCGGTGCGCTCAAGATTGAACGGCAGCAACGAAAGATCTTCGGTCGCCGCGCTGAAGGCTTCAGGAGCTAAAAAACGTGCCATGGTGCTCCGGCTGAAATTTATCCGGCATCTTTTTGGGCAGCGGCCAGTGAGCCGAAGGCAAGCGCAAGAATGACGTTTCGGACGCCCTCGGTTTTCTCAGCGACGCGAGTCCGCAAATTCTCGTCAGCGACGAGGTTCAGGAATCGTTCCTTCAGATCGTCCGAACTTAGTACGGCGCCCTTTTGCGGTTTGGAGGAAGGAGCGAGACGGCAGAAATATCGATCTGCCACCCGGTCAATCTGACAGGTTGCCGTTCCGATCAGCCGATAGGCTGCCGCTTCTAAAGCCCCCAAGCTCTGGATGCTCGAATCAAAATCGACAGCTGTCCCAATTGGAGAAGCTGAAGAACCCTTAGCGGCTGGAAGCATGAGACGCATGAGACCCATGCGATGCATGGGATGAGTGCTGAGCGACAATCGTGCCGTCAGCCTGTTTTGTCATGACAAACCCGAGAAGGTCCTCACCAACCTGAAAGTGAGCGTTTGCCGCGAGCTTTGCTGAATCCAGAGCTTGCTTCGCCGGTGTGTTGGCGTCGTCGTTGACGACAGCTATCGTTGCTTCCGCACCCTGCACCGAGAGACCCGACAGTGATGCCAGCGCTGCACCGATTGAAAGTAGCGACTTGGATTTTTCAGCCATTCCGACTCTCCTCATTGCTCGAATTATCCACCGTGTACAACTTAAAAGGGTGACAAGTCCATGGCGTTAGTTCACAAATGAGGGCCTTCTCAACCGAAAACTCCTTTAGGGACGCTATGTCTCATGATTGAGGGAGGATGACCGGAAAGTGGAGGGTCGCATGGCGAAGTTTATCGCCGGACTTATTTTGGGAACTTTCTTATCGTTCGCCGCAACGTCTTGGGCGGCTGGTGTTTTCGGGTCCGGCACGCTTTCCGACTGGACCGTCACTAAGGACGGTGAGGAGGTTTGCTCTGATCCCTCCGTTAACGCCGGCTCCAAAGAGATTGAGTGCGACTGACACCTGAGCGCGCTTTCCTGTACGGCGCGTAAACTTGCTTCGGCCAGGCACGAGGATGCTAAGAATGCTTCGACTAGCCTTCTTTATGATTACCGTGATCTTCGGAGCGACCTGGGCGGCGGCGGCCGAGACCATCGACGTGAAGTATTACGGCAAGCTGGATCTCTCGCCCTTTGCCTGTACTGAAATTACTCGAAGCAGCTTTATCAACCGCGCCTGCTACGACAAGGCAAAGCAGTTCATGGTGGTGCAGCTCAAGACGGTCTACTATCCCTACTGCGAAATGCCGGCGGGGACGTACGATGCGTTCTTAGCCGCGCCGTCGATGGGCAAGTACTACAACGCGAGTATCAAGGGCACCGGGCAAGACGGTCCCTTTGATTGCAGGACGCACGCGGTCCCGAAATATTAGTGCTACCTGCTCGGGTCAGCCTTTCGGTTTCTTCGGCAGCGTAAACATCAACTGATCCACCGCTTCGTAAAATTCCGCTCGCGGGTGTTCAGCGCAGTACTTTCGCAACCAACTTTGCATCTCACCTGGCTTAATAGCTGTCAGATCGAATTCTAAGCCCTCGGTGACGGTTAAATTCGTGGCCGACATGAAGCCGAGCGCCCACTGCGTGGTTGTCCTATCAGTGCCGCCTGGATCTTGTCGGTAGGCTTCTAAGACCTCGGCGCAGTTGTGCGCTCCAGACCCAATTATGCCGGCCGACTGTACGCTGGTTGAAGCGAATAACAGGGAAAGGATCGAAATTGACGCTGCTATGGCTCTCCTCACGAACAGCCTCTCCTGAAATTGATGCTCGAATGTTCTACAGTTCGTGCCGAGCAACAAGTGAGATTTGCCTTCAGCAAACCCTCATCATTGGCTGGCAAGGCGCCTAAGGCACGTCACCTTTTCTGCTGCCGCCAATCCCATACGGCCTATTCAAAAAGTAATTCCGATTGCCTAGGGCGCTTTCCTCATACTGGTCAATCGAGACGATGATCGCCTGGACATGGTGGTAGCACCAGCCCTCACGCGGCGCCAAAAGACGGACCTCGGCGGGGGCTTTCATCCAGGGCGGTTTAACCGCGTTGTCGTCTTACCACTTCGGCGGTTCACGAGACATTGGAGCGTGCTCTTTTCATCAGGTCTTCCAGCTCAGCCCGCTTGCGGGACATCAACAGCCGCGCCGTCGCGCTGTCCAAACCTGATTGGTTGAGCTGGCGGATGGCCGAGCCTAGTTCGAGAAGCTGCCCGCGCAGGGTTTGGATCCTCCATTCCAATGGGTCATCGTTCACGGCGGCCGAGCGCACCCTTCAAAGGCTTCCTGCTCACTGCGCGGTATTCCGCCTTCAGCCGCTCCTCGACATCAAGAAGCCGCTCGCTTCCTCCCATGCGGTTCCGCTCCCCGATAAGGCCGAGCAAGGTTGCCCGCATCGCCATCAACCGGAGCGACGCTTCGGTGCAGTCGTCATCCCGGTTGATCTGCTTGCGAATGGCATCCTCTGACTTCAGCATTTCTGACCGCAAGAAGCTGATTTTCTTACGGATTTCATTCAATTTGTTGTCCATGGCTATCTCCTAGGTGGAACGGCCATTATAAGAACAAAAGATGAACAAATTGCAAGCCGCTAGGGCTGGGGTGTTCCACTTAAAGAACACCCGATAGTCGCTCAAACCGTGGCAAGCATGGATTATTCCGGCAACCGAGATCCGATAAACGAGCAGTGTTCGCAGACGCATTCACGCCGGCGATTCTCCGGTGGTTGCTTTTTTTTCAGATACAACCTCTCGCCTATAACTCGACCAAAAAAATTTCAGGTGGGGGTCGATTGAATCCAAAGCCGCGTGTGGTGGCGGCCCCTCCACCCCTCGGATTGGCCGATTAGCACGCTGGCTGACTGCGTCCATGCCATACAGAAACCATCCGCACGAGGGCACGCTTCATTGGACCAGGGTCAAGTGCCACGCGGTCGCCCAGCTCACTCATCGGCTCTCACGCCTCAAGTTCGGATGGATCGTTCCGCTCTTACAGCCACGCCTCCGCTGTTTGCATTGAGGTTTCAATCGATCCAATAATCGACCATCAAGGCTGACTTGTTTCTGGCGCTACCTCCCGACGGCAAGGGACAGCGCAAGCCCCAGTGCTTTGATTGCGATGGCCCCGATCCCCTGAAAACCGAACAAGCTACGGGCTGGTTCAAAAGCGAGCTACACTCGCCGAAGTAGGACCGCCTACGTTCGGAGATTCAAGCACACCGAATTATGTTTCAAGTCGACTCAAGGACGTAAGCGGAATCTACTGATCCCATCACCGCCCTTCTTCGGCTTCTACTATGACCGAGAGTGTTCGCTCCCGCCTCAAGCAAGGTGGAATGCAATGACAGATTACCCAGCCGCAATCCCATTGTTTGCAATTCAGCAACTCCGCTGCCCAAAATGCCGCGCGCGCATGAAGCTTGCGCGCACCTCGCCGGGGCCTACAGGATTTGAATTTCGCACGTTCGACTGCTCCGAATGCGATCACGCCGAACAAATTGCCATTCCATTGGATGATCCAATGAAATCCGATGCTGTTGGTTGGTTCACCGGCGAATTACATCCGCGGAGGTAAGGCCGCCTCAGTGGTCCCTTGGTGATGCACTGCGGATTGTCGCGAGGGGTGCCGACAAGGAAGACCTAGCGTCTGCAGCTTAATTCGGCCCCAAGTAAAAAATGGCCCCGGTTTAGGGGCCATTTTTTTCGATCTTAATCGTCCTAATGACGGTGACGCTTAATGATCACCACTCTGTCGTGGCCACGGCCCTCGCCGCGATACCATCCGCGATGATGGCCACGATCATGCTCGCCATAATTGAACTCAGCGCGCGCGCCACGAAACTCACTATCCCGATCCCGATGATCCCGATACATATCGCGGTCGCCACCAACCCGAATGCCGAACTCCTCTGCGCTTGCTATAGTAGGGGTCACGACCGCGATCGTGGCGAGCGCAGCAAAAGCATAAGCTAGTTTTTTCATGATTCCCTCCTCACTGGACCTATGTAGAAAACGGTCTTGAACCACGCGCGTTCCGGAAGCTTTTGGAAATTTTCTGAACAGATGTTTAGATCCGCCCACGAACCCTAGCTTTGTCAGGTATCGCGGAACAGATAAAGCGAAGCGAGGCAGCGGTCCGAATACGGGCCGCCCGGTTGAAGATCGTATTGGCCAAACAGACGAGCGGGAAATAACCAACCGGCGGGGCCACGGAACATACGCTTCGGCGCGCTGTTGTCAGTGTAGCCTCGGGTTGTTCGGATTTGCCTCCAGGGGCTCGGGGTTAGAGCCGGGGCGGAGCGCCGCTACACTTCCCCTCGGCTCGCTAAGGCGCTGGACGCGCGTGTTACCGGTCCCATTGTGTTTTGCATCTGCAACACTGCAACTTATAAAAGCGTCGCCCCGAAATCGGACAGGCACCCCGGATCAATCCATGCTGTCTTAATGCATCCGCTAGTGGAGACTACGGGTGGCAGAGTATCGGGCTACGTGGTTGGGCACGACGGGCACTTCTTGCGATTTGAGTTCGCTGATTTGCGCCGATGATGCTGAGGCAATCGCCAAGGCCAAGCGCCTTGTCGCTGATCACGATGTTGAGCTTTGGAGTGGCAAACGCTTTGTCATCCGATTAGAGGTCACGACGAAGTAAGTCGGCGCGATGATCTGTTTTGAACAGCGTCAGCTTGGTTCTTACGGTAGCGTGGCCGACCTACAGCGACCTCCGCAGACTCAGGAAACGGCGTTATGCGAACCGCGCACGGAAAAGGCGCGGCAACAATGCGCGACAGGCACCCAATGATCGCGAGCAAGCTTGAGCTGTCGCCCTGCGCCGTCAGCGTCCTCGGTCAGTTGTTCGTCGAGGGCCCAACGTCGGGCGATAACATCACGAGTAAGGCTGGCCGTTGCGACCTGGTAAGCGCCGGTCTCGCATTCCACGAAACCGGCTTGTCATCGCTGACGCCCGATGGCGTGCGCCTGGCCAGGGAATGGGACCTGTGTTCGCTGTATGCACGCCGCGATCGGCGCTGGTACTTGAAAGTGCGAACAAACGCGCGTTCTGAGGGCGCGGCTGTCAGTCACTCGGAATCAGCGCCGCGATCCGGTAGGATCGATCACGGTGAACGCATGCCGCATGATTGGCGGGCCAGTGGCTGATTGAAACGCCGGATGTCATTCCCGGAGGGCGAACTGAACGCGCAATCGATTTGCGATTTCTTCAACTCGCCTCTGATATCCGATCAAATCGCCGGGACATGCAACTACTGTCGGTTGCCACCCGTAAGCATGATCCTTGCGAATCTGGATTTCTGTCTCTCTTAAGCCCAGAGAAGAAACGATCATGTCAGATAGCTCTTCGGCCGTTCTGAGTTCCTTGGCCATTGGGTCATCGCCTAAATGCTAAGAGCCCCATTTGAATACTAGCGCTGGCTTTCTGCTTTCCGCGAGTCGATGTGCGCAGTAACCTTGATCAGTTAGTTAACCCAACGCGACGCCCTGGTTACTCCGCCCGCACGCGCGCGCCGGCGTGCGGCGAGCATTGAACCGCCACCAGATTTGCGAGTTCAATTCAGACCGTAAGCCCGATCATGGGGAACGCGTAAGCTCACGAGGGATCAATGACCGTATTCGTTTATTCGAAGCCGAAATGATTAGTCTGTCAGCGCAGTCGCTCGCGCCACTACCCTGCAAGGGAGGCGATTCCCGGTAAGAGCAGAAACTGACGCCTCCGGACGGTCTTTGTTCGACGTCGGCTCCCCTGCTCCCGTGCTCAACCTCTCAAAACGTAAATCTTTCGAAGCTGCTTCTGAATAGCCTCAACACGCCTTGCGCAAAGAGGGTTATGGGTTCGGCTTTGCGCACTCATAACGGCCATCCAGCCCTCGTCGGGGTCGGGCACGATAGCGATAGGCACTTCCGACGGGCAATCGTCGAACGATTCCAGCCTTTGGTGAAAAACCCAAACGAGTTCGGTGCTCGAAATCTTGATTTTAGCCATGCTGCGCTTCCATGTACAAAACGGGTTCGCAACATTTCAACATTTTAGTCTGTCCAATTTGTAAAATTGGAACTGCTTAGTTACGCGAGACACGCCGTAGAATTACGGAGATTCTCCATCCGGCTTATCAACAACCGCGATCAGCAGTAGGGCTGCCCTGTCGACTCGTCCCATTGGATGATCTGCCTATGCGCTCTGGATGTGCACACCGAACGGGGGCGTGTCGATAATGGGTGTCACGCTTTCACATCAGTGAGACCGCTGCGCTACAGCTGAGTTCATTCTTTGTCCAATCGGCTATTGGCCCTTACCAACGTCCCTCAGGCTTGGCTACACTCCGAGTGGCGGCAATCATTTTAAGCCGCGATTGCGGATTTCAGCGATGGACCGTTTTAAGGAAAAGTTTGCGGAGTGCTCGCCATCAATGTAGTGGTGGCCGCGTTGGGCTACTATGCGGTCACGATGTGGGGGTTTTTCAGCAATTAGCGGTAGGCCTCGATAGAGGTTGTTCTACCTCAATACGCTACCAACTCTGAAAATTGAGATTTCCTGCGGGGAAGAATCGGTGTCTATATGCTCGCCTAGGCTGTGAGTCAGTTCCTGGGAGGCGGTTTAGTGGAAATATCCGGCGGGCGGGAAATCGTAACAGCAACTGCGGCGGCACTGGTCTTAGGGATCCTGGTTTCATGGGGCGCGGTCTACGGACTTAATCGGTACCTTGGGCCAAACGACGTACTCTACGAAACAACCGGCAGCGCGCGCACGCTCGGCGCTCCCTAGTCTAGATGCATCGAAACGCAAGCATCGCCTCCCCGCGCTTTCGCAGCTTGAACAGATGCACTGGCGGCGAGTATCGCCGCGTCCGGCATGACTGGCATTGAGCGCTGCCTCCAAATTTCAAGATCGGAGTGTTCGCGCTCCACCGCCGTCCCTCGAACTCAACGACGGCCAAAGTTCCAAACCTGTGCCCGATTGACCAGACAGCTCGCCGCCACATCGCTAGATTGGATGCGCGTCGTTTAGTGACCTCCCAAACTTCTCTGCATTGGAAACGCCAGCCCCTTCCGTGCAGGGATTTTTTGCGACAGGTCAGATAGGCCACGGGGACGGCAGAACGACAAGCAGGATCATGGCGACGGCGATCAGCAGTGCCGCCAATCCGAACCGCCTCACTGGAAATCGGTCATGCTTCGGGTGGTTGCGGATGTAGCGCACGTCTGTCTGATTGTGACTCTCTTCGACTTCTTTTCGTGCCATTGCGTTCCTCCGTCTGAGGCTGGCAAATGCCTACGTGCTGCTCATTGATGGTTTCGAATAAACGGGCACCTTGAAAATCTCTTCCCGTGATTCATTCAAAACCGCGATGTGCCGCTCCGGATCGACTACGGGCTTATCGAGCGAAACTCCGATGGCAATCACCTTCGCCTTCGCGATAGCGGCGTCATCATTCCTGAAGTCCAGTCCTGACGGATCAACGAGCCTGTGACCGTCTTTGCTATCGAAATAATAATGTCGCATTGGGTCATCTCCAACTGAGCAAATGTTTGATACCCGCAAGCGTTCCGCCTGCGACGATTGTCGACGCAATGTAGGATTTCTGAGAGTGAGCCATATTGACCGGTGACTCGGTAACTCGGTGTGGCAGACTGGCGTGACCCGCCGGTATTGCCCGGTGAGTGAATATGAGTAGCTGCCATGCTGTCTGTTGCTCGCGTGGCGTACATCCCGTTGAAGGCTCTGGCCGCTATCGGGAGACGAGCGCAATCAGCACCGGCAGGTCGCTGTCAGGCTTCGCCTCCTGTTCAAAAATGAGAAATGGCTGCGGGATCACGTTCGGAACGATTCCTCATGCGCCGGATTGGTGTCAGAGGTAGGCAATGCTGGTGGCCAACCCTTCATTTTCGCAAGGTCGCGAAAGTGTAGGCTGATTTTAATACTTGCTGCCGTGCCGGCCCCTCCGGCGTAACGGCCGCTTCCTCGAATTTGATGGCTGCGATCTGGTACAGGTCTTCACCGGTCAAGTACGTCGTAGGCTTCGGTGACATTCGTCTCACAAACCAGCGCTCCGCTGGCTTAGCTGAGTCGCCAGATGGCAGCTTCGATAGCACGAGTGTTCCGGGTTCTCTGTTCGCTCGCAGACATAAAGACAGTTAAGTCCCACTAGGTCCTACGTGGCCGGGGCCAGCATTGAGTTCAAAACTTGCTGGGGTCCCAGACAACATAAACAATATGGACAGTTCACCCGCTGGAATGATCTTTCGCGGCCCTGATCGAGTCCCACCCCCGAGCGCGATTAACCGTTAACATCTTCGATGCCTGCGCGGTACTTGACCATAAGGAGCCCGCCCCTCTATCGGGCCATCAAGTGCACCACCGTCGCGGGATCATCAGCGCAGCGTCCTCATGCGTCGGCGTGATGAGGCGCGGCATTGCGCCCGCTTAGTTCGCGCGTCCCCACGAGGCCGCGCTGGGCGGCGGCCCCTTCACATAAATACGATAGTGAGCCCCATTCCGACTAGAGCGTATAACCCTGCAACAGTTACGCCGAGACAAACATCGGCCATGACGCTCTCAGACTGGAACTTGATCTGCTTGCTGTCCACTACACATTCCCGATGCCATTGTCCCAGCCCCAATAACTTCACGCGGGAACCCGGCAATCGTTCCGGCTGCGATACATAAAAAATAAATTTAGTGGAGTTCCGTCGAGCTACTGCGCTTGATCCTGAGCGGGGTGTGGCAGAGGGCCTTCGTGATCCCCAACCCATACGTAATCCCGCGCGTCGATCCAGCCGTTGCACGCGTTGCATCGGAAATAATGCTCACCTTCGGGGACGCGACGCCCATCGGTGCGCTCGCCGATCACCGTCCCGCGCGGAAACGATTCTTCGAGTGACATGATCGCCGTTTGGGATGGGTTCATTAGGGTTCCACCGGGACATTGCACGAGGAGCAGTAAAAGATGATGCCGTGCATGGATTCGAAAACCCTAAAGCCTTCGGCAACGCTATCCACCTTTATATCGAAAGAGCCATCCATCTGTGAAAGTTCGGCGAGGCCAATCCTCCCGCACACGGGACAAAGAAGACCTTCAACCCGATGATCGCGGGACGCCATCCCACAAGTATGCAATCTACGCTTGCTTCGATCAACGTCCTATTCGGCTGCCACAATCAAATTCGGAAAACGTGAGTTCCCATCGCCTCCGTGGAACCCACGGGGCAAAAAAATCAGGCCCGGATTGCTCCGAGCCCGATCCTTACAGGCGCGCGGGGTATATCCGCCCGCGCCGACATCCACGATTCCATTTCACTTCTTTGAAGGCTGGCTCGACGCGCGATCTCGGCGCGGTCACGAGCAGTCCCGCGCCCATCCGGTACAGGCCGCCGTGTTAATCCGGCCCGATGTCTGCTTTGGCGCGCATTACGGACTCAACTCAGACATCCAGCTAGGTCCGAAAGGTGCCAAATAGCGGCAGCGAGCAGCTATTGGTCACCGTATCGGCGCGAGTCTCGGCTACATCGTCGAAACTGCGCGGCGCAGGTGGTGGCTACGACGCGGTGCTCAAATCTTTTGTCAGAGTGAGCAATACTGGGCCAGTGAATCGGCTCACCGGCACTACCCGGTGACTGACTTGGGGGGTCCTCAGCCTGCCTCAAAAGCTGCTGGATGTAAGAAGTAATCTCACTCTCTGACCTGACGCAGCTTCTCCAATGACGGCGGCTGTTTAGTTGCGAACTAGGCTGCGTTGCATTTTAAGTTCTTGGTCAATCCGCATTTCCGCCTTGCGGGCTGCCATACCCTTGAGATTTGTCTTGGTTGTTCCCATCCTGACGGTTCCGTCGATTTGAAATTGCCATCGCCACACGCCGGTTTCGAGCAGCACAACGCTAAATTCAACGCCCTTGCGGTTCATGATTTGCGGCATGGGCCGTCTCCTTTGCTTTTTGCTCTGCCAATAACTCTCTCAGCCCACCGACACGTACGGAGCTAAGGTCAGTGACGCCAATACTTTGTCACGTTAGGTTGGGAAGCGCAGGTCAATGTTGCTCACGTTGCAACCACCTTAAAAAAAACCGTCGTGGTAAGGACATCGGCGCGGCCAGCACAATGGTCGTGATACCCAGCCCGCAATCAATGTGTTGCTTACCGTAAATAAAAGGTTAGGCCGCAAACTGAGCCGACCTCACTGTTGTATGGGCCCATTACCTAACCCGAGCTTCTCCTGCGGGGGCATCGATCGCGCCACTCTCAGTTCCCGACCCTTCCAGTAATTCCGCCAGAAGCCTCAGCCTGAAAACAGGCTTGCCGTATTCGTCCAACACATCCAATCGCCATTCGGAATTGTCCGTCAGCCCGTTGACGATATCTCTTGCCAGGTCTGCGCACATACCAAGCGCGGCTTTCCGCGCGGCGTAACAGTCGCTCAGGACATCTTCAATAATGGGCAGGTCGGGAATCCTGCCTTGCTGCACCTGAAATAAGAACCTCGGCATTCCGTTAGTGTGGAGTCGCCAACACCGGATCGTCTGCCCGTTGCCGTGTTTAGTATGCAATATTGCTCACTTTTAACTCGACGCCCGTGCCGAACAGGCGCAGCCTGCGATTCGCCCATGTACCCTTGGAGGTCACAATGGAGCGTCATATCCACGAGCAGAACCTCGCGCACTATCGACGGCTGCTGGCCGAGTCGGATCGTAATCCCGACCGAAACGAGGTGCAGCACAATTGGCTATTGAAGCTGCTGACCGACGAAGAAGCCGAAAACGCGAAGCCGCGATACCGACGGCATTGAATTCGTTTGGCCGGCCACTCCGCCGCAGTTGCGCGACATTCCCAGGACTCTAGTGCAGAGCTTTCATTGTAGGCATTGCTTTTGTGCCGCGCCGAGCATTTGCACAGGATGAATTCGTCGATATCGCAACGACGAATAAATAACTCCAAGGCATGGACTGCAGGCGAAGACGAGCGACTTCGGCAGCGCGTCGTCTCTAATGCCTCGCTCCGACATCGCGGAAGAGCTGGGGCGAACCGACTCCGCGGTACGGGCGCGCGCCCATGCAAAACGAATGCTCTTGGGCGCTCGCGATTTATAATGAAGGGAGGCAAAATGATTCAGCCGCTGAACAGGAATTGGAAATGACATTCGCCACCCATCTCGAGCGCCAGTTCATGCAACGCTTGCGAGGGGCTGGCTGGGTCAACGCGAGCGCTCTACCTCCGAGCCCGCGCCTCGTGCAAACGCTGCTACAAAAAGGCTGGATCGAAACAACAAAATCAGGCCCGAAAAACGTGGTTCTCTATCGACTGACCGAAGTGGGTTTGAACGCAAAGAAGTTGCCCATCCCAATCCCACAGCGAAGACGATCGTATTTGAAGGGGAAATGATTAGTTTAGTCGCGACGCGATAGCTCGTGATTAACAATTGATACTGTCAGCGCAGTCGCTCGCGCCACTACCCTGCCAAGACGGGGTCGATCCCGCCGGTAGAGCAAGACGTCGGCTCTCTGCTCCCGTTCAATCTTTCAAAACGTAAATCTCTCGAAGCCGTTTCTGAATACCCTCGACGCGCCTCGCCCAATGAGGATACCGGGTTCGGACTTTCGCACTCATAACGGCCATCCAGCTCCCATTATCCGGCGCGATAGCGATGGGCACTTCCGGTGGGCAATCGTAGAATGCTTCCAGTCTTTGGTGAAAAATCCAAACGAGTTCGGTGCTCGAGATCCTGATTTTAGCCATGCTCCGCTCCCAGCCGTCACGGAATCTAGCATGAATTTCATGGCCCAGCGCCCGGAGTCTGGCCGTCTTATAACCACCGCAAAGGGCAGTAGGCCCACTCTTTAGGGTACGTTCACCGCCGGCAATGGTCCGGTAGGGCTCGGCACAAAGTGACAGTGCCCTCGCACTGTCGCCGAGAGGACCACAGGGGCAATAATTATAATCGCGAGACCACGCATGCCTTAGCATAGGGCGGAATTTTTGTCAGGAATGTGAAGCGCGTCACTGGACGGCAGAAGTGGAAGCGAGCGCGCATCATCGTGTATGGTCCGGATGCCCCAACCGTAAGGCCCGTCTAACGCTTTTCCGTGAGTCTGATCGTATGCACCGGTGGCGATTACCGCGGCGTCCAATTGTGGATCACTGACAACTGATCATCCGTCCGGAACCGAAAGTCGGAAGGCGAGTTGGAAGCGCGCCCGGTTCCACAAGGAGAAATCCCATGCGCAAGACGATACTGATTGCGGCTGCCCTCGCTCTGTCTTCCTCGGCGGGTATGGCTCAATCGACCGACACGAAGGGCCCAGCCACGACAGGTCCCGCAGCCCAGAGCGACAACATGTCCAAAGGTGATATGACGAAAGACAAAATGAGCAAGAAAAAGATGGCTAAGTCGAAGTCGACAAAAATGAAGAAAACGGACGACAAGATGTAGGCTTCGCCGCGAACACAAAGGCCGTCTTCGGGCGGTCTTTTTGTTTGGTGCGTTTTAAGCCTAAACGTCCAAATCGAACTTCTCATGTAATTGGGCAGGATTTGCAGGGAAAGCACCCTGCCCTTCATGCTGTGTGATACGTCTGATCAGGATCCAGACTAAGATCGCACCATAACACCCCGCTCTACGAGAAAGCCGCCGCAGGGGGCTGTTCTTCAAAGCAAGGCGATAGTCTGCAAACAACGTTACGCATCCGAGGCAATGTCAATGTCAGATCAGGACGATTTGAGAGTTTGCGGGCCCGGATGACGCCAAAGCGGAAATCCGCGCCGCGGTGGGGTATTTGCTGAGAGGTGCTACCGGCGGCGCCCGCGGTGATATCGTGCAGGAGATCATTGCCATCGTGCGCCAGGTCGCAGGCGGATTGCCGCCCGAGCCGCCGAATTCTTTGGATGATGGTTTGCCTGGCGGCTAGGTGGCTGCCGCAGACACGAAGCGGGATAAGCTTTTGCAGGCTATCATGTGGCGCCTGTCAGTCCGAGGGGTTCATGGTTCCACGGGGCTGTCGCATGAAGAGCAGTAAAAGTTACTGCAATTCTCGGATTGGATAAAATAAAAGCCGTCGGGAAGGTTATCCACGTGTACGCTCCATCCGTCCGCCTGCGAAAGCCGGGCTGCACTGGTCTTTCGGCAAACGGGACACCGAAGGTTTTCAATCCAGCGTTCTAGGACAATCATCGCTCAACTATGAGCCTACAGCGGGCCGGTTCAAGCCAGTCATCCTGCCACAATCAATTCCGATTGCACCCACAGCCATCGCCATCAAACCCGCGGAGTCGTCCAGTGATCGGCGCAATTTCCCGACACAACACCGTGCGGCGCGCGTGGCTTATCGGTAGCTCGCCCAAGCCCATGGCCTTTTGCGTAATGCTGTCAGCGCATGACTCGATTTTGGGAGTCGACCGGGTTAACCCGTCGGCTGATCTTCTGACCAATCGATGACCTCGAAACGCATTCCGCGCTTGAGCATTTCCGACTCGAGATCTGCGGCGTGCTTTCTCCAGTCGGGCGTCTCCCGAACGCGGAATCGGACTGCCAGACCCTGTCGCTTCAATGCGTCGTCGGCCGCCAAGGCACCGCGGATAGCCTCGTACATCATGGTCAGGCTGTCGTTCGTGAACGCTTGATAGTTCATCTGAGCCCCTCGCGAAAAAGCCGCCGCTGATGCTCCCAGCGACGCCATCGCGGCGGCGGCAAGACTGCCAGCACCAGCGACGCTTGAGAAGGCGGCAACAGCGAGGAAACGTCGCCGCGATCCGTCCATAGGTTTGCTTTGAGATATGGGCGTGTTTGTGGGTGGCGTGCTAAACACGCTGTCAGCCTGGGTCATTGGAGGGCTATCCTTGTGGCTCGGGTTAGAGCCGGGGCGGAAGTTGCGACCTTCCCCTCGGCTTGCTTTTATGGTAACCTAAATTATGGTGAAGTTAATTCGGGTTACCACTAAAAAGAAGCTTGGTCGGCCGGCCACTACTGGGCGAGGTATCCAAGTTGGCGAACGCTGGCATCCTCCCGAGATCGCAGCGATCGATAAGTGGATCGCGTCTCAAGGTGAAGAGATGACCCGGGGTCAGGCCATCCGCCGCTTGGTCGAGCTGGGGCTTACCGTGAAATCAGCAGCTCGTCCGACCGCAAAAGCTGCCGCCCGCGCCGCCGAGCTTGCGGCCAAGGCAATCGATAAGCATGCCGACACATCCGCCCCTTCTGCAGAACAGGAATCTCGCAAGAATAGGCTCTTGAAGGGTCCGAGCGTTTTCTGGGACGTGAGGAAAGGGATGTGAGGAAAGATAGCGCGAAATGATAGTTGGCCGCATGGTCGAGCTCGGGCTCAAAGTGAAGAAATGACGTTCGCAAGTCACCCAGAGCGCCAATTCATGCAGCACTTGCAAGGGGCGGGCTGGATCAAGGCGCGTACTTTACCTCGGAGCGTGCGCACTGTGAAAAGCCTGCTACAAAAGGGCTGGATCGAAAAACAATATCAAGGGCCGAATAATGAGGCCTTCCTTCGGCTAACCGAAAAGGGCTTGAAGGCCAAGAAGTCGCCCGTCCCGATCGAAGGGCGAAGGCGAATGGTCGAGCTGGGGCTGAAGGCGAAGAAATGAGGAACCACTAGGAGGCTCCGCAATGCAATATGCGCATTGGTTGATGGTAGCTGGAGCCGTCTTGGTGATGCTCGGATTTATCGGCTTTGTACTTCAAAAAAACGACGCCGCGACGGCTGAGGGTCATCTGACACCAGACACATCCGCGGAAACTGTCCGGGCCGCCCTAGCCGCCATAGAAAGCGAGATGGAAGGCGAAGGGGAAATGCCGCCAAAACGACAACGACGGCCTAACGGAATATTCGGCGGTTCGTAGCTCATTTTCACACCGGGGGCTGAAGGCCGGAAATGACGATTCCACGGCCTCAGGAATGGACCAAAGCCGAGGCGCATCAGTTGAGGATGTTGGCCAAGAGAAAAGTAAGCGCGGATAGTATCGCAAAATCGCTCGGCCGCCACGTAGGGTCAGTGAGAACAAAAGCACGCGAATTGAATCTGATCCTCTCCAAGAAGGTGAAGGCGAAGAAATGACCGGGGAGCCTTGGACGCGCTTCGAAAGATGATAGTTTGAGGTCGCTGGCAGCCTCTGGTCGAAGCGCCAGAAGCATCGCTATTCGATGCCTAAGAAAGCCAAATCGGTGCGTATTCCGGACTTCAATCCACTATCTTTCGCGTGGGAGTCATTGACCCAACCGGGGCGTGAGAGTGGGATCGGAGAATGCTTGACCTCTATCGCGCAATCGAACCGTATCGTATTCCTCCGCCGAAGGCCGCCTTGCGTGAGACGAAACGGCTGTGAAGACATAGGCGTATGACTGGTCATACGCCTATGTCGAAGATTAGCCGCCTCGAGATGAATTCGTCGGGTGCCCGGCGACGCTGGACGCTGGAAGAGAAGCACCGGATTGTCGCGGAGAGTTGCGCGGGTTCGCGGTTAGTGTCGGCAACAGCGCGTCGGTACGGGTTATCTGCGAGCCAGCTTTTTAGATGCTGACCGGGCAACTTGATCGCCGTCCGCGCGGCGCGTGGCGGGCGCCCTGCGGCTGTATGGAGGCTCCTCCCCGATAGCTGACCGGCGGTTTTGACCAGGTGGCGGGAAGCTGCTACACGTTTACGTAGTGGCGTCCGGCCTGATCGCTCGCGCCGTCGATTGCAGGCGCGGTCGGAGCCAGTCGTCGCGTTGCTCCCGGCGGGTCCAACCGCGGTACTGATCTGCAGCCGGCTCTGACTGAGCCGCGGAGCGCCAGGACGGAGCCGGGCATGGGGTTGTCGGCGCGTTTGACCGCGGGGATGGTCGCCCTGATCGTGCTCACCGTGGCCGCCACCGGCGCGCTCACCTATCATAATGTGTCCATAGTCGAGGTTCCGCGCGCGCTTGATCGCCTCGACATCCATGCCCGTCTGCTTGCCTCCGATCTCGAGGCCTCTGTGGGCGGATTGCGAGGTCATGTGCTCGCCATTCCGAGAGCGGCTGCCGTC
>Ga0193726_1001584_pt1 | contig 17401 bp, 14 predicted proteins | sample H2c1metaG_FD_144928 | JGI IMG/M metagenome (GOLD analysis project Ga0193726, IMG submission 144928) | Soil microbial communities from a riparian zone of the East river system, Colorado, United States - H2c1 | ecosystem: Environmental > Terrestrial > Soil > Riparian zone | place: USA: East River... | reverse complement strand
TAACGAGCCGCCCGTGCCAGTAGCACACCCCCAATTCTTCAGACGGACGCACGTGCTCAAGTTCTGTGTCGCCGCGATGATGGTCGCGGTCGGCGCGCTGTCGGCCTGCCGCAAGGATCCTGCGGTGGCGCTCGCTCAGCACATGAAACGCGGCGACGACTTGGCGACTCAAGGCAAGCGAGGCGAGGCCATCCTCGAATACCGGCTCGCCGTCCAGGCGAACGCCCGTTCGGGGGAGGCGCGGTTGAAGCTCGCCGATGCCTACCTCAAGAACAAAGACACCCAGAACGCGTTCGGCGAGTACGTGCGGGCTGCGGACTTGATGCCGGAAAATACAGATGCGCAACTGAAAGCCGGACAGATTCTTCTGATGGCAGGCCAGTTCGAAGATGCCAAGACTCGCGCGGATAAGATTCTGGCCAGCCATCCGGACCACGTCGAAGCACAAATCCTCAGGGGCAACGCGCTCGCCGGGCTCAAAGACATGGATGGCGCCATCGCCGAGGTTGAGAATGCCATCCGAAGCGATCCATCCCGGAGTTTGACCTACTCGAGCCTTGGGACGCTGCAGTTGGCGAAAGGCGATCAGATCCAGGCCGAAGCGGCGTTCAAGAAAGCCGTCTCTGCCAACCCAAAGTCGGTGCCGGCGCTTCTCGCCCTGGCCAATCTGTATTGGGCGACCAATCGGAAGGCGGAAGCCGAAAAAGCCGTTCAGGCATCGCTGGCGTTGGAACCGAAGAACGAGCTGTCGAACCGTGCACTGGCGATTCTGTACATCGGCTCGGGCCGCTCAGCGGAGGCCGAGGGTCCGCTAAAGGTGATCGCCGAGGTGGTGCCGGGCCCTGAGGGGCGCCTGGCGCTGGCGGACTATTACACCGCGGCGCAGCGGATGTCCGAAGCGAAGGCGGTTCTGGAGAAGCTCGCCCAGGAGCCGGACGGCGCCACCCCCGCAAAGCTGCGCCTGGCGTATCTCGGCATGGCGGGCGGCAATCGAACGGAAGCGCGCCGGCTGGTCGACGAGATCCTGGCGAAGGAGCCGAAACGCGGCGACGCGCTGATCGCCAAAGCGCAGCTGCAAATGGCTGACGGGAAACTCACTGACGCCGTCGCCACAAGCCGATCGGCGGTCGCGGCGGCGCCCGGCTCGACGCAGGCGCACTTCGTACTCGGCACGCTGCTGTCGGCGACCGGACACGATGACGAAGCGATGGACGCGCAGAAAGAGGCGCTCCGCGTGAATCCCCGGTTCGCGCCGGCCGCGACAGAACTGGCGCGGTTGTCGATCATTGCCGGAAAGTACTCCGAGGCGGTCCAGCTAGCGCAAAGCGCGATTGAGGCAGCCCCGGGCTATCCCAAGGCGCACCTCATGCTGGCCCGGGCGCAGATGGCCAATGGGAATCCGAGCGGAGCGGAAGTGCCGCTCAAGTTGCTCAGCGCCAACTTCCCGAAAGAGCCGGTCGTGCAGGCCGAGGTCGGACGGCTGCTGCTGACGAAAGGCGATCGGGCTGGCGCCCGCGCCACGTTCGAGCGCGTGCTGGCCACGGATCCCCTTCAGGTGTCCGCACTCGAGGGACTGACGCAGCTCGACGTCGAGCAGAAGAAAATCGGTCCCGCCCACGCCAGAATCGATGCCGCGGCCGCGGCGGGCCCGAAGAATCCGGGGCTCCAGGTGGTGGCTGCGCGCGCGTACGTGATGTTGGGCGACAACAACGCCGCCGAGCGGTCCTTGAAGCTGGCGCTCGCGACGGATCCGAACAAGCTCGACGCGTACGATCTGCTCGCGCGGCTGTACGTCTCCGAACACAAACTTCCGGAAGCGACGGTTGAATTCGGGAAACAGGCGGAACTCCGCCCGAAAGACGTTTCCGCTCAAACGGCGGTGGCGATCCTTCTGGAGCTGCAGCACAAACCGGACGAGGCGAAGGCACGCTACGAGAAAGCGCTGGCGGTCGACTCCCACGCGGCGGTCGCGGCGAACAATCTGGCGCAGTTGTACGCCGACCGCAACGAAAACCTCGACACCGCGCTCCAACTGGCGCAGACGGCGAAAGCCGGCCTCCCCAAGTCTCCCGAAGTCGACGACACGCTCGGATGGGTCTATTACAAGAAAGGCCTGTCGACGCTGGCGATCGAGGCGCTGAAACAGTCCGCAGCAGCGGACCCGCAAAACGCGTCGTATCTCTATCACCTCGGGTTGGCGTACAAGCAGAACGGCGACAGGTTCCTGGCGCGCCAGACGTTGGAAAAGGCCCTCAAACTTCAGCCGGACTTCAGCGGCGCGGATGACGCGCGCAAAGCGCTCGCCTCGGTCAAGGGCTAGCCGCCCTCTCGTTTCTCGCGACGGTCGTATGGCTGGCATTTCATCGCGCTTCGTGCCGTGGGCGGTCGTCACGCTCTTCATCCTGTACGGCGGGCTGATTCCATTCCACCTGACCACCGACCCCGTGGTCGTCGCCGCGCACGCCGCGCGCGTCACGTTGAATCCTCTCATCTCTCCGGATACCGGCCGGCGCCTGTCGCTGCCGGACGTCGCGCAGAACGTGCTGCTCTTCCTGCCGTTCGGCCTGTTCGGGGCCTGGGCCCTCGAACGACGTCTCGATCGCCGATCGCCGGCGGCGACGATCGCCTGGGTAGCGGGATGCGCCGTCCTTCTCAGCGGCGTCGTGGAAAGCCTTCAACTCTTCACGCTCGATCGCGTCTCCTCCACCGCCGATCTCGCGGTGGACACGCTGGGGGCAATCATCGGCGCCGGCATCGCGTATCCCCTGCGCGCCGCGTGGCGGCGGTCGCCGGCTTCATCGCGAGCGCCTGCACTCGCGGCACTCCCCGCGTTCCCGCCCTTTGCGCTCGCCGCGGTGCTGGTGTGCGCCGCCGCGTGGCAGCCGTTCGACGTGACGCTCGACGTCGGAAACGCCATCGACAAGTGGCACGCGCTGCGCCTCGACGTCTGGCAAGGCGCCACACCCGGCAGCCACATGGTCGGCGCGCTTCGCTATGTGTTGTTGGCGTTGTCCGCGGCGCTCTGGCTGCGGGAGGCGGGCGTCCGCCGCGCGGCTCTGTGGGCGGCGTGCCTTGGAGTCATCGCCGCGTGCGGCCTCGAGGCCAGCGAAGCGGCGATCGCGTCGCGCATGCCGGGGATCGCAGACGTGCTGGCCAATGTCATCGGCGTCCTCGGCGGTGCCTGGCTGGCGCGCGGATGGCCGCGTGGACGGTCGCCGATCTTCTGGGCGGGATTGCTGGCCGTCGCGATGTCGCTGGGCGCCGCGTTGGATTGGTCGGAGGCAGCACAGCAGTCGACGAGGCTCCTCAGCCGCTTCGTCGATCTATCACTGATCGTGTTGCCTGTCGGTGTGGCGATCGCGCTCGCCCTGCGCGCGAAATCTCCCGATTGAGCGCGCGGGAACTTACTGATTCCCCCCGCCTGAGCGCGGAGCTAGCGGTTTCCAATCCTTGTCGGTCGCCATCCACTGCCGCTCGTCCCACTTGAATTTCTCGACCAGGCCGACCGAACAATCCACGTCGAGCGGTTTCGTAAAGCGATCCCGGAGCTCGCGTTCGTTCACCACGAAGAGCTGCTCGCGGACCTGGTATTGAAAGGTGGACTCCGTGCGGCCGTCGTCGGCGAGGCAATGATTGACCGTGGTGGAGATGCCGGCAAAACAGCCGGCGGTGGCGTCCCATCGATATTCGCCGCGCCCGTAGATCTCGCCGTCCGGGGTCATCCACGTGCCGCTCAGGACGTCCGACTTCTGTTCGAACGCCACCCGCAGGCTGCCCATGTCGGTTTGCGGCAATGCGTAGAACTTTCCCACGGTGGGGATCACGGACTTGGCGTCGCCGGCGGGCGCCTGCGCGGCCACGACGACTGTCGCCGCCAGGATTGCGTACACCGCGAGGGACGGAGCCTTTGCGAACATTCCTTGTCTCCTCACCCGCGTATTATACGCGGGCGTGGCGCTCGTACTCTCGACGATATTCGTCGACCATCCGCTCGATCGAGAACGCGCTCTCGACGCGCCGGCGTCCCGCCTCTCCCATCTGCCGGCTGCGCTGGGGATCGGATCCCAGGGCCGCGATCGCGGCGGCCAACGGCGGGACGCCGCGCGCCGGCACGAGCAGGCCGGTCTCGCCGTCCACCACCACCTCGGGATTGCCGCCGACCGTGGTCGCGACCACCGGCAGCCCCGCCGCCATCGCCTCGAGAATCGTCAGCGACACGCCTTCGTACGTCGAGCAGTTCACGTACACATCGAACGCCGACATCACTCGCCGCGCGTCGGCGCGGTAACCGGCAAAGAGCACACGCTCGCCAATTCCGAGCTCGCGCGCGCGGGCTTCGAGCGACGCCTGCTCGGGTCCGGTGCCGACGACGACGAGCCGCGCGTCGGGAATCGCCGTCAGCACGGACGCGTGCGCCTGCAAGAGCGACGCGAGATTCTTCACCAGGTCGAGCCGCGCGACGCTGCCGGCCACGAATGCGTCGGGCGGCAGCCCCAGGCTGGCACGCACGGCGGCGCGATCGTGCACGCCGGCGCGCGCGCCGGCGGCGATGCCGTTGTAGATCACCTCGACCCGCCGCTCGGGAAATCCCTCGGCCACCATGTGCCGCTTCAAATCCGCCGACACCGCGATGATGGCGCCCGGGATGCGCGCCAGCCACGGGTTCACGACTCGCCGCTTTCGGGACGGCACCGCATCGGACAGACGGCCGTGTTCGGTGAACACCAGGCCGCATCTGCGGTTCAGGATCGTCGCCAGCGCGCTGTAGACGTACGGCGAGTAGTGATGGCAGTGAATGACGCTCGCGCCGACCCGCCGCGCGAGGCCCGCGAGCTGCGCGGCCAGCGACGGATGGAATCCCGCCCGCCGGCCGAGGGCGACCACGGGAATGCCGCGCGTGGTCAGTTCCGAGGCCCAGTCGCCCGGCTCGTCGAGGCAACAGACGGCCGGCACCATCCCGTCCGGCAAGCGCCGGCAGATTTCGATGACGAGGCGTTCTGTTCCGCCTGGGGAAAGACTGAGAACGACCGGAAGGACCCGCACGCGATATTCTGCCTCTTTCTCCCGTCGCGGACATCCGCGGGAGGATCCGCGTAACCCCGGAATGACCGAACTTTCCTCGACTTTTGTCTGCCGGGTAGGCGACTCCGTGCGATACTGGCCGGCGGGCAGCTCGCGTAAGCCGTGTCAATGCCGCGTTTGCGGCGGATCGCCCGGACCGGCTGCCGGTCCCATTCTTGCGCCAGGAGACGTGCTGTGCTCAATGCGTTGACCGCCGATTTGCGCGAAATGTTCGCGGAGCAAATCGAATTTCGCGAGCTGCTGTACCAGATGACGTGGCGCGACCTGCTGCTTCGCTACAAGCAGACGGTCATGGGTTTCGCCTGGGCGATTTTCATGCCGCTGGTGAACACCGCGGTCTTCTCGGTCGTGTTCATGCGCGTCGCGCCGCTCGACGTCGGCGTGCCGTACCCGGTGTTCGCCTACAGCGGATTGCTCGCCTGGAACTTCTTCGCGTCGGCGATCCGCTTCTCAGTGACGTCGTTGACGAGCAACAGCAACCTGGTGACGAAAGTGTATTTCCCGCGCGAGATCTTTCCGTTCTCGGCGGTCGTGGTGTCGACGGTGGACTTCGTGATCGGCGCGGTGCCGCTCGTGCTGATGATGATGTACTACCGCATCCCGGTCACGCCTGCGCTTGCGTTCCTCCCGGTGGTCATCGCCGTGCAGGTGATGTTCACCGCCGGCGTGGCGCTGCTGCTGGCGATGGCCAACTTGTTCTACCGTGACGTCAAGTATCTGTTCGAGGTGCTCATCACGGTCTGGATGTTCGCGACATCGGTGCTCTATCCGATCGATCTGGTCGGCGGACGCACGGGGGCGCTGCTCCGGCTGAACCCGATGACGCCGATCATCGACGCGTTCCGGACGGTGCTGCTGAAGGGCACGCTGCCGCACCCCGTCCCGTTCGCCGCGGCGGCGATGGTCTCCGTGGTCGTATTCGCCGGCGGGTGGCTGCTCTTCCACCGCGCCGAATTTCAGTTCGCAGAGAATATCTAGCGGTGCTGGAGGAAGCCTCATGCAGCTGTCAGTTGTGATACCGGCGTTCAATGAAGCGGCCACGATCGAGGACCTGATCGCGCGGGTGGCGGCGGTACCCGTGGACAAGGAGATCATCGTGGTCGACGATTGTTCGACCGATGGCACGCGCGGTGTACTGATGCGGCTCGCGGCCCACGGGTCGGTTCGCCTCGCGTTCCACGATCGCAACCGCGGCAAGGGCGCGGCGCTTCGTACCGGATTCGCCCACGCCACCGGCGACATCGTCATCGTCCAGGACGCGGATCTCGAGTACGACCCGATCGAATATCCCAGGTTGCTGCAGCCCATCCTGGACGGAAAAGCCGACGTCGTGTACGGCTCTACAGAACCCGGCGGGGACTCCCATCGGGTTCTGTATTTCTGGCATTACGTCGGCAATCGCGTGCTCACGCTGTTCTCGAACATCTTCACCAACCTGAACCTGTCCGACATGGAGACGTGCTACAAAGCGTTCCGCCGCGAGATCATTCAAAGCATCGAGATCGAGGAGAACCGGTTCGGGTTCGAACCCGAAGTCACCGGCAAGCTCGCGGCCCTCTCGTGCCGCATCTACGAGGTCGGCATCTCGTATTCCGGCCGTACGTATGAAGAGGGCAAGAAGATCGGCTGGCGGGACGGCGTCCGCGCCGTGTGGTGCATCGTGAAATATCGCCCCGGGCGGCGCCGGCTGCGGACCGCAGCCGCGGCGGCGCGCGCCAAGATCGCGCTCGAGTTTTCGCCGGGCCTCGGCGGAATTGCGGCCGCTTCCCGATCCGATCTGGCAGGGTGACGCCACTGCGCCAGACCGTCGAGCCTGCCGCCGGTCGATGGGCCGCGGCCGTCCTGATCCTCGGACTGCTCGGCCATGCGCTCCTGTTCGTCCGGATCGCCGTCCTCTTCGCCCCGGGGATGTACCTCGGCCCAAGCGGATCGGATCGATTGTTTTATTTCGACTACGTCCGATCGATCGTCATCGATCGGGATCTGGACTTCAGGGACGAGATGGCGCTCTGGCCGCCGTCGAGCGGCCTCGTCGTTCGAGGCGAAACACCGATCAACAAGTACCCGATCGGCGCGCCGTTGCTGTCGCTGCCCGCGTACGCCGCCACGCATGCCGTGATGGCGGCGTCTTCGGCTGCTGAAGCCGCGCCTCGAGGCTACGGAAGACCCTACGTGTACGCGTACGCGCTCAGTCAGTTGACGTTCGGACTCGTCGGGTTCGTCCTGCTGTTTCGCGTCATGCGGCGTTATTTCGACGAGCTGATCAGCGCCATCGCCGTGGTGGGCGCCGCATTCGGGACCGAGCTGCTCCGTTACACGGCGGCCGATCTGCTGATGTCCCACGCCGCGTCTTTTTTTTCGCTGAGCCTGTGCCTGCTGGCGTCGGTGCGCCTGCGGGAGGCGCCGGAACGGACGTCTCGATGGGTCGCCTGCGGAGCGGCTGCCGCGTTCGTGGTGCTGGTCCGGTTTCAGAACGGCCTGTTCCTGGTGGTGCCCGCTGCCGCCGTGCTGGTCGCGCTGGGCGCGACGGCTCGCGCGCCGATCGGCGTCCGCCTTCGTCATGTCGGCGCGGCGATCGCCGGAGGCAGCGCCGTCCTCGCGCCGCAGCTGCTGGCGTGGCGGGTCATGACCGGCGAGTGGATCTTCAACGGCTACTCGGAAGAAGTGTCGTTCACCTGGCTCGCCCCACGTTCACGAAGTGGCAAGCCTGCTCGCCAAGTGGGCGCCGCTCCTCGTCATCGGCGCCATCGGCACGCTGATTCTCGCGATTAAGCGCCGCGACGCGATCGTCGCGGCGGCGCTCTTGTGCATGGTGGGCTCGACGTACGTCACGGCGAGCTGGTGGGCGTACGCGATCGCGCCGCGGACGACGTTCGACAATCTGGCGCCGATCGCGTTCGGCCTTGCCGGACTGGCGGCCGCGCTGCGGCGTCTCCGACCCGGGTCCGAGTGGGCGGTACTGGTGCTCCCCGGACTGTGGAACGTACCGTTCATGATGCTGCCGATACAAGAGGCAGGGCGCGCCGGCGATCTGCTGGCCGACTGGTATCGCGGTGTGCGTCTGCTACTCTAACGGACACGGCCCTGAAGACAGCAGACACGGATCAGATGCAGTGCCGCCGCGCGGAGTGGCCGCCTATGGAGAACGCTGAATGAGCGACGCGGCGGTTGAATTCGACGGAGTGTGGAAGAAGTTTCGACGCGGCGAGCGCCACGACAGCCTCCGCGACCTGATCCCATCCATCGCCCGGCGTATGTTCCGGAGGTCACCGGATACCGAGCTCGGCAGCGCCGCCGAGTTCTGGGCGATTCGGGACGTCTCGTTCAAGGTGCAGGCGGGCGAGGCACTCGGCATCATCGGCTCGAACGGCGCCGGCAAGTCGACCACGCTGAAACTGTTGACGCGAATTCTGCGGCCGACCCGAGGCTCGTGCCAGCTCCGCGGCCGCGTCGGCGCCCTGATCGAAGTGGCCGCCGGCTTTCACCCCGATTTGACCGGCCGCGAAAACGTGTTCCTGCAGGGCGCGATCATGGGAATGAAGCGGGCAGAAATCGCCGGAAAACTGGACGAGATCATCGAGTTTTCCGGCACGGCGGCCTTCATCGACACCCCGGTCAAACGGTATTCGAGCGGCATGAACGCGCGGCTCGGATTCTCCATCGCGGCACATCTGGACCCACACGTGCTGATCATCGATGAAGTGCTGTCGGTGGGCGACGTGGCCTTTCAGCAGAAATGCACCGATCGGATGCGCGAATTCCTCGACCGCGGCGTGGCCATCGTGTTCGTCTCGCACAACCTGCTGACAGTCTCGCAACTCTGCAAGAACGCGCTGCTGCTCGATCGGGGGACGGCGCTCGCATCCGGCCCGGCCGCCGGGGTCATCGCCCGGTACGGCGAGACTCAGCTCAGCGGACCAGAGGCATCATCGAAGCACTCGGTCGTCGACATCCGCTCGCGGATCGTCGACCGGCCGCAAGTGGGCTCGTCCATCGAGGCGGGCGACAAAGTCGTGGTTCATGTAGACGTCCAGTTCAACGAGGCGGTGGAGAACGCGGCCGTCGGCCTCGTTGTGTGGGACCTCGCACGCAACCTCTACGTCTACGGCGCGACGTCGACGACCATCGGGCTGCCGCTCCTGAAGGGCGCCGCCGGCGACGTGGCCAGTTTCGAGTTCGACCTGGCCCTCAATCTGGCGCGGGGAACGTACGTCCTGGAAGTAAACGTCTTCGACGAAATCCAACATCGCACACTCGCCATCGTCAAACCCGCGGGGCAGTTCACGGTTGTAGAAAACGTGAGCTACAACGGCGTGGCCAACCTCTTCATGAACGGCCGCGTGGTGGCGCCGTGCCGCCCCGGGGAGTATCTATGCTCATAACGGAAGCGGAGGCCCTCGCGTTCTGGCGCTCGGCGCTGGACCCTGGGGGCGTCGGGCTGCGCGAGGCCCTGGCCGCCGAGATCGCCGATTTCCGTTCGGAGCCGATCGCCGCGGTGCTGGAGCACATGTCAAAGGGTACCGACGAATTCGCCGACCTGTGGCGATCGGCGAATATCGACGTGAGCGACCAGAGCAGCGTCGAACGGTTCTATCGCGATCAGTTTACCGAAGCCTACGAGCTGGCCAATTGGCACGCGGGCGTCACAACGGGCACGCCTCCGCTGAACTATGCGCGCGCCGCCTTGCTGGCCCGAGCCCGCGGGTGGACGCGAGCGCTCGACTTCGGTTCGGGCATCGGCTCAGGGTCCCTGTGCTTCGCGACGGCCGGCTGCGAAGTGCATTCGGCGGACATCGCAGTCCAGTTGCTGACGTTCGTCGAATATCGGATGCGCAGACATCGCTTCACCCCGAGCTTGATCAATTTGTCGGAAGGCGATCGGCCTCGCGCCGGGTATTACGACGTGGTGACCTGCTTCGACGTCCTCGAACACGTACCGAATCAGCTGGAAAAACTCAGGGAGCTGTCGGGTTATTTGCGACCGGGCGGGTACCTGTTCGTCAACCTGATGGACGATTCGATCCAGGCCGACCGGCCTATGCACATCTCCTCCGCCGGCGAATGGCTGTCGCTCGTGCGGAAGACCGATCTCGTACCCGCCTGGTCGCTGTTTGGCGGCGAGGCACAGATTCTTCAGAAACAGCGGCTTGGCCGGATCCGGAACGTCGTGGGCACCCTCGTGGACCGATGGCAGGGAGCAACCGGAGCCGGGCTTCGCGAGCGGACCCGCTCCTGAAACATGACGTCTCCAGGTTCGCCAGCCCTCGTCTCGGTCGTCATTCCCGCGTACAACGCCGGCAAGTACGTGGCGGCAGCCGTTTCGTCGGTGCTGGCGCAAACCTACACCCCCATCGAAGTCATCGTCGTCGACGACGGTTCGACCGACGACACGGCTGAAGCGCTCGAGCCGTTCGGAACGTCGATCACGGTGATTCGCCAGGGGAACCACGGTCTCTACGCCACGCGGAATCTGGCGGTCTCCCGCGCGTCCGGCGAGTTCATCGCCTTTCTCGATGCGGACGATGCATGGCATCCTGAGAAGGTGGCACGACAAATCGCGGTGTTCGATGCCAGGCCCGACTGCGTCCTGACGCATACGAAGACGACGTACATCGACGACGCCGGACGTCCAGTGTCGATGCCTCACAAGCCGTGGCACGACTCGAATGCCTTCGATGTGTTCGCCCTGCTGGAGCACAACTTCATCACCGCTTCGTCCGTGATCGTCCGGCGATCGGCGCTCGGGCAGGATCCATTTCACGCCGGCGTGCGTGGCTGCGAAGATTGGGACCTCTGGCTGCGGCTGTCGCGCGCCGGGCCGTTCGCGTACCTCGACGAGGCGCTCACCTTGTATCGCTTCCACGAATCGAACATGTCGGCCAATCAGGGTTTGATGCTGGAGTCCGCGCTGGCCGTGCTCGACAACTTTCAGCGGGAGGAGCGGGACGCTGTCGTTCGCGCGGCCGCCCGCAAGCAGATGCGCGCCGCCTCCGCCGCGCTCGCGCATCACCTCTACGAAAGCGGTCGATTGCAGGAGGCGCGCAAGTTCTTCGTGCAAGGGGCGCCCGACATGAGTGCGGCCGGGTGGAAGCGACTGTTCGTCACGTCGCTCCCGCCGGCGCTGCGCGATTGGGCGTGGGCCAAGCGACACGGCACGTAGAGTCGCTTGATTTCCGTGTCGCGTTGAAGTGCTTGGGCGCTGAGGTGCAGTTCAGGGTCGGGCCGACTCTTTGATCCAACGCATGAACAGAAAGTACGGGATGCGTGTGAGCTTTCTGAAACGGTGCGAGCGCTGCAGCTCTTCGTCCGTCGCGCCGGGTTCATGGAACGCTCGGAGCCGCAGTCCGCACTCGAGCGGCGCCGCCATGTAGTCTTCGAGCGGGCGGTGACGGCGGAGGACCGGCGCGCGAAAAGCCGGCGTGATCTTCTCGGCCCAGGCGGTGCGCTCGAAATAGCGATCGACGGCAAATACCTGTAGCGAGCCGTTGTCGCCACGCGTCCACCCGGACACGGGCGCGGAAAAACAGGGGTGCGTAATGCTCATCACCAACTCTCCGCCGCTGAGCAGCACACGCTGCACTTCCCCGATCGCGCCGCGGTAGTCCTCGACGTCCATCAGGCTCATCGGCGCCATGACGATATCGAACTGGCTCGATTCCACGGCGTCGAGGGCATTGGCGTTGGCCTGCACGAACCGGACGTCGACACCCTCGCTGCGCGCACGCTGACGAGCGACCTCGATGAGTCGCGCGCTGCCATCGACGGCGGTAACATGGGCGCCCTGTCGCCCGAGCTCGCGCGCGTACCCGCCTTCGCCGCATCCAAGGTCCAGGACTCTCTTGCCGGCGACCTCGCCGAGCATCGCCAGCATGCGCGGCATCAAGTAGTGATTCCGGTAGTCGTTGGAATCGGCGTGCGCCACCCAATCGTCGGCGATGCCGTCCCACGAACGAGTGGACGTGTCGTCAGTCATGCTCCACTCAATACCTCTTTGTAGATCGACTCTTGCCTCGCCGCGAGCACGGGCGCGTCGAAATGGCTCCGCACCCATTGCAGCGCCAAGGCTCCGGTCGAGCGCCGTAGATTCGCGTCGCGCACCAGGGCTTCCGCTCGCGACGCGAGCCCCTCGACATCCCCGAACGGCACGACACACCAGGGATCGTGAACGGTCTCCGGATTTCCGCCAACCGCATACGCCAGCGTCGGCTTGCCGCACGCCATGCCCTCGCACATGCTCATCGACAGAATTTCCATCTCCGACGTGTTGATGCACAGGTCGAGCGCCCTGAAAAACGGCGTCACCGGGTCAACGTTGCCGATCAGCAGGCACGTCCGTTCGAGCTGCTCTTCGGCAATGACGCGCAGCAGCTGCGCGTGGTACGCCTCGTCGGTAAAGAGGCCGCCTCCCGCAATGACGCCGACCACGTCGAGGCCGGACTTCCGCAGCATGCCGACGATGCGGATGAAGTCTTCGAGGTGTTTGCGCGGCTTGATCGCGCTCGCGGTTCCGATGACGACGGTCCCCTCCCGTACGCCCCAGGACGCCCGCATCGACGCGCCGGAATCGCCGCGGCCGAGGAATTCGTCGATCGCGAGGCCGCTCATGAGCAGCTTCACCGTCTTCGGATCGCACGCCGGCGGCAGCCCCGCGCGCGACGCCTCGAGCTGCGCCCGGCTCAGGAACTGAATGGCGGCCGGCGCATAGGGCGGCGCGAACGCCCATCGTCCGAAACCGGGCTCCAGGTTCCAGTGCAGGGTGACGACCGATGGACGCCGCGTCAATCGCGCCGCGAGACGCATCGCGGGGTAATGTTCGTGCTCGTTGCAGTGGACGATATCGATGTTTTCCCGGCTGATCAGCCGTGCGAACTTCAATGTGTCGGCGAGCGCCGCGACGGGACGGGATTTGCCCGGAACTCTCAACTGATCGAAATAGCAGGGAACGCCTGTCTGCGCCAGTTGCTGCTGCCAGGGGCCCTCCTCCTTGAAGATCATGACCGGGTCAATCCCCTTCGGCCGCAGCACTTTGAGGATGGCATTCAGACTCGACGTCGTGCTCCGAAGATACGAATTGGCGGTCACGTAGAGAACTCTCATAGTCCGGCGAACCTCCGGTGGACGGCGGGGTGCTGCTCGAGCAGTTGCTGGTAAATGGACGCAAGCCGCTTGACGTAGCCTCGCGGATCGCACGTCGTGACGACGAATTCCATGGCGGCCGCACCAAACGTGGACGAGGGATGCTCGATGAACGTCAGCATGGCGGCGCGGAACGCGGCGAAGTCGCCCGGAGGCACGAGCCACCCGGTGATGCCGTCGAGCACCACTTCCGGCAGCCCCCCGACAGCGAACGCGATCGCCGGCTTGCCGTAGGATCCGGCTTCGAGCGGGATGCGCCCCATCGGCTCCTCGAGCGACGGGACGACGGCCACGTCGATCGCATGATAGAACTTCGCGACGTCGTCGAGAAAGCCGATGAAGGTCACCTGCTGCTCCAGGCCGAGGGCGGCAACCCGTTCCACGCACGCGCGGTGGTACGCGCCTCCATGCGAGTCGCGGCCGGCGATCAGCAGCTTCCACGGGCGCGTCGCCGGCAGTGCGTCGAGCGCCCCGATCAGTTCCAGGAGGCCCTTCACCGGGGCGATCTGCCCGATGAACCCGAACACCACGCTGTCAGAGTCGATGCCGAGCGACTCGCGCGCCGCTGCCTGCAGCGGCATCGTTTCGATCTGGACGGTCGGCATTTGAACGGGATCGAGCAGCACCGGATCGAGCGACACCGGATTCAACGCCGTCCAGATGCGAGGTTTGCGGACCGTGGCCGGCCAGCCGAGTTCGACCTGGCGGCCGATGTGACGGCTGATGGAAATGACGCCTTCGACGCCGCTTCGTACGAACCACGCCAACGCGGCGCTCGAACACTCGTCTCGAATGTGCAGGACGCGCGGAATGCCGAGGTCCAGTCCTGCGGCGCCGACGACCGGATAACTCCACAACTGGTTCGAGTGAACAACGTCGACGCGAAGTTCCGTCAGGAGCGCGCGCATCCTGCGTACGCCGGTGATCCAGCGCAGCGGGTGCCACTTGTCGCGGAGCGGCAGCGGAGACGTGTAGACGGGCATCGCGTTCGCGCGGCACCAGTCGATGAGCGGGCTCGCCGGCGGACAAATGACGACCGGCTCGATCCCGGCATCCGCGACATGGACGATGGTGGTCTGCAGCGATCGTTCGGCGCCGCTGATGAATGGGGCGGCCGCGACGTACGCGACGCGCACGCGGCTACGCTCCCGTCCGCACGGGTTCGGTCCGGGTCACGCGGCTCCATCGTTCCAGCGCCCAGATCGCCCAGAGGGCGTACGAGTGTTCCGCCCGGCCCGAGACGTGCTCGTCGAACAGCCGCCTGACGACGCCGGCGTCGAGCGCCGTCGAAACGAACGATTGCGGGCCGAAGACATCGGACCGAAACGCGTCCGCGCTGTCTCCGCCGATCCATTTCCCCACCGGCGCCGTGAATCCGTGTTTGGGCGCGGACGTCACCTCGGCCGGCAAGCGCCTGTACGCGAGCTGACGTAGAAGGTATTTAGGACGCAGCCTCGGCATTTTCGTTTCGGTCGGCACGCGAAACGCGAATTCGACGATGCGGCGATCGAGCAGGGGGCACCGCACTTCGAGACCGTGAACCATGCTCATCCGATCGACCTTCACCAGGACGTCGTTCGCGAGATAGATCTTCAAATCCGCATATTGCGCGCGCTGAAGCACGCTGCGGGAACGGCAGCGCCGGTACGGCGCCGTCACCGCTTCGTACACGGGGCTCTGCCGCGGATCGCGATCGGGTGCACGCCCTTGCAGCAGCCGCGCGCCGGCCGGCTTGAGGAAACAGAGATCAGCGTAGTACGCCGCCTCCGGTTCGGTCGCGACGTTCTCGAGAAGATTGCCCCACCGCAGCGCGCGCGGCACACGCGTCGAGCGCGGCCAGCGCCCGCCCATCTTCGAGACCCACGGCCGCATCGCCGTTGGCAGATATCCTCGCACCCGCTGCTCGAGCGCATGAGGCACATAGCGAAAGCTGTATCCCCCAAACGCCTCGTCGCCGCCATCGCCGCTCAGCGCCACGGTCACGTGCCGGCGCGCCATTTCCGAGACGTAATACGTCGGAATCGCCGACGAGTCGGCGAACGGCTCGTCGAAGGCCGAGACGACCGTGTCCAGGACGCTGTGCAGATCCGGCTGCACGACCTCCGCGTAATGGCGCGTGCCGAGCCGAGCGGCCGTGAGCTGCGCGCGATCGAGCTCGTTGTGGGCGAGATCGCCGAATCCCACCGACGTCGTCACGACGGGATCGGCCGCGCCCTCCGACATGAACGCGACGACCAGTCCTGAATCGATGCCCCCTGAGAGAAATGCTCCCAACGGGACCTCGCTTTCGAGGCGTTCCTGCGTCACCGCGCGGAGCGTGGTCTCGAGCGCCTGGGAGACCGCCGCCTCCGTGCGTCGATCCGAGTCGAACTCCTCGACGTCCCAGTACTGGCGAACCTCGATCTGTCCGTTGCGCAACCGCATCCAGTGCCCGGGTTCGAGCTTCCGGACGTGACGATAGATCGTCCCGGGCGCGAGGAAGTATCCGAGCGACAGATAGCCTTCGAGCGCCGACAGATCGGTCGCATCGTCCCACAGCGGGCTGGGGCGGAGCGCCTTGATCTCGCTGCCGAAATGCAGCACGCCATTGAACACGGCGTAGAAGAGCGGCTTCTTGCCGAGCCGGTCGCGCGCGATGAACAGCTCGTGGCGGCGCGTGTCGTAGATCGCGAAGGCAAACATCCCTTCGAGCCGGTCGACGCACGCGGCGCCGTACTCTTCGTACGCGTGGAGAATCGCTTCGGTATCGGAGACCGTGCGGAACTGATGGCCCCGTCCGATCAGCGTCCGGCGAAGATCGTGGTGGTTGTACACCTCGCCGTTGAACGTGATCCAGACGGTGCCGTCTTCATTGGCGAGCGGCTGCGACCCGCCGGCGCGGTCGATGATCGCCAACCGGCGATGCCCGAGCACCGCCTGCGGGAAGTCTTTCACGCCCTGCCCGTCCGGCCCGCGATGACGCAGCGCGTGCGTCATCGCCGGCACCGCGTGCCGGACGGCTGGATCGAGAGGACCCTCGAGGGAAACGACGCCGCAGATGCCGCACATGATCAGTGGATAGTGCTATCTTAGCCATTCTTGTGCCAGCACGTCCTCGGGCATAAGGCTACCGATTTGCTTCACTTCAGCCGATATCATTAAGCATGCTTCGCACAATCTTCGTGCTGGCAATCGCCACCGTGGGCCTGATTTTCGCGGTCCAGGGGGCGCTCTACAGCCTGCTGTTCTACCTGTGGTTCGCGTACTTCCGTCCGGAGCAGTGGCTCTGGACCGATTTCATCAGTTCGCTGAATCCCTCCTACGTCGTCGGGCTGTGGACGGTCCTGCTGACGCTCTTCTCGCGCGTCCGCCTTCAACTGAACCTGCGCGTGCTGCTGCTCGCGGCATTTCTCATCCAGGCGCTCCTGTCGGTGGTGTTGTCGCAGTACAGCGTCTACGCGTGGCCGTTCTGGATTGAATTCGCGAAGGCGGCCGTGATCACCTACGTCATCGCGGTCCTCGCGGCGGATATGAGCAGCTTTCGGCTCGTCCTCCTGACGATTGCGCTGTCCCTCGGCTTCGAGGGCGCCAAGCAGGGGTGGGCCCAGCTGGTGCTCAATCCGGGCGCGACCAACAACAACAAGCTGCCGGTCCTGGGCGACAACAACGGCGTCGCGGTCGGCATGCTGATGCTGGTCCCGATTCTGACGACGCTCGCGGCGACGTCGACGAAGCGGTGGCAGCGTCTGCTGTTTCAATTCATGGCGATCGGCGTGGTGTACCGCGCGATCAGCACGTACTCCCGCGGCGGCTTCATTGCCTGCGCCGCGCTCGGGCTCTTCTACGTCGTGCGCTCGCACCGGCGCGTGCCCGCGCTCATCGGGATCGCACTGGCGGTCGCGATTATCGTTCCGGCGCTTCCGAACGCGTTCTGGGATCGCATGTCGACGATCAAAGCGCCGGCGGAAGTGACCGACGAGTCCGCCCTGGGACGGCTGCATTTCTGGGACGTCGCCATCACGATGGCCAACCGCAATCCGCTCGTCGGGATCGGCCACAACGCGTACAACGTGGCCTACGACGCGTACGACTCGTCGCACGGCGACTTCGGCCCGCAGCGGTCGGTCCACAGCGCGTGGTTCGGCGTGCTCGCCGAACTGGGGTATCCCGGCTTCATTCTCTTTGTCAGCCAGGTGCTGCTGGC
>Ga0193726_1001583_pt1 | contig 17408 bp, 14 predicted proteins | sample H2c1metaG_FD_144928 | JGI IMG/M metagenome (GOLD analysis project Ga0193726, IMG submission 144928) | Soil microbial communities from a riparian zone of the East river system, Colorado, United States - H2c1 | ecosystem: Environmental > Terrestrial > Soil > Riparian zone | place: USA: East River... | reverse complement strand
CAAGAGTTCGGTGTGCCACTCTCAAAGTAGGCGTGCTGCCCCACCTGTGCGAGCTTGAGCTTTTTCGCCAGAAACAGGTCGGCGTAAAATGTCAGCGTGTCCGTTATAGGTCCAATGAGAAAGGGCCGGACATTGCTCAAATCAGGCCCCGCAAGATACTTCGGGTCACCGGACAAAGACAGTTTTTGGCGAAACGCTTCGCTCTCCGCAGACATCTTCATCGGTGCGTTCGATCGCAGATTCGACCATGCGATCTCCTCAAACCAGCCACCATCGCTATCTTTCTTCGCAACGCTGTCAACATGGAATTGATATTTCCAGCCGTGATTGCTGCCGATCATCTCGTATTGCAGCGCTTGCCCGGGCTGGTACGCGCGGTCCAGCTTCAGAAGGTTCGTCGCCGCATTTTCGGCTGTCTGCGCCTTCGCAGCAATCGAAAATGCGGAAAGAAGCACTACCGCGACCAGAGGCCTCATGACAACGTGCATGAAGAATCTCCCGTGCGAGCGATTGTAAAGGGAAAGTCTGGACAGAGTTGTAAAAGGATTGCTAGATCCAGCATCGTGATCCCTCTTCAAAACAGCAGCCTTTCCCGTTTCCCGCAACCGTCGTAATCACTCCGGTCTTCACGTCAATCTTGCGAATCCTATGTCCATGACTCTCTGCAAGATAGAGGCTTCCTTCCCCGTCGATTCCGACGGGAGCGTTGATCGAGGCCGCTAGCGCCGGTCCAGTATCGCCCGTCTGCCCCTTTGGGAACCGCAGAACAGGAAACCGAAACAGCAATTGCGAGATCGATGCCCATTCCCTATTCTTTGACGGTGCGACGAGTCATCGTGGCGATTCTCTTGTGCGTGATCTGCTCCGGCTGCCGGAGTTCGAGACAGCCTGACACCGTGCAGGAAGTTTTCCATGACAGCGCGGTCACTGTGACGGATGTCCATTTCCATAGTTCGTCCATCGACGGTATGTTCTGGTACCGGATTATCGAACCGCGGGTTCGACCAAATGAGCGACTCCCCGTACTGTATCTGCTCCATGGAGTGAACAGCGATCCGAAAGAAATCACCGAACACTCGGAAGTCACAAAGCTAGCCGCCGCTTCTCATCTGATCATCGTCATGCCAGAGGTGGGCTTTTCCTATTACACAAACGCCAAGCACAAGCGCCATGCACGGTGGGAGAACGCTGTGGTGGAAGAACTCCCAGGCGATGTTGAGAAGAGATTCCGGTTGCTAAGAGGCCGCGAGCACACGGGCGTTGCGGGAATTTCGATGGGAGGCTATGGCGCGGTGAAGTTGGCGTTGAAACACCCAGGACTCTATGGATTTGCAGGAAACATGAGCGGATCGCTGGACATAACGCGACGGCAGGCAAGTTTGCGCCGATGGGGACAGACGTTGAGAATCTGGAACACTTTCGGGGTGCGCCCGAATGTCCGACGCGACGAAGATGTCTTTGACCTGCTCGACCGCGCCGTAGAAGTCAAGAGCATGACATGGTTTGAGTCATGTGGGAAAAACGATGCGCTGCTCAGCGTGAATGAACGATTCGCCCGCAAGTTGCGTGAGCGCGGGGTGATTCTGGACTTGATCACGACATCGGGTGGTCACGATTGGCAGAGTTGGAACGCCGCGATGCCGGATTTGTTCAGGATTGCGGAGAAAGCTCTACGGTAGGCTGGATGACGCCAGCCGATTCCAACCCGGCTAACTCCCTCACCCGGTCTCGCCCAAACACAGAATCGGCCGATTCCGACCGCCGGTGACTTTCTTAAGGGGTTTCTCTGGTAAAGGAGAAATATTGGGCTCCGTCGCTACCCAGTTTCCAGACAGCAAGCCAAGAGAGATGTCACTGGGTTCTTGTTGCCTGCACGAGCAGCTCTACCGAAGGCGCTACCATAAGGAGCAGGACTGCCTGTGGCTTTCCCGAGGCTTTCAGAAATTCGATATTGCGCTGCTGCAAGTCTGGGCTGACGAGACGGTTTTCGTGGAGGTCATCCAAAGCCTGCAAGCCGATCTCTGCAACCCGGGACAAGTTACGCGACACCGGGGCCAACTCTTGGGTCAGGTAGGATCGTGCCAACAGTGGTTGCAGCTTCGCGTCGTTATCCCGCCACAGCAGCAACCATTGTCGAGCCTGTTGCCACTCTTGAGGATTTGCCTTACGTAAAACGATCCGCTTCACAATTTCGTTAAATTCACGCGCTGTGTCGCTTTCCGGGGGCACGGCATCGTCAAGATGGTTGAGTGGCGTAAAATCGGTGAAGGTGCGCAGTTGCTGACGCTCATACAATCTCGGAGGTTGGACTACAGCCGCAAGGACCTTCAATGGCACTGGATCGGGCTCGCCGCTCATGCGCTGTAACATTTCATCGGTGATGAGACGGTGGCGCAGACCATAGTAGCCTAGCTTCTGCGATACGATGGCGAGCCGCTGGTACATCCAGTCGACATCCTGCACCTGTTGAGGGGACCACAAGCGCTCGGCGATTGCGGCAGTCCGCGGCCAGATCCGATTGTCGATGTTTTCATCGGAAACAATATCTGTCCACATGGTGGCCTCGCCACCAAGCACCCGGGCCTTCTGTTCCGGTCTAAGCGTGGCTGCGGTGTCGCCTAAGGGGTCGACCAGGTAATGCTCCGCTGCTGACTGGTTCAAATCGATGTAGTAGCCGGCCGAGAGCACGCCTCGATAACCCCTTCGTGCGGCTTCTGCCAGCGAGTTTTGCCCGCGCCAGGATTGAATGACCACATCCTTGGGAGTATTGGACTGCAATACTTCGTCCCATCCTTCCATGATTTTCTTCTGGCCGGCGACGATCTTCTGGATCTTGGCCGTGAAAAGCACCTGCAGGGCGGCACCGTCTTGAATCGCATGCGCTCGCATGAACTCCTGGATGCGCGGGTTGGTCTCCCACTCCTTGACATCGCATTCATCTCCTCCTGTGTGAAAGTAGGAATCGGGAAAGAGGGCAGCCATCTCCCCGATAAATCCGGCGAGAAATTTGTACGTGCTCTCGCGTGTGGGATCTATTGCCGAACTTTGGGAGGGATCTTGACGGCTGGCCAAGTCGGGGTAGCCCAGAAACCACGATGTCGTGTGGCAAGGCATATCAAACTCTGGGACCACCCGGATACCACGGTCGCGAGCGTACGCGATAATCTCCCGGACTTCGTCCTGGGAGTAATAAAAACCGCCGGAGCCTTTTTTCTGTAAGCGCGGAAATTTTTTGCTTTCCACGTGGAAGCCCTGATTGTCTGCAAAACGCCAATGGAAGACATTTAGTTTGACCGCCTCCATCCCGTCCAGATTTCGCTTAACGGTGGGAATGGGTACAAAACGATGTCCCGAGTCGATCAGAAGTCCACGCCAAGGGAAGCGTGGCTTGTCGTCAACAGTAGCGACGGGAACGCTGAAGCCTCTGGGAGTGATTCTTACCATTTGTAGGAAGGTCTGGAGTCCACGAATCACGCCTATCGGATTGGGCGCTGTCAACTGAACATCGGAGGTTGAGATCTCGAGGTGGTAAGACTCATCCTCGCCTAGTTGCTGGACCGCGGCACTCGGTCCCGCGGTTTGAACTGTGAAGTGGGGTGAGTTGAAGGTTGCTTCGCGCCAGAGCGGGATCCCCGTTTCCCGCGAAAGTGTATCCAGGAAACGCCGCTGTGCTCGTTCTAAACGAGCGTCCTTATAGCCTTTTAGAGCAATATCAAAACCCCCATCGATGAGGAATTCACCTTCACCCTGCATAACCTGTGCGGGTAGAGGCATGATCGCGATCGAGCTTTTCTCTTGTGCGCGAAGATCACTGGGAAGGCTCAGCGTGCAAATGGCGAGCACGACAAAACCTGCAAAACCTGCTACACGAGAATTTGACACGATAGCGTCTCCAGGAAGCTTCGGTCGTTGAATTCAGCATGGATCTTCTCCTCCGGGTTATTGCCGGTGGGGAGAAGTTTGCGCGCACCTAGGTCAATCGCCACAAACCCCATCGGGCAGTGTTCATGGGAACGGGGAACAGGCGCGCATAGTCCGGCCGATGACATGAAGCTTCGGCAACATCATGCTGATTGCGAGGCACGAAGCTTCGACATAGTGCTATACCTCGCTGGGTTTGCGCGTGACTGGCAACGATCAATGGACAGTAACACATTTCCGAGGTTGTCCAGCTTCTGTCCAAGTTTCCTCGGGTACTCTAACTGCAATCGCTTTACGCTACATCCTGGCGAGCTCGACCTCGATTGCCTCTGTTACTGCTCTCTAAGTGTGCGCATGGGGTCCACACTGGCCGCACGGAGGGCAGGCACAAGCGCCGCCGTCATCGAAACAAACAGCAAGACAAGCATCACAGTCAAAAACACGGAACGATCCAGTGGTGCAACTCTAAAAAGCATGTCAGTAATGAGTCTCGTAGCGAAAAACGAGATCAACACGCCGATGGCAATCCCAATACACGCAAGCGTCACACCTCGCCGCAGTACAAGTCGCAGAAGATCAGCCCGCGACGCCCCCAGCGCCATCCTCAGACCGAGCTCACGAGTTCTCTCCGCGACGATATAGGAGAGAACCGCGTAGAGACCAAGAGCAGATAACAAAAGGGCAATCCCCGCAAAACCGGAAATCAGAAACGCTTCGAACCTTGGTTGCGCGGCTTGCGCTTCCAGGTTCTCGGTGAAAGTGAGGTAGCCAAATACCGGGGCGTCTTTGTCAATGCGGGCGACAATCGTTCGGACAGCGTTCTCATAGGCCGAAGGATCGCCCGAAACCTTCATCACAACAATCGGGCGCTGGTGCGACGGATCTTGCGCGTAGGGCAGGAAGAACTGCGGCTGGTAAGAATCCGACGGGTCCCCGCTTCGGGTATCACCGACGATTCCGACAATCTGTCTGGCACGGATGGGCTCACCGCTGTGCTCAAAAGTCGGCGTCAAGTATTTCCCAATCGGATCTTCGTTGGGAAAATATTGGCGGGCAAGGCTGCGATTGATGACCGCGACCAGGGAGGACTTCGGATCGTTGTCCTGGATCGTGATGGTACGTCCACGAAGCAGCGGGACGCTAAGTGCTTCAAAGTATCCGGGCGTGACGGCAACAGCCTGCGCGGCGGGAGAATCGTCGGGCGAGTCGACGTGGCCCGTGATCTTGAATTTCGTCCAGACATCCCAGGTTCCACGGCCGGCGAGAGGATGGCCACTCCCGACTTTCTCCACCCCTGGCAAGGTCGCCAGTTCCGGAAGAAACTTGTCGTAAAAGGCGACTTTGCCGGGGACCGGATACCGCTTGTTGGTCAGGGCGACATCGAAGGACACGGTTCGATCCGTATCGAAGCCGGGATCGAGATGAAGCACGTTCAGAGTGCTTTTGATGAGCAGCCCCGATCCGATCAACAGGCTGAAACCGAGCGCGATTTCCGTCACCACGAGGGCGTGATGGAGCTGGTTCCGGCCGCGGCCGGATGTCAGGGCGGTTCCGCATTCTCGCAATGCGGTGGCTGGATCCGCCTTCGACGTCTGCCAAGCGGGAAGCAACCCAAAGAGGAATGCTGTCGCGGCAGAAAGGGCGATCGCGAACGCCAGGATACGGCCGTTTATGGCAATGTTGTACAGCCTCGGCACGTCGCTTGGGATGTAATGGATTCCTGCGCGCAGGAGCACGATCGACGCCAGGACTCCGGCCGCGCCTCCTGCGATGGCGAGCAGAATGGCCTCGATCAGCAACTGGCGCACAACTCGAAGACGTCCCGCCCCCAGAGCCATTCGCAACGCGATCTCAGGACGTCGCATCGTCGCACGGGCAAGCAGCAAACCGGCTACATTCGCGCAGCCAATCAGGAGCACCAACCCGACTGACGCCAGAAGGAGAGACAGAATGGGCCGAGTATCGGAGACAGCAGCGTCCAGTAAGGGCGCGATTGAAACGGCCAGTCTGAAACGATCCTCTGGATATTGTTGAGCCAGATTACGCTGGATTGTGTTGATATCCGCGAGAGCTTGCGCCCTCGACACACCATTTTTCAGGCGGCCCACGACGGCGAGCCGGTCATCCTCGCGAATCAACGTGGCCGGATCGGGACCTTCGGCATCAATTGCATACGTCGCCCAGAACAGTGCAGGCTCTTCGATGGCATAGTGAAAACCGGAGAACATGACTCCGATAACCGTGTAGGGTTCGTCGCTGATCTTTACAACTTGACCAATGACGTTTGGTGACGAGGCGAAGTCCGATACCCAGAGTTCGTGGCTAAGAATGACGACCCGGTGACCGGGTTGTTCCTCTTCCGGCGTGAACGTCCGACCAAGCACCGGAACAACTCCGAGCGTCGAGAACAGATTTGCAGAGACGCGAGCGCCCGAAAGCATACGCGCCGCTTCCCCGTTCGCTTGGCTAAACAGGCGGGTAATAGAATTATACGAAGCGAGAGATTCGAAGGTGTGGTTCTGCCGCTGCCAGTCAAAGAAATCGGGATAGGAGCTTAAAACATAACTCCCGGCGGCACGATCGGTTGGCGCCACTCCGGGCGGGAATTCCAGAGTGCCGATCGCAACCAGTCGATCTGCGGCGGGAAATGGCAACGGCCGCAGGAGGATGCCGTCCACTATGCTGAAAATCGCCGACGTGGCACCAATACCAAGTGCAAGCGTAAGCACGACAGTTACAGTAAATCCCGGGGTCCGCCGAAACTGGCGGACAGCAAAGGTCACGTCCTGTGGTACTGTCGAGAGCATGGCGCGACTATAACAGCATAACGCATGCTGATGGCGATCGCTTCCTGAAGATGGATGCTACTCAGCCACCATCTTGTAGGGGACCAAGCGAACTCGAATTTACATCTCACCTGCATCTTTGAACAGGCGATGCTGTTCGCTCCTTCGATCTCCTGGATCCCTGGCTCCATCCCGGCGCGGCTTCGACCCATGCAGTCCACTCAATATGTGCTTGATGTGCTTGAATCAACGGTCGGCCTTCGGCAAATTGCTTTTCGCCCGGCTGCGTGATTCACCTCCTAGGTGCTCTCATCATGGGAGCCTCAGCAATTGGCTGCGGCCTTCTGGACGATGGCCTTGAATTGTCGGGTGGGATTCTGTTCGTCCCTAGTAGTTCACTCCAGCTTCCTGCGGTTTCGACCGCTTCTCCCTGATTTCAGCAATGAGGCTATCGGTGGTGAGCATTGTGGAAGCGATGGAGGCCGCATTCTGAAGAGCTAGGCGAGTAACCTTCACTGGGTCTATCACGCCGATCTTGATCAGGTCGGTAAATTCCGTCGATTCTGCATTGAAACCAAAATTGATGTTCTTTGAATCCCGTATACGACTGACAACGACTGCCCCTTCATGGCCAGCATTCTCGGCGATCTGCCGCATGGGTTCCTCCAGTGCGCGCTTAACGATACTGACCCCGATGGCTTCGTCGTCTTCAAGATTAAGTTCTTCGAGGGCACGGATACAGCGGACCAATGCGACACCGCCGCCAGCGACAACGCCTTCTTCGGCCGCAGCACGAGTGGCGTGGAGGGCATCTTCGACGCGAGATCTCTTTTCCTTCATCTCAGTCTCAGTTGCGGCCCCGACCCGGATCACGACGACGCCCACCGTTATTTTTGCCAGCCTCTCCTGCAATCGATCTCGATCGTAGTCGCTGGTAGTCCTCTCGATCTGGTTGCGGAGTTCTTTCACGCGGCCCTCAATCTCGTTACGGTTTCCTTTGCCTTCGACAATGGTTGTGTTGTCTTTATCGATGGTAACCTTCTCGGCCTGTCCCAGATCAGAGAGTGTCATGTTTTCCAGCTTGACGCCCAGGTCTTCCGTTATGGCTTTGCCACCGGTGAGGATGGCCATATCTTGCAGGATGGCCTTGCGGCGATCGCCGAAAGCAGGCGCCTTCACCGCACATACCCGCAATGTGCCCCGTATTTTGTTGACCACCAGCGTGGCCAACGCCTCGCCGTCGACATCTTCGGCAATTATGAGTAACGGTTTCCCTAATTTAGCAATCTGCTCTAGCAACGGGATCAGGTCCTTCATCGAGCTGATTTTCTTTTCGTGAATCAGGATTCGGACATCCTCAAGCACGCATTCCTTCCGCTCTGGATCAGTCTCAAAATAAGGAGAAATGTAACCACGGTCGAACTGCATTCCTTCGACAACTTCAAGAGTCGTCTCCATGGACTTGGATTCCTCGATCGTTATTACACCCTCCCTGCCTGCCCGTTTCACTGCTTGCGCAATGACCAGTCCGATTTCTTTGTCATTATTGGCACTGTTTGTCGCAATCTCAACGGTCTGGTTCCGATTCAAAGTCGTGAATGCGTCTTCGAGCTTCTGCTGGGCGCTCAGAACGCGATTTACAATCCGATCGGCTTTGCCTTCGTTAATACCTGCCGCTTTTGCAGCAAAAAGGAGCCGAGAGATGACGGGCAGCTTACCCTCGTCCTTCAACTTTGAATTCTGGCCTTTAAAACTCTCGCTCTCGGCTGATGTCAAATCTTCCAACTCCAGAATCTCATCCAAAGAAGGGATCTTGGCTCTCGTGGCTGCGATCGAAACCTCAACCGGAGGTCCCTGCAAAGGCAGGACCTGGGACGTCCTGCGGAGGTGGGCCACCGCAGCTTCCACGGCTTTCCCGATCCCTCTTTTCAGCGCGACCGCGTTAGCTCCAGCGGCGATCATGCGGAAGCTCTCTTGACACAAGGACTGGACAAGAACGCTGGCCGTTGTAGTGCCGTCACCGGCCGTATCAGCAGTCTTCGACGCTGCCTCGCGAACCAGCGCGGCGCCCATATTCTCGAAAGGATCCTCGAGTTCAATCTCTTTTGCGACGGTCACGCCGTCTTTCGTAACAATCGGCGAACCAAACTTCCTGTCGAGCACTATGTTGCGGCCCTTAGGTCCAAGCGTCACCTTTACGGTGTCCACAAGTGTATTTATCCCTCGCAGCATAGCCGCGCGGGAATCAGCACCGTAAACAAGCTGCTTAGCCATTGAGATCAGTATCTCTCTTGAATGAAAGCACGCACCTGCGGGGAAACGGATTGGCTTATCCCTGCGAGCCACCCAGCAATCTGGGAGATTAAGTCATCCCCATCGCCCGCATTACGCATCTCTATGGAGCCGAGAAAGTAGTTGAGCTCCGGTAGTGTATTGGCGCGCTTTTGAGGAGTTACCACCACAATCCGTCTGGCCAGGTCTCTTGAACTCGGGTGGTTGTCCTTAAACCCCTGGCCCATCTTCTGCAGCTTTCTGGAGTTAGCACCAGGTTTGACGGACCCACGGTCCACGATCGCGCCCCACACCTTCTCCCACTTCGGTTCCGCCCTTGATTCGATCACCTCAGGACCAACCCGCAGATACGAAAAGCTTATCTTTTCACCGGGCGGAAAATCACCAGGAAGAATGCTGTCGAGGCGCTCATTGATCTCCTCCGCAATCTGGCGAACCGTGCGATTGTCACCCGGCGTCGGACCGGCAAAGGGCGGCCAGTCTTCCACTGGGTGTACTGGCGCGCCATTTTTCAGGTGCCAGTCTGTGAACACGAAGATGACAGCTTCCTTCGACATAAAGCGGTATAGAGGCACTCTTACCGAAAGAACTTAACACAACTTCAGAACCCTAAGTGCATCATCCCGGATATCAGCGTTCAACCCTTTACAGTTCGCGTACGTTGCGTCAGTCTCGTGCTTGTACCATTCATCAAACTTGGACAATGGTTCTACCAGACCGTTCATCGCTGACTTCGCGACTGGCTGAACATGTCCGCCCACGGCAGCGAGCTTCGTCAGCATCGAGGCGGTCGCAGCGAGCAACTGTTTGTGTTCGTTCTCGCTCAAAGGCGTGTTTCGGTTCAGCTTCTCTACCGGTCCTCTCCAGAGCGTCCAGTCTGAGAGGAAAGGTGCAAAGTCGTAGCTGGACCATCCCCCAGAGACTGCCAAGCTGCCAACCAGGGAAACTGAGGAAAACAAGAACAGCATACTCCCATATTTCAGGTTGTTGAGCGTTTCTTGCCCGCTCCACAAATCGGGGTGGAGAAGAACAAAACGCTGATTTCCGCCGACGATTTGAATCAGCCCCCAGACTATCGCATACATAGCACTAATGATTAGCGTAGTGCCGAAAGTCGCACGAAGGCACTGGGTACGACAGAGAAAGAATGTCCGCGTTTTTCCGTAGATGAGAGCGGATGATCCCGCCAACCCAAGCAGCAGAATGGAGACGGTGCCCCCAAGCGAACTGTCTGTCTTCGACAAGGGAGCGGTGAAACTTTGTATGTTCTGCGAGAAAAACCCGTAGATCACAGCAAGGGTGATCGCCACGGAAAAGATCACAACGTTGATGACAAACATTTCCGGTGGAGGAAGGTAAAGAATCCGATTGAGTCGCTGAAGCAACGACCATACCTCCGCACACACGTTACGGCGAGTGTATCGAACACGACCTTGATCTTCAAGCTAGGGGGACGTCTAACTCAGCGACAGAAGCTCCTGTGGACACCCATGCAAGCGCTTGTGGAGACCGCTGCCCTTTCCGGCCTTTGCCACCTCTCGTCCTTGTCCTGCAGATTCGCAGCCCACAAGGGAGGGGGCGTACATGAGAACCTTCCTCAATTCACCGCGTATTATAGCTCTCCTGTTGCATTGCGTCTGGCGGAGAAAGGAGCGGCGGTTGCTGAAACATCGCGATAGAAGCACTCATTGCCCCGGCGGAGGGTTGAGTGTGAACACTGTTTGCAACAATTTGACTCGCACTCTGGTAGTGTCCTAACACTGCGTTGAAACCAGTCGGACATGGAAACCGAATTGCGCTTAATCCAAAAAGGCGTCTTCAAGATTTTCGATCACCCGATTGATTTGCTTCTTGAGCCGTTCTAGGTCCTCTTGTTTGAAGTCGCCCGAAATAGCTAATTCAGCCTTCAGGCCGCGAGGAATAGATATATCGACAGGGTACTTTCTTGTAATAGCCCCGCCTCCTCCCTGAAAGATGCTCGAAAAATCAGACTGATTACCCTTATTATTCAAGTTGTTACGGTCGGTTCCGGTTTGCGTATTATTGGCTGTGGTAGTCATTTGTGACGAGTCTAACACATCCTTAACGTCAATTCCCGCGTATTCCAGCGTGTCTCTAAAATCTCGGACAAATCCGGCTACTGCCTTGGGATTGAAGTTCTTATAAGTTATAAGGTCGGCTTCGAGGACATCATTTCCGGGCAGGCCTGTTTCCTTGTGTGATTCAACGATTTCCAGGTACGCCGCAGGATTCAAAGCAGCTTCACGCAATGCTGTAGCTCTGCGAGGATCGACCTCAGGCAGATTGATGATCTCAATGGCCCTCTGTGAAGGCATGAGCCGCCCATTGCCTTCGCTTACTAGGCCAAATTTCTTAAGGGCCGCCAGCACGCTCATGGCCTGACCGTGAGCAGAACTATAACCAATATGCTTCGCCGCGATCTCAGCGGGAGCCCCTGCTTTCCCATCCGCCTCATATAGCCTTTTCACGCGATCCACAGCCTCGCGCAGCCCCACAGCAGGGTAATTAGGGCTTCGCTGGCGTTCCTTCTTGGGCTCGGTTACGGTGTCAGGCTGTGTCATAATTCCTCCTCTAATGAAGGAATCATAGCACTAACGCCAGATTAATGCAAATCTAATTTAGATAAATTTATCTATTGACTATCTAGATGTATTTAGATATTATTGAGGAAGTTAAGGCCAGCCCGGACACCCATCCGAAACTGGCCTAGAAAGGAGGCTGATTGCGATGCACAAAATCACAATCACCATCTGGTTCACCGATGGAACAACCGTGGAGATCACGGTAAAACCACCACCGCCTAGGCGGTAGCTGATTAGCGGCCCTGCTCCGGCGTCAACCGAAGCAGAGCCAATCCAGAACGCGGGGATTAAGCCACGAACTAGACCCAATCTTATTTTCGGGCTTTTTCCCGCAGAAATCAAGCGGAGAAAGCTCATGACCTGCCACAACTGCCAGATAGCCTGCAATCGCTTCGGGAAGCATCGTAACGGCCTACAACGCTTCCGCTGCTCCCAATGCCGCAAGACCTTCACAGCCGAGCACACGCGCCCCTTGGACGATATGCGGCTGCCTGTAGAGAAAGCCGAAGCAATCCTGAAACTGCTAGTCGAAGGAATGTCCATCCGATCCATTGAGCGCGTGACCCAGGTTCACCGCGATACGATCCTGAGCCTGCTCACGCTGGCCGGAACACGCTGCCAAGCTTTGCTGGATTCCAAGGTGCGAAACCTAAATTGCAGACGCCTTCAGATGGACGAGCTTTGGTGCTTTGTGCAAAAGAAGCAACGCCACGTAAAGAAAGATGATCCCGATGAGTTTGGCTCTAACTGGATTTTCGTCGCAATGTGCCCCGATACAAAGCTCGTCGTGTCTCATTCCATCGGCAAACGCTCACTCGGTCACACGCAAGAATTCACATGGAACACTTACCAGCGCATGTCCGGCAAGGAGCGCATTCAGGTCACGACCGATGGACTGAACCACTACAGACACGCGGTTGTAGAAGCCTTTGGGAGCGAAGTTGATTTCGCACAGCTTACAAAGCTATTCGGGGATTACGGACAGTTCGATAGCCCCGATGCGAGGTACTCCCCAAGCCCAATCAAGGAGGTTATATCCAAGGTTCGTCGAGGGAACCCCGATCCTGACCATATCTCCACCAGTTACATAGAGCGGCAGAACCTCACTCTGAGGATGCAAATACGAAGATTAACTCGCCTTACAAATGCGTTTTCAAAGAAGTCCGACAACTTGAAAGCGGCTCTGGCATTGCATTTCGCATGGTACAACTTCTGTCGTGTTCACAAGAGTTTGCGGGTTACTCCTGCCATGCAATGCGGGATTTCCAGTCATGTCTGGGATATGTCGGAATTGCTGTTTTCCCCATCCCCTTCGTGAGCATAGCATTGACAATCAAATTGACATGTCATTCCCGACCTGAAACACTTTTTATGTGCCCGTCCGATTTCAATACGATTTTGATAAGTTTTTGGCCATCGTGCTGTACATGGCGGAGAAGGTTCCAGAACTCGATACCTACAAGGTTTTGAAGCTCCTTTTCTTGGCAGACAAGTACCATTTGGTTAGGTTTGCCCGACCTATTACCGGTGATCGTTATGCGGCACTGGAATATGGGCCTGTGGCTTCACAATCATTCGATCTCATTAAGCAATTTACAGCGGCAAGAAAGAGAGGAAATGAGAGAGACGATGCCGTTGATGATGTTTTCGCACCGCCACCGATTGCTTTAAGCAAGCAAGTATTGGCAATGCTGGAAAACCTAGACATGGATATGAGATTTCGATATCCGAGATTCTTGCCCAAATCTGGGCCGGAATTTTCACATTTGTCAAAATCAGATTTGATGGCCCTTGACCACGTAATAGAACGATTCGGGCCACTAGGTTTCAACGAACTCAAGAGCATTACTCACTCTGTTTTTGCATATCGCAAGACTTGGGCAGAGTGCCCGATGGGCTGGATGGATTTCGAGGATTTCTTTGAAGAAGATGCCGATGCAATTGAGGGGGCCAGAGAACTAATGCTAGAGAATGCTGAGATTAGCGAGTCCTTCCCTTCGATTGACGCCATTTAATCCAAGCTCGATAGCCCCCTACACGGTAATAGCCCTGCCTTGGAAATTCCAAGACGATCTTTATGCCGAACGGAAATTGTTTGTAGTCATCGGACATCAAAACGGATTTGCGCTATGCCTCAAGGCTACCTCTCAGACCAACATCTATAAAAACAATAAAGACGCAATGGCAGGAGTCGTCTTTTACCACGCCGATACGTTGCCTTGTTTCCCGGAGGATACCGCTATCCAGGTAGATAACTGCGTGCCCATCCCTCATTCAACGCTAATCGACGAGAAGAATCGGCTAAGGCTGGAAGTGAGGCAAGTGCTTGCCGGTGACTTTGAAAACAATCTCCGCAATGCAATTGCCAACTCGGTCATGCTTGACGACCGAAAACGAACTCGATTGAACCAAATTCTGGGATTTTAGCCAAATCCTCGATCAACGCACTATTAGGACACGACCCGCACTCTCGAACCCTTGCAAGGCCAACGCAACCGGGAGTATCCTACCGCCAAAGAACGTCGCTGGAGATTCCGTATGCCCATTCGCTTGACGCTAACCTCTTTTTCCTGCGCTGTTCTGTTGGCCGTCGCGATCCCCTCCCCATGCGCTTCCGGCCAAAGCTTTTTTATGACGCCCATTTCGAACGCGCCGTTTAGCGTCGTCATCAACATTGAGCGAACCGTCGTTCACAAGGACGGCTCCGTCAAGCAGTTCAAGGCGACCCGGGAGGGTGCCCGCGATACCCGGGGCCGCATTCACAACGAGTTGAGGGCGCTCATCCCCGTCTCCAGCAACCACACGCCTGAACTTCTGTTCATCCATCTATACGACCCGCAGAGTCGCATCTCTACCGAGATCGATGTCCGGAAGCGAACCTTCTCAACAAGAACCATGAATCATCCGCCTTCAACCGAACCGCCTACGATCCGCTTTGCCGCCCCCGATGGCAATGCTCGGCCCAACGAATTCCACAAAACAAGAGGACTTTGGAATTCACGAGATCGCGGGCGTACCTACGCACGGGATTCGAGAGACTCAAACCGTCACGGACGAGAACGATGGCAAGGGGGTCGTTATTACCGACGAGTAATGGTACTCGCAGGACCTTCGCATCAACTTGATGATCAGACATAGCGATCCACGCAAGGGAACGACCACGATGACGGTCGCTCAAGTTACGCGAACTGAGCCCGATCCCGCATTTTTTGAGGTTCCTGAAGGTTACACACACTTCGGGGCGCAGGCGGGAACGGAAAAAGCGACTGACGATACAACGAGTGCGCAGGCAAGATGAAGGACGTAGCTCCAACGCACTCCTCCGAACAATAATCTCCTGTAAGTTCCCGGTGTCGTTGAAGTTCAACTAACGTGCCGAAATTGCACCAGTCGTGCCCTAACATCAATAGAAGCGCTCAATGACCAGCGGTCAAAGCCCCGTACGCGAACTTGCAGCCGGATTGCGAAAAGCATATCGGGCGCCATCGATACTGCGCGCGTTGGCTCTATTTACATTGCTCTTTTTTCTCGCCACCGCCTTTCGGCCGGGGTGGCAACGAGCCGAAACCGACTTCCCCAACTACTACACGGCGGCGGTTCTCGTCCGTCAGCATGAACCTCTGCGGAACTACTACGACTGGACCTGGTTCGCCCGCCAAATGATTTACGCGGGGATGGAGCGGCAGACCGGCGCGTACACGCCCCAGACGCCGCTTACGATGGCCCCCATGCTGGGGTTCACGCGGCTCCAGGTGCAAAATGCCAAGCGAGCCTGGTTGGTCTGCAACCTTGCGTTCTTAGGAGCCGTAGTCTGGATGCTTTCTCGAGTCACGAGATTTCGAATCGAGGAGGTTTGGCTTCTTGCCTTCTGCGGATATTTCTCTCTGCGTGCGAATTTCCTGCTCGGTCAATACTACGTGTTTTTGTTGTTCTTGCTCACGTTGGCATTCTATCTGTTTCATCGAGGCCGCCCTGGGAGCAGTGGGTTTGTTGCTGGCGTTGCGTTCGCCTTGAAATTGTATGGCGGACCTTTTCTTCTCTACTTCGTTGCCAAACGCAAGTGGAAAGCAGTCACCGGCATGGTCGTGGCAATTCTCGGAGCTGGGATTGTGGCCATAGCCATGTTTGGTTGGCCGGACGTTCATTACTACCTGACACAGATCCTCCCGCGGTCTCTCGAAGGGGGGTCCGTCGACCCATACCACCCCGGGAATCCGGCGCTCTCAACGTTGCTGCGGCGCTGCTTTATACCCGAACCGGAATTGAACCCCACGGCGCGCTGGAATGCTCCGTGGCTCTTCTTTTTTTTGCGCACATTCCTTAGCCTGGCGATCATTGTCTTCGCGTCCCTGGGCGTCACGACAAAAGCAAGCAGCGACAGACGGGACTTTGCATGGTTTTTGATTGCCGTGATGCTCTTGTCTACCAGCGTCGCTTCATACACTTTCGTGCTGCTCCTCCTGCCGTTGATTCTGTTGTTGCATGACTGTGGATGGGAACTGGCATGTTACTTGGTCGCTTCCTATATCTTGCTGAACCTTCCCCTGCGTCCTGATTGGCTCTTTCCCAAACTGTGGTTGCTGGTTGCGCTGTTTCTCGTCCTCGGATGGGACTATTTGCACGCGCTGCCCGTGAAGCTGGTCGTTCCCGCCATAGCTCTGGTGCTGGGTGTTTCCGTGCTGGATGCCGGTAAGCACATGCGTGGCTATGAACAGGAGCCCGGACGGCGTTTCCAGCCGGTCGCCGCGGGAGGAGGGTCGCTCTATTCATCGTTTCCTGTACTTACGCAGGCAGGGCTGTTCTTCCAATCCATGGGCGAAGATCGCTACGTGGTCCGGTGGATACACGATGGTGGTGCGGAGGAGATTTCTTTAGACGGAGACGCCTTTCAACCCATAGCGCTGCCCGATGGGACAATCGCGATTGAGCTGGCACGGCACGGTTCTTCGCAGATGGTGCGTTTCGACCCAAGTACCCGGGAGATTTCCTCGCTCCGTGGGGAGCTCGCCGCAGACGACCGAGGCTCTGCGCCGTCACCGGATGGAAACTGGTTTGCACATACGGTGGAGAGCGAAGGAGCAAAGCATCTCTGGTTGCGCAACGTGGTGAGCGGCCGCGAGATCAGGTTAGGGGGAGGCAACTGCAACAGTTCGTGGCCGGCGTGGCAGCCGGATTCTCGGGCAGTTGTCTTCGCCAGCGATTGCGGGCGCGCTTTTGGCTTGCCCTCGTTGTACAGTGCTCAGGTGCCAAAATTGTCCAAATAAGCTTCCGTCCTCTTCGGTCACCGCGTATCGCTCAGGATTACTGTCCAAGAGATTTTGACGCGAATCGGGTGCAATCGCTAACCGAAGTGCGGTTTGGAACTGGACTCTCTCGTTCTAAGGTCTGGACGATAATCAGAATTACCGATGACCCTCAAAAAACTCGATGGGGATTTAATTGCTTCGCCCAATTCGCTGCGTTGCATCAGGTTTAAGAACAATGCAATAGACCCCGCCTGACAATTGATTGACCGGGCGGGGTTGTCTAGTGCCCAGTACCAGGAGGCGGAATCTTCAGCTTGTGGCAGACCTTGGCGAGACCTGCATCTGAGGACCGCAGCGAAACATGGTGTTGCGGCGATTCATCTGCAACCGCTTCCAGATTGCCACCGTGACTCGCCGCCCAGGCTTTCTGCGACGCCGACCATCCCATGATGAAGTTGCCCGCTGGGGCCGCCACCATCTCGACGCAATCCGGGCAGTCGCGGAACCCGGCGCCCGACACGGGCCCCGAAGTCGCCGCAACGGGCGTGGTCACGGGCGCC
>Ga0193726_1001582_pt1 | contig 17408 bp, 13 predicted proteins | sample H2c1metaG_FD_144928 | JGI IMG/M metagenome (GOLD analysis project Ga0193726, IMG submission 144928) | Soil microbial communities from a riparian zone of the East river system, Colorado, United States - H2c1 | ecosystem: Environmental > Terrestrial > Soil > Riparian zone | place: USA: East River... | reverse complement strand
TGGTGGACGCGACATCGAGCTGATGAATCGGGACATCTCGGATTGGCGAATCACTTTCGCCGATACGGGCGTGAACTCCAACATCGGCCAGCGCCTGATGGCGGTTCGGAATTATCTGCGTGGCGAAGAGATGTTTCTCGCGAACTATGCGGATGGCCTGACTGACATGCACCTTCCGTCGGTAGTCGAGCAGTTCAAGGCCGGTGGGAAGGTTGCCAACTTCGTGAGTGTCCGTCCAAACCTGACGTTCCACGCAGTCTGTTCGGGACCCGACGGCGAAGTGCGCGAGATCAAACCTGTGATGGAAACGGATCTCAGAGTCAACGGTGGCTACTTTCTGTTTCGCCGCGAGATATTCGACTACATGCGCCCGGGCGAGGAGTTGGTGATCGAGCCGTTTGAGCGACTCATTGCGGCGAATCAGATCCTCACGCACCAGCACGACGGCTTCACTGCGTCGATGGACACGTTCAAGGACAAGCAGGGGCTGGACGAGCTGTACTCAAAGGGCAAAGCGCCCTGGGAGGTCTGGCGAAAGGAGGTCGCAGTCCCGGAGAGCATCGCTGGGGTGTTGCCGCTGACTGCAGTTGCAGCTGACGCTGGTCATGAAGCGAAGGGAGGTGTGCGCTTCAACGGTGAGGACGGTTTCCTGAGTCCCGCAATGGCACGACCTGCCCAAGCCGCCGCCGGCTCGCGCTGAGATTGGTTGATAGCCGCGCTCAAGCGGCGACGATTGCACGACGCGCGAGCGCGAGTCCCAGGAGGATACCGGTCAAGGCGGCGAGCCAGTCACTGATGCTGGCGGCGGCCACTCCAAAGGTCTCCGGGACTACGACCAATCCGACGAAGAGAAGCACCAACGTGATTGGCACGCCGATCATCCGGATCCTCGCGCCATCACGCGTTCCGAGAATCAAGGCGAAGCGACCTCCCCAGTATCCAAGTGGTAGCAGCAGGCACGCAATCCAGATCGAGCTCGCGATGAGCTCGAAGCGCGTCCCCTCTATCAACCACTCAAACGGCAGCAGCAGGGTCCACCCGAGTGACGCAGTGATCGGGATGCGACGATCATTACTCGTGCTCGAATGGGTGTTCAGCAACACTTCGCCCGCAGAATAACGAGCGCTCACCGTGAGCGTGTCCGCCATCAAGCCGTTGTCTCCTGATCGCGCGGCGGGAAAGACGTCCGGCACAGCGAAGAACGGAGGGCGAAGGCGGAGCACCGCCGCTCCCGTGCGCACCGCAAAAACAACATCTCTGGCGTTCTGGGCTATGAGCACGATCTCTCTCTCCCGTGCATCGGCTACGCGCACGATTGGAGCGATATCGCCCGTGGGCCCGGCCGGGACGACCGTGGCTGTCACAGCCGCTCCAACAACAAGTAGCGCGCGCACTCGGCGGCTGTCTGGAAAAAGCGCATCAGACACCACGGCGTCGGCGATGCTTGCGCGGACAACGATGCCTCGGAAGTGCTCGAAGTTCCCGAGACTTGGCGCGATCTGACCGTAGTACTCGGACCTCGGAAAGGCAGGTGCGAATCCGAAGCCGGAGAGCGTCTGAATTGCGAGCCAGAAGGCGGCCCAGGCCACGCTCAGCGCCGACGCTATTCGCGGCGATGGGCGCAACAAGGTAAACGCGTAGTGTCCGATGGCGAAGCTGAGCGCGCCACCGACGCTGTTCGTGACTACGTCTCCAATCGTCGCATTGCGGCCGGGAATCACCAGGAACTGCGCAACCTCTATCAGCGCCGAAAGTGCACACATGCCGAGAAGCGCGCGTTTCGCCGGGAATCCGGCGAGATACAACCCGATACCAAGGGGTACGAACAGAAAGACATTCAGGATGGCGCTGACGCCGCCAAGGGATCCGCAGACGAGACAGAAATGCGACTCATTGGCAACCTGTTGTTCTGGCAACAAAGTCGCGAAACCTATGGCGATCACGCCGGCGATCGCGATGACCAATCCGGCTCGTCGGAGATGTGGCGCGGGGGCCACAGGTCGCTTCATCCGATGATTCCCGGGATCCCCGGCGAAACGCTTGCCAGGCAAGCTATCTCTTTGCAGCGCAAGAAGATGGCGCGAGAGGCTCGACGAATCTGACTACCCCCGAAGATGGCATTTGAAGTGCGAACGGCTGAGTAGCGCAGTTTCAGCGCCGCGTGCCCCGCCTTTCCACCTCCAATGCATTCAAACAATACCTCGCACTTCTTCACCGTCGATGTCGAGGAGTACTTCCAGGTAAGAGCGCTCGAGTCTGCCGTCTCACGGTCGGAGTGGATGTCATGTCCGAGCCGCCTCGGCCGCAGCATCGATGCGCTGCTCGCCAGACTCGATCGATACAGTGCGAGCGGAACATTCTTCGTGCTTGGATGGATTGCGAAGCATCGTCCGGAGGTCGTTCGGGATATCGCCGCCGCCGGTCACGAAATCGCTTCCCATGGTTACTGGCATGAGCGCGTGACCGCGCTCGACCGCGATGCGTTTCGCGAAGATGTTCGGACTTCGAAACAGACAGTCGAAGATCTCATCGGCAGAGAAGTCATCGGTTATCGTGCGCCGAGTTTTTCGATTGTGCCTGGTTGCGAGTGGGCCTTCGACGTTCTGATCGAGGAAGGCTACCGATACGACTCGAGCCTCTTTCCCATTCGCCGACGCGGATACGGCTACCCGAAGGCGCCTCGTGTTCCGCACGTCATTCAGCGGTCCGTCGGGAGCCTCGCAGAATTTCCGCTCGCGACAACGAGCATTTTCCGCTACCCCGTGCCCGCGGCAGGCGGTGGGTACCTGCGCCAGTTTCCTCTCTCGATAATCCGGCGCGCGTTTCGTGAAGCCAGCGCCCGAAGTGAGCCGGCGACTTTCTACATCCATCCGTGGGAAATCGATCCTGGCCAGCCGCGGCTCCCGGTTTCTGTGTTGAATCGGATTCGGCACTATCGTGGACTCGACGGCACGCTCGATCGGATCGATCACCTCCTCGAAGAATTCCCCTTCGCCACAATCGCCTCTTACCTCCCGGTTCTCGAGGAGCGCTCAACGACGCAACTAACGGCGGGCGCAGCATGACAAGCGGAATGACGATTCAGGTCCAGGTTTTCGGGTCCGAGGAAGAGTGGGATGCCGTGACCGGTTCCGAGGAGGAATGGGACGAGTTCGCCCAGCTGCAGAGGGGATACACGCATTTCCACCGACTGCGTTGGCGCACGGTCATCGAGCGGGTATTCGGTCACCAGTGTGTCTACCTGGCGGCGCGGGACGCGACGGGGAAACTCGTTGGAATCCTGCCGCTCGTGCGGGTGCGCAGCCTCGTGTTCGGGCACTACCTGGTGTCGATGCCGTTCGTCAATTACGGCGGGCCAGTTGGAACCGATGCGGCCATTCGCGCGCTCGTCGAGGAAGCCGTTGCGATTGCGCGGCGCGATCGAGTGAAGCTCCTCGAGATGCGCAGCGGTGTAGAGCTGGACACCGCTCTGTCTGTCTCGCACCGCAAGATCACAGTGGTTCTCGATCTCCCCGACGCGCCTGAAGAACTATTCAAGCGATTCACCGCGAAGCTTCGCAGCCAGATTCGCAGGCCCCAGAAAGAGGGAGTCACCGTCGTATTCGGTCGAGATCAATTGGAGCCCTTCTTCACGGTTTTCGCGCGGCACATGCGGGACCTGGGAACGCCAACTCAGTCGCTCACGTTTTTTCGCGAGATCGCCAATCAGTTCCCGGACGACTGCTGGATTGGCTGCGCATATCTCGGAGGCCAGCCGGTTGCTGGCGGGCTGGGATTCCGGTACGGCGATGAGTTCGAGATGACGTGGGCCTCCTCTCTCCGCGAGTACAACCGCGAAGCGCCCAACATGCTGATCTATTGGGCGTTCATGGAGCGAGCGATCGCCGAGGGCGTGAAGCGATTCAATTTCGGGCGGTGCACGCGCGGCGCCGGGACCCATCGATTCAAGATGCAGTGGGGCGGACGCGAAGAGCAGCTGTGGTGGTATGGTCTCGCCGCCTCGAATGGAGTCACAACTCCTTCTCCCAAAGAGGGACCGTTTCGCTGGGGTCCAAGCATCTGGCGGCGACTGCCGGCTTCGATCGCGACGAGAATGGGACCGTCGATCGTTCGCTACATACCGTGACCTGGCGGCGCCAACCTCCCGTTCTCTCACCGGTCTCCTCCCGCGCGCTCGTCGATGGAGTGGGCGCGGCGATGGGACTGCGCGCGAGCGCCCACGAGGTGGTCACGTCGGCACTGCGGCTGCGTTACGGATCCGTCGACGCGCTGCTGACTGACAGCGGGACGTCGGCGCTCATCCTCGCTTTGCGCAAGATGGTGCCGGCCGGTGGAATCGTCGCGTATCCCGCCTACGCCTGCATCGATCTCACTACTGCTGCCCTCGGCGCGGGCGTGCGTGTGCGACTCTACGACGTCGATCCTGCCACGTTGAGTCCCGATCTCGATTCGGTGCGCGCCGTGATCGGACGCGGAGTTGACGCGATAGTCGTAGCGCACTTGTACGGATATCCCGCCGACATGATTGGCGTCGTCAAGCTCGCGGAAGAGCAGGGGATCCCTGTGATCGAAGATGCGGCTCAAGGCGCGGGAGGAACTCTCGACGGCAACCTCCTCGGAAGCATGGGCGATGTTGCGATTCTCAGCTTTGCGCGCGGGAAGGGAACGACCGGGGGATCTGGCGGTGCGGTACTTGTGAGAACTCCGGCGTTGGCCGAATGGGCGAGCAGTGTGCGCTTACGACTGAAGACCACCTCGCGTGGCGGGGTCGAGGTGTTGAGCCTGGCCGCCCAGCGCGTGCTCTCGCATCCATCTCTCTATCGGCTTCCGGCGTCGATACCAGCTCTCAAGCTCGGCGAGATGGTCTTTCATCCGCCGCGCCCGCCACGCTCTATGAATGCGGCCAGCGCGGCCGTTCTCCGCTGGACTCTCGGACTCGAGGAAAAAGAAATCTCGGCTCGGCGTGCGCGTGCCAGAGATCTGCTATCGCGCTTGCGCGAGACGCCCGACCTCGTGGCAGCCCGCGCCGTCGCTGGCGGAGAATCCGGTTTTCTCCGACTCGCACTGCTCGATGCCGTCCGTAGGACGCAGCGTCCAGATCTGGGAGCGCTTCCAGGATATCCGATGACTCTCGATCAGCACGTACAACTGAGACCATTGCTTCTCTCCGGCGAGCGCGCCGGAAAGGGATCTGAGCGCTTGCGCGACAGGCTCTTCACAGTGCCGACGCACTCGCACGTTGATCAGTCCGATCTGGCACGGTTGTCCGCATGGCTTGATGGGGATCAGGAATTCTCCGCCATCGCCCAAGTTTCGTGAATGCGATGACTACCGCGAGACTTCGAACGCGTCAAATAATCAAGCACGCGTATCACGCGACGCAAAATCTGCCCGATCGCGTCCTCCATCGCCGCCGACATCTCGCGGTGCGCCGGCGCTTGTCGATCTCCGAGCCGCCGCGGAGAATACTCGTCGTGTGCTACGGGAACGTCTGCCGAAGCCCGTATCTCGAGGCAGTCCTCCAACGCGCATTGCCGGATGTCGCGGTGACGTCCGCAGGATTCGTCGGCAGTGATCGTCCTGTTCCGCCGATATCAGCCACCATCAGCGCCAGGCGCGGCCTCGACCTCTCGCGGTTTCGCTCGCGTCCGCTCACGGGATCCACGTTCGACAACCCCGATCTCGTGATCGTGATGGACGCGGAGCAGGCGCGACAGGTTTCGCGACTGTTCCCGATAAGGCGCACGCGAATCGTGATTGCCGGCGATCTCGATCCACAGTTCGACAAGAGTCGCGCGATTGCCGATCCGTGGAATCAGTCCAGCGAAGTGTTCGAGTCGTCGTTCGATCGCCTGGACCGGTGTGCCGCCACACTCGTGAGCATCCTTCGACAAGCGAACTAAGCCCGGCCGAGGGCTGTCGGGCTGGACGGCGTGCGACATTCCGGCGCCGCGGACCCTCCTACATCGCTGTTGCAAGCGTACCACACAAGCCCACTTCAGAGTCAGCGAATCGGAACAATCGCGACCGCGTATGTCGTTGTTGTTACAGAACTTAGCCGCCCCATGCCGGATACCTCTATCATGGGATATGGTGGGTGCCAAGCTTGCACTTCGCCGGGTTGCGGGTCCGCGTAGAAAGGAGTTGCACGAACCACCGATTCAGAAGCTTCACTCCGCTCGTCCGCTGACCGACAGTATTCCTTTTTCCCGAATCGATTGGGTTTTATGACGACGCGGAACACGTATCCGGCACCGCAGCACGATCAGGTCGCCAACCTGACCACTTTGACCGAGCGCGGCCCATGTGTGGAATAGCGGGGATCGCGCGGCACGTGCCGACCGGAGTGTCCACTCACACGTTGGGGCGGATGGCTGCGGCGATTCGGCATCGGGGTCCAGATGGGTACGGATTCTATTCCGGCGCGAAGGTCGGGCTCGCGCACGTCAGATTGGGCGTCATGGACGTTGGAGGTAGCGGGCAGCCCCTGACGAATGAAGATGGTCAGATCGTCCTTACCTCGACGTGCGAGGTCTTCAACCATCCCGAGCTCCGTCACGAGCTCGAGGAGCGTGGCCACGTTTTCCGCACTCGATGCCACGCCGAGGTGCTGGTTCACGGTTACGAAGAGTGGGGAGCGGATCTCCTCCAAAGGCTCGACGGCCAGTTCGCGTTCGCGATCTACGATCGTAGCAGCGAGACGGTGTTCCTCGCACGCGATCGCTTCGGTGTGCGTCCGCTGTTTTACGCCCAGCGCAATGGTGACCTCTATTTCGGCTCGGAGATCAAAGCAATACTCGCGAGCGGAGAGGTCGATCCTTCGCTCGACCCGCGCGGCCTCGACGAAGTTCTGAGATTGGGCGCGGCGCGGCCCCCGCGCACACCGTTCAGCGGCATCGCGGCGCTCGAGCCGGGCACCTACGGCATCTGGAAGGATGGAGCGCTCTGGATTCGCTGCTATTACGAGCTGGATTATCCCGAGGCATCGGGAGAGCCGCTCGATGTGATCGAGCAGCTCGATGAAATCATGCTCCGAAGCGTTGGATTGCGCCTGCGTGGTGGCGTGCCCGTCGGCGCGTATCTGAGTGGCGGGCTTGATTCGTCCATTACAGCCTCGCTTGCCCGGAGCGCCTCACGTCATCCGCTTCAGAGCTTCTCGGTCACGTACGGCATCCCCGAGCTCGACGAGAGCTCGAACCAGCAGGAAGTCGCGAGAGCAGTGGGAAGTCTTCATACCGCGTCGGTGATCGGAATGGACGCGATCGCGAGGAGTTTTCCGGAAGTTCTCCGGCACACGGAGACACCTCTGCTTCAGATCGCACCCGCGTTGATGTTCCATCTCGCCAAGCTGACGAAGGAATCCGGCGTGAAGGTGGTCGTGGGTGGCGATGGCGCCGACGAAATATTTCTCGGGTACGATGTGTTCAAGGAAGCTTCGGTGCGCCGCTTTTGCCTGCGGCGTCCCGAATCGCTGGCCCGCCAGCAGTTGTTTGGTCGGATTCATGGCCAGGCGTCGCCGGGAACGCGAACACTGGAATCGTCGTGGCGCTCGTTGCTCGAGGCAGGGCAGGCGGCGGATCCGCTCTTTTCCCATCTGCCGCGTTTCTTCGGCTCGCGCATCGATGACTTCTACAGCGGTGAGTTCACGGCCGGGTTGGGCGGGATCGACGTGATCGGGGAGCTACGCGCATCACTTCCGACGCGATTCTTCGGGTGGTCTCCGCTCAATCAGGCGGCATATCTGGAAATGACGACGCGGCTCTCGCCCTACCTCGTCAGCTCTTATGGAGATCGGATGACGATGGCGCACGGCGTCGAAGGGCGCTACCCATTCCTCGATCACAAGCTGTTCGAGTTCGCCGCCGCGCTTCCGACCGGATCTCGACTCCGCGGACTCCGCGAGAAGGAAGTCTTGCGTCGTTGGGCTTCGCGGATTCTACCGGTCCAGATGAAGCCGGAGAGAAGGGCTCCGCACCGCGCGCCGGACGTGCAGACCTTCTTCACGTCCACGTCTCCGTCCTGGATCAATGATCACATCTCCCCTGAGTCGCTGCGACGAGTTGGAATCTTTTCCCCGGCGGCAGTCGGTGGATTAGTGCGGCGTTGCCAGGCCGGCTTGAGTCACGCGCTCGGAGAGAATCAGGCGATGGTTGGCGTCCTGTCCACGCAGCTCTGGCATCACCAGTTCATCGAGAGGGCTCTCTCCATTCCTCCTCTGCCCGCCAGCGAGGCTTCGGTACTGCTAGGAGACGGCGTCTCTGTCCATTCCGGACACGCGTTGTACGATCCAAAACCATGCTGAACGAGCAGGGAACCGTTCTCGTCGAGAAGGAGCTCGAAGCGTCCGCCGATCGATGAGTACCTCAGCTCGCTCGGTACCGAGCGCATTCGCGGCGCGATCTGGTCGGATCTCTCGCGCGGTCGGTGAGTCGTACGCGGCAGCTCAGGGCCGACTGCAGATAGTGCGTGATCCACTACGCATGGTGCTGTTCATACTCACGATCATCACGATCAGCCGCGTCCATCAGCACTATCCCATACTCGAGAAATTCCGGCCCGCGCTCCTGCTGGTCGTAGCGTCGGTTGGCTACGCGTACCTCAACCCCCGCTATCTGACGCACGCCAACGTGTTGCGATTCTGGCCGATGCGACTCGTCGCAATTCTCGGATTCCTGGCCTGTTGCTCAGCGGCGTTTGGTATCTCACTGGGTGGGTCAGCGTCATTCATCCTCAACTCATACGTGAAGACGCTGGCGTGTGCGTTCCTGATCGCCGTGAGTATCCGACACGTCCGGGACCTGTTCACATTCGTGTGGGCGTACGTAATAAGTTGCGGCATCCTTGCGTTTTTTTCGCTCTTCATCTTTGGAATTTCGAGAACCGGTGGCTACGCCACTCGCCTGAACAACCTCTACACCTACGATTCGAACGATCTCGGCGTGGTAATGATGATCGGCTTCCCGCTCACGCTGCTGCTGTTGAGCGTAGAGCGTGGCGCAAAGCGGTGGTTCCTGTTGTTCGTTCTGATCGGAATTTCGGCGACGATGGCGCGTTCAGGCTCGCGAGGCGGGTTCCTCGGCTTCGTCGTCGTGGGCGCGGCTGCACTCGTACTCGTGAATGGCGTATCGGCTACGCGACGGCTCCTGGTGCTGCTCGCCGCGGTAGTGGCGCTCGCGGTTGGAGCCCCGTCCGGATACTGGAAGCAGATGGGCACAATCCTGTCGCCAAAAGAGGACTACAACTACACCGACGTAGACGGCCGCAAGGCGGTGATGGAGCGGGGCCTCGGTTACATGACACTGTACCCCGTCTTCGGGCTCGGCATCGACAACTTCATGCGCGCCGAGTGCGCTATCTCGCCCAAGCTTGCAGCGCTGCGCATGAACGGGCCCGTGCGGTGCACCGCGCCGCATAACAGCTACGTGGAAGCCGGATCGGAGCTCGGAATTCCCGGACTCCTGATCTGGGTCTCACTCGTCGTCGGAGGAATCTTTGCTCCGCTCCGCCTGCGGCGCCGGCTTCCCAAGTCATGGCGCCGCGGGACCGCATCCGAACGATTCATTTACGGTTCGACGACGTTCTTTGCCATCGCGATGGTCGGATTTGCGGTCACGTCGTTCTTCGTCTCATTCGCGTGGATGGACCCGATCTACTTCATGGCGGCCCTGCTCACCGGCTTGCACGTCGCGACGCGCGTACAGCTGGAGGAAGGGGTCCGTGAGAACGCCGGGCCGACACTCGCGTCCGCACCTCCGAGCGCCGGTTCAGGCTGGCGTGTACGGCGCAGCGCCTGGCGCAACGATGTATTAGGACAGTCGCAGCCGAGAGCCGAGTAGCTGATGCACCGCCTGATCAAGAAGCCGATAGAGCGGGCGATTTCGTCCCCCGCCGTCACGTGGATGACCGTGCGTCGGTTGCGCGAGAAGCGCCTCATTCTCGCTTATCACGGGATCATTCCGGACGGAGAATCGCCGGCCGGTGAGCGGACGATATTCGTGGCGCAGCGAGACTTCGCCATGCAACTCGATCTGCTCGCTGCCGAGGCCGATGTTGTTCCGCTCGATCGGATCGACGACGCGGGAGATGGCCGTCCCCGTGTCGCCATCACGTTCGATGATGCGTATTCAGGCGCCGTGAACCAGGGCGTGCAGGAGCTCGCCAAGCGAGGTCTCCCGGCGACGATCTTCGTGGTTCCTGGACGGCTGAACGGCCACGTTTTCTGGTGGGATGCCCTGTCTCATGTGAGCGCGACCCTCGACGCAGGCGTGAGGCGCCATGCGCTGGAGGAATTGAGCGGCGCGGACGAGCGGGTGCGCGCGTGGGCTGCCAATGAAGCGTTGCCCGCGTCCGACGCGCTGCCGGCATATGCTCGCGCGGCAACCCGCGCCGAACTCGCCGCGGCCCTGACATTCCCCGGGATCACGGTTGGCTCGCATACCTGGTCCCACCGCAATCTCGCGGTACTGAGCGCAAGCGATGTCGATGCCGAAGTGCGTGGGTCTCGCGAATGGTTGCGTGCAGAGTTCGGCGACCGGGCGATAGACTGGCTCGCGTACCCATATGGGCTGGACTCCGTTGACGTGCACCACGCTGTCGCACGGGCATCCTACCAGGGCGCTGTACGCATCGCCGGCGGATGGCACCGCGCCTCTGAGGTTTCTCCCTTTGCGCGGCCGAGATTCAGCATCGGATCAGGTCTCAGCGTTGCGGGGCTGCGCGCGCGCCTGCACGGCGCGGTGCTCTCGTGAAACGGTGCACCGTGATCGTAACCGACGGTGAACAACGCGCCGCGCTCGCCGTGGTGCGCACGTTGGGCGAGCATGGATATCGGTGCATCGTCACGTCGTCCTCGCGTCGATCCATCGCGGCGGGATCGCGGTTCGTTGCGCGCACGGTGCCGGTGCCGAACGCTCTTGAACGCCCCGGGGAGTTCGCCGAAGCCATCATCGCGCTGGTCGCGGCCGAGCGGGCCGCCATCGTTCTGCCGATCGCCGAGCAGTCGTTGCTCGCCATTCTCCCGGTGCGTGCCCGCCTTGCACCGGCGATAGTTCCGTTCCCGGATCTCGCTTCGTTCAGCGCGCTGACGGGGATCGCGATTCCGAGCTTGGAAGCTTCCAAGCTCGGAATCGCGATCCCCGCCCAGGAAATCGTGCGCGACATCGAAGCGCTTGCATCGTTGGATCTCTCGAGGCTCCAGTACCCGATCGTATTGAAGCCAGCTCGCTCCGTCGGTGAGCGTGCAGGCGTGCGTACTACGTTCTCCGTCACGTACGCGTCCGACGCGTCCGAGCTGAATCGAAAACTGCGCGCGCTTCCGCCCGCCGCTTTTCCGCTTCTCTTGCAGCAGCGTGTGGTCGGCCCCGGCATCGGAATCTTTCTGCTTCTTTGGGATGGAGAGCTAAAAGCTCAGTTCGCACACCAGCGGCTTACTGAGAAACCGCCATCTGGCGGAGTGAGCGTCTACCGCGAAAGCGTTGCAATCGACGAAGAGCTGCGCGACCGGTCTCGTGCACTGTTGGATCGGTTTGGTTGGCGTGGCGTGGCCATGGTCGAATACAAGCGTGACATCGTGACGGGTCAGCCATACCTGATGGAGGTCAACGGGCGCTTCTGGGGATCACTGCAGTTGGCCATCGATTCGGGCATCGACTTTCCACGCATTCTTGTCGCCTGTGCACTGGGCGAGGGTACTGAGGAAGTTTCGCCCTATCGCGTTGGGGTTCGGAGCCGGTGGTGGTGGGGGCAGGTCGATAACCTCGTTGCGCGCGTCCGACGTTCATCGAACGCCGAACCGCTGCCTTCGAACACGCGGAGTGCGCGCCGATCTGTTGGCGATCTTCTCCTCGGACCGTTGCGGCGCGACGATTATGAGGAAGTCCTCCGCTGGACCGACCCGGGGCCGTTCTGGAACGAGACGATTCGGTGGATAGCAAGGCGATGACGGAATCACCGCGTCTGCGCATCGCAATGATGCTCGAGTCGGACGGGCCGGGAGGGGCGGAGATGATGGTTTTCCGTCTGTCAGAGGAGCTGCGGCGACGTGGACACACAATCGTCCCTGTCGGGCCGGCGCGCGGAGTCGGATGGCTCGGCGACCACTTCAGCTGTGCCGGTTTCAGGCCCGAGGTGTTCCGCCTGAGGAGACCTATCGATCCCGGTTGCGTGCGCGGATTGATGGACCTCTTTCGCGAGCACCGCATCGACGCAGTCCACAGCCACGAATTCACGATGGCAGTGTACGGCGCCGCCGCGGCGCGCCTGTTGAATCTCTCGCACGTGATCACGATGCACGGTGGCTTCCACGTCGGCGACGTCCTTCGCAGGCGGATCGCGCTGCGCTGGGCGATGCGGCAATCCGATCACACCGTGACGGTGTCGCGAGCGACGCAACGCCAGTTTGCGACGGAACTTCGCGTCGATGAGTCGCGCTTCACAGTCGTTCCGAATGGCGTGCCTCCGGCCGATGGCGATGCGGCACGCGTGCGCGCGGAGTTCGGAATAGAAGAACGGGACTGTGTGCTCCTGGCCGTAGGGACCCTCGAGCGACACAAGGGTCATCGAGTTCTCCTCGAAGCGCTCGCCCGTCTTGCATCTGCCGGAGTTGCTGCGCCCTGGAAACTCATAATCGCGGGCGGCCGCGGGGGCGATCAGCACCAGGCGATGCTCGACTACATTCGCGCGAACGGGTTGAGCGAGCGCGTCCACATCGTTCTCAATCGGAGCGATATCGCGGATCTCCTGGCGCTCGCGGATGTGTTCGTGATGCCGTCGCTTTGGGAAGGGCTGCCGATGGCGCTCCTGGAGGCGATGCTGGCTCGCAAAGCCATCGTCGCAAGCGCGACTGCCGGAATTCCCGAAGCGATCGTCGACGGACGCGAGGGGCTTCTCGTACCACCCGGAGACGCGTCCGCGCTCGCCGATGCATTGCGCCTGGTACTCGCTGACCCAGCGCGACGAGCAACGCTGGGTGAGGCAGCCGCCGCACGTGCAAACCGGGATTTCACTGTTGCGGTGATGGGAGATAGGTATCAAGCGCTCTACGCGAGCGCCGACCGCAAGCGGCGCCAAACCGCGCTGTGGGCGCGAGCCCTGGGCGCGCTTGGACCGTTGGCTACAAAGGCAGGAAGTGGCTGGAACCCTGCTCACCAAACCACTGGGGACGGGCAATGAGAATCCCATTTTTCACCTCGGCTGCGAAACAGCCAACCGCAACGTCGGGAAGCTCATTCTTCAGCGAAGTCGTGGCGCGCCCGCATCTCCCCGCGCTGGATGGTCTGCGTGCGGTCGCGGTGTTTACGGTCGTCGCATCGCACTCTGACTTCCACCTTCGGATACCCGGAGATCTGGGCGTAAGCGCGTTCTTCGTGCTGAGTGGCTTCCTCATCACGCGGCTGCTTGTTCGGGAACGTGAAAAAACCGGAGAGGTGTCGATTCGACGGTTCTACGCGCGGCGCACGATGCGAATTTTCCCCGCCTACTATGCGTTTCTTCTTTTCAGTTACGCCATCGACGCACGTGCGGGACAGCGGTGGAACACCGAGATGCTGGCCAACGCGCTCACCTACACCGTCAACTACTTCAACGCTTTCAACCATCACCCGACGACTTCGATTGCTCACGCATGGTCGCTCGCCGTGGAAGAGCAGTTCTACCTGCTCTGGCCGCTCGCCTTCGTGATTCTTGCGGCACGCGGCCGTCGCGCGCTGGTAACAGGGGTAGGCCTCGCGGCTCTTACCGCGGTCGCCTGGCGTTCACTGCTGTTTCTTGGCGTTCACGTGGACACGGCGTACGTCTATAACGCTTTCGATACGCGACTCGACAACCTGGCCGTCGGCTGCCTGCTTGCGCTTGCCGTCGACTACGGTGGTGTCGTCGCTGCAGCAGGGATGGTGGCGAAACGATCTTGGTTTCCGATTGTGACGCTCGCACTGTTGCTTGTTTCCCGCCTCGCATTACCCGCATCGTATCACTACTCGGTCGGGTTCACGGTCGACGCTTTGCTGGTCGCGGTGCTCATCACGCAGCTCCTGCAGCTTTATCGGAGCCGGTTGTGGAGTTGGCTGGAGTGGCGGTCCGTTCGCTATCTGGGGACGATCTCGTACCCGATTTACCTATACCACCAATGGGGAGCGTCTGTCGGTCGGCACGTTGCAGGAGATGCGCCCGCTTTCGCATTCGCCGCGGGAGTCATGGCCACCGTTGCCTTGGCGACAGGCTCTTACTACGTGATCGAGCGTCCGTTCCTCAAGCTCAAGGCTCGCTACGCACCGGAGATTCGCGCGCATACATCCCCGCCACAGGATACCACGCAGCCGTCGGTTGCGTTCGTCGCGTCGGCCTGATGCGCCGCTTGACGGGCGGGTTTCAGGCGCTTGGGCGCGCCGTTGGCTCGTCGAGCGCTTCCAGGCGGGGCGAGACGTGGCTGCTTGACTCTGCGATCCCTTCTTTCAGGGACTCTCGCAGAAGATAGTCCCATTCCTGTGCCAGGTGCTCGTAAGCAATCGGCGTCCTGGGCTCGATCCTCGTCGGTATGCGACCGGCGAGCATGTCCTCAAATACCAATCGCAATCCCTCTACATTCGCAGCATCCAAAGTCATTGCTCCAATTCGCCGAGCTTCACACGCGGCCGCACTCATCTCCTCCGCGATGACCAGAGTGGGAATGCCGAGGCTCACCGATTCATACAGTTTGGCGGGCACCTGCATCGGCTGATTCTGCGCGAGCACCAGAGACAGATGCGAGCGGCTCAAGAGCTCAAGCGCTTGTGAGCGAGGCAGTAAGCCATGGAGGTTCACGACAGACGTGAGTCCCGCGGCGGCGACGTCCGCCTCGAATTGTCGTTGGTGCCGAGGATCCATCGCTCCAGCTACATCGAGCCTGAGAGTTGCGGCTGCCTCGGGCTTGTCGCACAGCAGCTGTTGCATCGCGGCGCACACCGACGAAAGATTGCGGCCCACGTACAGAGTGCCGACATAGGCGATAGATCCTTGCTTGACGGCTCCCGGATCCCGCTGAGGCAATTGCTCCCGGTCGACGCCGTTGGGAAGACACACCACGTCGAGCTCAGGCTCCGCCTCCCGCAACGCCAAGGCAAATTGCTGCGTGTTCACAATGACTTTTGTCGCGCGTGGAAAGACCAGGCGCTCCAATCGCCGGAGCATGAATCGCTCGGCGCGGACAAACCAATCAGGCGGCGCGCCGAGTCCGTGAGTGAGCGACCACGGATCCCGCATGTCGATCCAGAATTGCGGCCCTCCGCCAATAGTCGCTGCCAAGCCGGCGAAGTGCGATGAGTGCGGCGGTCCGCTCGTAACGACGACATCGAATTTTCGTTCGCGCAGAAGCGCGCGCGCGGCGCCGGCGGCAGCGCCCACCCATCCGCGGCCGCCATCGGGGAAATACATCGAGCCGGCGAGAACCCTGCGAACGGCAGCGATCGGCCTGAGCAGGGATGAGCGCGGTCGATCCGAATACTCTGGCTGGAGTTGTTGATCGGTGCTCGAGCGCTGCCTGAGGCGACCAGCGACAACCTTGTACACGTCGTCCAGAGTCCGTCGGCGACGATGAACGTGTCGCTGCACGTTCGGGATGGGTTGTTCGGGACCTGCGGCAGAGGCCGTGATTACGTGCACCTCCCAGCCCAATCGCGCCAGATGCTTGGACAACCCCGCCCATCGCTGTCCTCCAATGGCGCCATCCGGAGGAAAATGGTAGGAAATGACCAAGAGACGACGTGCGTCCCGGGTACTCGTTGTTTTCTTCTGAGAGCGATTCATCGCCGCCTGGTATGAACTCGGGGACGCGTTCATACGCGCCGCGGAAATACAGAAATTGTTATGCGCACCGCCGGGTTGGAACGCCTCTGGCGGGAACGCGAAGTTGAAACCATGCCTTCCGCTAATGCAAGTGCGAGGGTGTCAGGATTTTCGAGTTGAGGGCCGTAACACGCACCTCCGGGACGAATCCCGAGTGAAGGCATGAACCCCTGTGGCGGAGATGCGACGATACCGTCGCGGTCCCATCGCCCAGGAAACGCGAGAGGTGAGCGGCAAATCGCCCCCGGCGATTCCCCTCGTGGATGCAGCGCGGGGCCGCGTCCCGTACCTGTGGCTGTCGTGCAACAACACCTGGTGCGGGCGGTTTTGAAATCGCCCTACACCTGGATAGGGGCGGGGCGCCTGGCAGTGCGTAACTCGTTAAAGCCAAAAGACTTACGGGATTGCAAACTCCCGTCAGATTGTGCGCATTCGTCGGCGTCACGCTTGCACTTGGTTGGGGCGAACCGTTCCGCTCGAACTAATCGCCCCTGGAGATAAGTGAAGCTATTGCACGTCGTAGGCGCGCGGCCAAACTTCCCAAAACTTGCCCCCGTCGAAAGAGCCGGCCGCACAGCCGGCATTCAGCAGGTCGTCGTACACACCGGGCAGCACTACGACGATGCGATGTCGGACGGGTTCTTCCGCGACCTCGGAATCGCTCCTCCAGCCATCAATCTCGCAGTGGGGTCGGATACGCACGCGGTACAAACCGCCCGCATCATGGAACGCATCGAGCCGGTGCTCATCGCCGAGCGGCCGGATTGGGTGGTGGTATATGGCGACGTGAATTCGACGATGGCCGCGGCGGTCGTTGCATCGAAGCTCGGCATCCGTGTCGCGCACGTCGAGGCCGGACTGCGCAGCTTCGACCGCACGATGCCCGAAGAAATCAACCGCATCGTAACCGACCGACTGGCCAATCTGCTTCTTACGCCGTCTCGCGACGCCGACGCTCAGCTTCGGGCCGAGGGCGAGCCGGACGATGAAATCGTATTCGTGGGCAACGTAATGATCGACAGTCTGTTCTACGCGCTCCCCGCGGCCCGGGCGACGGGGTTCCGGGAAAAGATGGGCGTCAACGGATCGGCCGTCGTCGTCACACTTCACCGGCCATCGAATGTCGATGACCCCGAGCGGATCATCGCGCTGGCAAATGTGCTCAGCGAGATCGCCGTCGACCGCGAAGTCGTGTTCCCAGCACATCCGCGAACGAAGCGTCGCCTCGAGGAAGCCGGACTCAGAATGGATCGCGTCCGTATGCTCGAGCCGGTTGGCTATCTCGAAATGCTCGACCTCGTCGAGAACGCGTTTGCGGTCATTACCGATTCCGGCGGACTCCAGGAGGAGACGACTGCTCTCGGAATTCCGTGCCTGACGATCCGTCCCAATACCGAGCGACCGATCACGATCACCGAAGGGACAAACCGTCTCGTTCCGAATCCTGTCGACATCGTGACGGAGCTCAATCAGGTCTGCCGGCCCGCCACGACGCCGCGCCCTGAGGGATGGGATGGTGGCGCGGGCGAGCGAGTGATCGCTGCTCTTCTGAGTCATCGCTGATGCCATGCTCTACGATCGAGTCGCGGATG
>Ga0193726_1001581_pt1 | contig 17419 bp, 18 predicted proteins | sample H2c1metaG_FD_144928 | JGI IMG/M metagenome (GOLD analysis project Ga0193726, IMG submission 144928) | Soil microbial communities from a riparian zone of the East river system, Colorado, United States - H2c1 | ecosystem: Environmental > Terrestrial > Soil > Riparian zone | place: USA: East River... | reverse complement strand
GCTTACGCACGACAAAAACGTCTAGCGGTGCACCGAGCGCACCGGCCACTTCATACCCGACGGGCACGCCACCGCGCGGCAGGGCCAGCACGAGCACGTCTGAGCGATTGGCATAAGCTGTGAGATTCTCAGCGAGGACCCGGCCCGCCTCGCGGCGATCGCGAAACAGTCCCGGCTCAACGATGGTTGAATTCATCTCTGGTCCTCCCATTTGGAGGCCGCGTCTGCGCAACCCAGTTCGCCGGACGCCCCCAACAAAAACCGTCGCGCCGCGCCGGCGACGGCGCGATACAGATAACGCGCAAATTGGTGCACGCGTTCGCAGCAAACCGAACTATGCTGCTCTAGATCATTCACAACGTTGACGGCGGTCAATGCGAAATCCGATATCTCGCGTGTTTGATAATGCCACTGAACGCCGATCTACGCCTTGATGCCCCCTCCTGCCCCCAGCGCCTTGGACCGTATCGCGGAGCGCGGCGGCACGGGTGCGCTACTTGCGAGAACAGTATGCAGCTCCGCCCCAACAACCGCCCCCTCGCCGATTGCGGCGCCCACCCGCTTGACTGATCCGGACCGCACATCGCCGGAGGCGAATACACCGGGAACGCTGGTTTCGAGCGGCAGCGGACGGCCGGTCCCATTATTTGACCGCCCGGACTCGGACGGAACGTCCGATCCCGTCAACACGAAATTCCTGCTATCCAAGGCGACGCCGCTGTCCCTGAGCCAGATCGTCGCCGGATCCGCGCCGATGAAGAGAAAGACGTGGCGGATCGGCTTCTCGGTTTCCTCGCCGGTGACATTATTGCGCCAGCGCACGCGCTCCAGTTGCTTTTCCCGGCTCCCGTACAGGGCAACGATTTCCGTCTGGGTCAATATTTCGATATTGTCGATCGCCCGGATGCGATCGATGAGATATTGCGACATGCTGTCTGCGAGACTTGGCCCGCGCACCAGCATCCAGAGTTTTGCAGCGAAGTTGCGCAGGAAGACGGCGGCCTGCCCCGCCGAGTTGCCACCCCCGACCAGAACGATCTCCTCGTTTCGACACAGGCGCGCCTCGATAGGCGAAGCCCAGTACCAGACTCCGCGCCCCTCGAAATCCCCAAGGTTCGGAACGTTGAGGCGCCGGTAGCAAGCGCCGGTCGCAACGACCACTGTCGAGGCCTTCACGCGCCGACCATCATCCAGCTGAAGCGCAGCGGGTGTTTCAGTCAGATCGAGGCGTACCACTTCGGTGGGTATCACCATCCTGGCACCGAATTTCTGCGCCTGGACATAGGCGCGGGCGGCCAGCGCCTGACCGGAAATGCCGGCCGGAAAACCGAGATAATTCTCGATGCGGGCGCTCGCACCCGCCTGTCCGCCGAAGGCGCGCGCGTCGAAGACGATGACCGAAAGACCCTCCGACGCGGCATAAACCGCAGTCGAGAGACCTGCGGGGCCCGCGCCGACGATGGCGACGTCGTAGGTTTGATCCCGTTCGTCGATCGGCACCATTCCGAGCGCGCGCGCCAATTCGGCTTCGCTCGGGTTTTTCAAAATCGTGCCCTTCGGACACACCGCCAGCGGCAGGTCCGCGGGATTTGGGGCATATTGCTGGACCAGCTTCGCCGCGTCCGGATCCTTTGCAGGGTCGAGCAGTTGATGCGGGTAGGCATTGCGGGCCAGGAAGCCTTGCAGGCGCACCACATCCGGACTGAATTCAGGGCCGATCAGGACCGGACCGCCGGCACCCGCCTCGATCAGGGCGACGCGGCGCAGAATCAGCGCCCGCATGATCCGTTCGCCGAGTTCGGGCTCTTCGATCATCAGGGCGCGCAGGTTTTCAGGCGGAATCAACAGCGCTTCCACGTCGTCGATTGCGTGAACGTCGACGAAGGCCGGCTGACCCGACAGTTGCCCCACTTCGGCAACGAACTCTCCGGGTCCCTGCTCCATGATCGGAGCGCTATGACCCAAGGGATCGCGTCGCGTGACGCGCACGGAGCCTTTGATTAGCACGCACATGCCGGGAGCGATGTCCCCCGTCACGAACAGCGCGTCACCGGCGGCATAGTGCCGAACTTCCCCGAAACGGCGAAGCCGATCGATTTCTTGCGGCGTAAGCCTTGGAAACATCTGCTCGCGGCGGGTATCGATCGTGGACATCTCGAGCCTCGCTATTGGGTAATTGAGCAGACGCTTAATCTAATGGGCCATCAGGAGCGGAATCGGCGCTTCGTGCATGAGATTGTAAGTCACGCCGCCGAGTAGCCGCTCGCGCAAGCGCATATGGCCGTATCCGCCCATGACGATAAGGTCGGCCTTGCGCCGTTCGGCCTCCGCGATCAACTTCGCTCCGACTTCGCTGGGGCGGCTCGTGATGCGATGAAGGGTGGCGTCGATCTCGTGATGCCTGAGGTGATTGACGGCATCAATGCCCATAACCGCCTCTTCCTCGGTCGGGCGCTCGCCGGTCGCGACCACGACGGTGACCTTTTCCGCCTTGTACAGAAACGGCATGGCTTCGGCCAAGGCCCGGGCCGCCTCCCGGCTGCCGTTCCAGGCGACAAGGATATGATCGAAGCCGATCTTTGGGCGCTCCGTCTCGGGGACTAAATAAATGTTCCGGCCCGACCCGAATAGAACGCCTTCGACCAGTTGTTCGGGATCCATCGCGCCATTGGGACGGATCGCCACAAAGGTATCGGCGGACCGCGCCTCGCGGGCGGCAATATCGGCGATCTCGCCAGCCAGGACATCGAACCGCCTAATTTCGACCGGTCGTTCAAGCAGGCTGAGCCGCTGGGCGAGCAACCTCTCGGTCCTGTCGCCAGCCTCGCGCGCCCACTCCAAGAGATCGGCTGTGGCTACCGCACCTGCAACGTCTGCGTCGACGGCGGCGGGCAAGGGCAAAGGATTGAGAAACAATCCAATGACCACCCGGCTCTCCAGCCGTCGAGCAATATCGGCGGCGGCCGCCAGGCGAACCTCGTCCGAAATACCTCCGTCCAGCCAAACCATCACATCCTTGATCATGGTTACCTCCGGGCTCGACCACAAACGCCGCGATGTCTGGACTGCACCGCCGCTCGCGCAGCGCTACATCAGCAGATCGAAAATGCGGAAGCACCGCTGCCAGTGCTCGGTTTGCGGGTTCTTCAGACGGCCATCAATGATCTTGAAGGCGCGTGCCAGCGCCAGGCTCAGCCCGCCTACCACCTCAGGCAGTCGGCCCTCGGTTTCTTCGCCGTAGGCGAGGTCCAGCGGAGGCTGCAGGGTGAGTTGATCGAGGATCGGCCGTAACTCGATCTGCTCGTCGATCTTCCTGAATTGGTGGATGCTTTCCTGCAGGCCCTTGGTGATTGGCAGGTCGAACGGCTCGATGATTGCCCGGCCATTTGCCTTCGCAGCCGCTTGGGCCCGAAGCAGGAGGTCGTAGATCTTCTGATTGATAAAATCGCTGTAGCGCTTGAGGTCCTGCTTGTCGACATCGAGCCCGGCCGCGATCCGGAAGAATCGCTCGAATTTCGCCACGCTCATGACATGGCTGGCGGGCGTCGTGTTCGATTGTACCGCGGCGATCATGGCTTCTGAATCCCTTGGCACGATGTTGCCGTGTGTGGGCCGAATTCCAATTGACGGCTGTCAGATTTGCCCGATTTTCTCGGAGGGCTGAAAAGTTGATCCTCGTCACGGCGCTGTCGCCGATCCACTGACAATCGTTGCTCTTCGTGTGGAGCTTAAGCGATGGCAGTCGCTATTCACGTTGTGCCGGACGACAGCTTCGACGACTGGGTCGTGCGCGGCGACATCGGGCACGAGTTTGGCCACTACGGCACTAGAGAAGCCGCCGAGCTGGCTGCCCAGGCGATCGCGCGAGAGCGCGAGGCCGAACTCATCATTCATCTCCCTGACGGAAGAACGAGCCGCAAGAGTTTTAAAAAGGGATGGGCAGCCAGATTGCTCGGGAGATGATGGAATCGGCCGAGCCTGTTAGACTTTCATGCCGTCGACATGTTCGCGGGTCCACGCCAGCAACTGAGGCAGAGGCATGAGCCCCGACGTGCGCGCAATCTCCCGGCCGCGGTGCACAAGCATCAGCGTCGGTATGCTTTTGATGGAGAAGCGCCGCAGCAGTTCTGGCACCGCGTCGCTGTCCACCTTGATCAGCCGCACCTCAGGCTCGAGCTCGGTTGCCGCCGGTTCGAAAATTGGCGCCATTGCCCGGCAGGGACCGCACCAGGCCGCCCAGAAATCAACGAGCAGCGGAATGTCACTGTGCCGTGCATGCTTGTCGAAGCGCACGACGCTGTTCAGTACAACCGGCCGACCTTCGTAAAGTGGCAGACTGCAGGTCCCGCACTTCCCGCCATCGCCTAGCCGTCCGCGCGGGACACGGTTGATCGCGTCGCAATGCGGGCAGACAATATGTAGCGCGCTGGTCATGTGCGCTCCGGAAGGCTCGGTGCTGCAGGGTGATGTGTCGCCTAAGGGGTCGCCTTGACCGGCATCAATTTTTCGAAGCCCCGGCGTCGCGATCAATCGGTAGCTTTCGACCGCGGTCGGATTTCCATCTCGCTCAAAAGTACGGTCCGGGAAATCTCAAAATTGACGGACGTCATATCCGGACTAGCCCCGCAGCCGCAATGTCAGCATGATCCGCCAGCTAGACGCCGAAAGCGCCAGATATTGTCCGGCATCCGCGACATAGAATCGAAGAGGCGCAGATGATCCCGATACGGAACGCTGTCCCGTCCCGCTACCCGCCGGTGATCACCTGGATGCTGATCGCCACCAATTGCCTGGTGTTTCTGTTCCAGGACAGCCTGGGCCCCTACGACCTTGAGCTGCTGTTGCGCCAATTCGCGTTGATTCCCGCGCGCTACTCCGAGGGATTTGTATCCGGGGAGACCGATTTGGCTGCCGTGGATATCCTCCCCTTCTTCTCGATGATGTTTCTGCATGGCGGGTGGCTCCATCTCATCCTGAACATGTGGACGCTGTGGCTGTTCGGTCCGACCATCGAGGATCGGCTGGGTCATGGCCGCTATCTGGCGTTCTATCTTGCTTGCGGACTCGCGGCTTCGGTCGCGCACGTCATGTTCAACCCGACCTCGATCATACCCGCGTTAGGCGCCTCTGGCGCAATTGCCGGCATTCTCGGGTGCTACATGCGCCTGTTTCCACTGGCGCGGGTCGTCGTGATCGTCCCGATCCTGTTCATCCCGCTGTTCTTCGAAGTCTATGCGTTTGTCTTTATCGGTCTCTGGTTCTTGCTTCAGATTCTCCAGTCGATCTTGGAACTCCTGCAACCATCCTCCAGCGGAGGCGTCGCGTGGGGGGCTCATGTCGGAGGGTTCATCGCGGGATTCATACTTGGCCCGCTCCTGGTCCGATCCGAGCAGCGTTACCGTGTGTACTACCCGGACGAAGGCGTGTTGGGCTTCGACAGCGAGGGACGGACATGAGGTGTTACCCTTTAGGAGGTTTCCATGTCGATCGGTGATCTTTTCTGGTTATTCTTCATGTTCTCGGCGATCCAGCCAATGTTGCGCCAGCGCATGCTCGAGGCAATGCGGGTGCGCAAGATTTCGCAACTCGAGCGGGAGCGAAAATCGCGGGTGATCCTGCTCGTGCACCGGCAAGAGACCATGCGGCTACTGGGTTTCCCGATTGCACGTTATATCGACATTAACGATTCCGAGGAGGTTTTGCGAGCCATCCAGATGACGGACGCCGATGTGCCGGTCGACCTCGTGCTCCACACGCCGGGTGGTCTTGTGCTTGCGGCGCTGCAAATCGCGAAGGCGGTCCGTGAGCACAAGGCTAAGGTCACGGTCTTTGTGCCCCACTATGCCATGTCAGGCGGCACGCTGATCGCGCTCGCCGCTGACGAAATCGTGATGTGTGAGCATTCCGTGCTGGGTCCGATCGATCCGCAACTCGGAGATTCGCCGGCGGCCTCCCTCATCAAGGTTGTCGGGGAGAAGCCTGTGGCCAAGATCGATGATCGAACACTGGTATTGGCCGATGTCGGACGCAAGGCAATTGCGCAAGTCAAGCAGGCAGCAAGAGAGCTCCTGACCCGTCGCCTGCCCGCAGAACAGGCCGATACGCTCGCAGAAAAACTCACCTGCGGTACTTGGACGCATGATTATCCGATATGGGCCTCGACCGCAAAGTCGCTTGGCCTGTCAGTCAGCACCGATATGCCGGATGATGTCCTTCAACTGTTGACGCTTTATCCGCAACCCGTTCGCATGCAGGGCGGCGGCGGCGTAGAATATCTGCCGGTGCAGCGGCGATCGCCAGAAAGATCTAAAGTTGGTTCGTCAGAATGGAATTAGCTTCTCTGAACAGACGACGTCGCAGTAGGAGCTGAGATGTTAGTCAACTTACTCCATGTCCGCCGGCTCGCCGCGAACGATAAAGCAATATCCATGGAGCGATCTTGGACGCTCACTATCTCGGCCGCGACGTTCAACTTGCGGAAGCGGCTGTCTTCAAGCGCCCACTCGTCGGGCGCGATGAACAGCCAGGCAAAGGCGTATCGCCTTGAAGGTTTTGAGGCGCCAATCGAGCTGTATACGGCATAGAGCTCAGACGATCGAGGAAAAGTGGTGTTAACAGTCGAAAGCCTCACAACAAGAGCCTGAGAAACTTCTTACGGCAAGAAACGCGAGGCCTTGTGAGAAAGGACCGCAGTTACAACCGCCTCCCAAATCAATCAATGGCTGCCCTCGGCCGCGTTACAGCGCCGAAGCAAGACTGCCTCAATCGCGGCCTCCGGGCGGTGCCGCAGCGCCCGGTCAATGGCGCGCTCGGCTTCTGCCACCGCCTCAGATTTAGTTGCAGCTTGGCTCGTCGCCGACTGGTTCGCATCAAGCGATACCTACCATCTCCACAAGTGCCGCCCGATGCCTCGAACGACGCTGAATTCTACCTCTCCATATTTCATCGGCAGCCGCGCTTTTGATGTTCCGGAAACGCGTCAACATGGCCCCCGCGATCGGTTGCAGGTGAATCGATGTCATGGACAGCTTTCCAGCACAACTAGCGCGGCGGCCTTAGATGGCTCGCCAGCCAGCCCACGGCGTCAGTCTTCATCGGGTCTACGGGAAAGGAAACTTTCTTGATGCGGTCGCAGGTGCGGCACTCGAAGGTCCGCTCCTCAAAGCCGAGCTTGCCGGGAGAGATTCGAATCAATCCCATCTTGTGTTCGCAGGTAGGACAGGACGGTCGCTCACCAATAGACGATGTCATCACTCACACGCTAACCGAGGATGGGGTCCAGAACAGGAGATTCCGGACCCCTGCACAGACCGTCACGATTCACTGAAGGTACGCCGCTTGGTAAGTGCGGTACCGACGATACTCGGAAAATCGCACTCTGACCACACAAAGGGTGCGCTTGCCGTCAGATACTTCAGTGTTGAGGTATGTGTTGGTCGCGGAGTGGACAGTTTTCCGAAGAACGGTGGCTGTCCGGTGAACAACGTAGGCGCATGCGTCATCTGTATTCCCAAATTGACGGCCTCGCCGGTCCTCCGCCAATTGTCCGTTCAAAAGCTGATGAAAATAGAATCGCGGCATAGGTCACTATTCGACCCCCGGCCAGCACGGTGAAAATTAGCGCACTCTACTTTGGGATGCAATTCTTCGCATCGCCCCCTGATTCCGTTGATGCATGTTGACCGAACCTGTAAGGCCGCGAGGCTGCTCCGGGTTTTTAATCCTAGTGGCATCGCCCGCAGTCGCAAGGCTCGCTGCAATACGCGCCATGAGCACCAAATCGCGCGAAGTCCTCTTTGGCTCTCGGATATCCGGCGCAAAACTTCGCGCGAGGGTGCGAACGCGCCAAACAGGCCATGCGCGAGGCGGACCCGCGCCGACGCCGAAGCATGATCGATCCGAATGGAAGGGTACGGCCGGCCAGCGCAGGCATCCCCGCGATCGCGCAATGCCTCAATGGTGGCTATGGCTGGTTGCAGATCAAATGCCGTCCAAGGCCAGCATTCCGCTTGAACACATCCGCAGGCTGCGCGATCCACTGATCTGGAAGCTTGAGGCGGCGCTGAAATGCTGATCGTGCCGGACGCCGTGATGTTCGTCGCCCGTGCACATGATCAAGCTGACCCGAGCGCGCGCCTTACGTTCGCTTCTGTCAGTCGGACTGTCGTGGGGGGACATTGCCCAACTTTTTAAGGGCGAGAGCCTGATCGACAGCATTCTCGGCACCGGCTACCGCCTCCGATTCGCTTGTCGCTATGCCCATAATCGAGACGCCATCAACCGAGGCGGACCATTTCCAGACGCCGCCTTCGATGCGAACGACGCTGTATTCAACACATCGATATCTCATGCGAGCCTCATCGGGCGCATAGCGGCCTTCCACATTGTCTGAGTTCGATGGTCCTTATGACCATCAACCGCTGAACGCAGGGTGAACGCGCGGCTAACCAAGCTTCATCGGTCGTGACCCGTCTATGCCTTTGACCCGCGGGGCCGGTGCAAAGTTGGCGGAGGAACGCGGGCCGCACGACGGAACCGCGCTAAGGCGCTGCTTGCCCTACGACAATCTAGTAGTCAGATCGGCGGAGGTTGGCGTTCAGAAATGTCGCAGGAACGACCGCGAAAATCCCGGTTATAGATCGGGTCGCCGGGCCGTGCCCCGTGCCGTTGACAGCCTCGCGAACCGCCGCTCATCTTTCTGCCACCGAGTCAGGTTTTGACGCAGAGCTTGCGACGCGCGGCCGGACCATACATTCGGGTCAATCACGTCATTCTGAGGGTACGCCGATGACTTCCGGTCTACCCCTGCCGGCTCAACCGGTCGACGCAACACAGGCGTTAAATCTCTCTGCTGGGGTTTCAAATTGCAAGGTCCGACGTGGTCGTTCGTTGAGCTGACGAGCCACTTTGTTCAGATAGGCTTGCGAGTGCACCGACAAGTCGGTGCCCTTTGGAAAGTACTGTCTCAGCAGGCCATTGGTGTTCTCGTTCGACCCGCGCTGCCACGGGCTTTGCGGATCGCAAAAATATACGAGGCTCGGCAACGAGCAGGCGCAACAGGTGCCGACGGGTTACCGACCACAGGTCGGCAGCACGCTTCCGGATGCGGTGCAGACCAGATCGTTGCCTCCCGAGATCGTTCGGCAGGTACCCGATCTGCAGACCTTCCATTATACCTTGATGCCGGGATACATGATCGTGGTCGATCCACGAAATCACATGGTGATGGAGCTGATCAGGGTTCCGGCAACGACGGGCAAGGGGCCGACGCAAAAGTAATGTCAGCTTCGGCTCGGACAGCAGACATTGTTCGATGCGGTCGACAAGTCAGAAAAGTGCGGTTTCCTAACGAACCGCTCTCCAGAGCGAGAAGAAAATCTGGAATTTCCGCACCGTGGGTTGAACGGCTCACTCTGCTGATCCTTCTGTCGAGTCCTCTTTGCAAAAGTATTTCCGTTTCTGCTTGACGATCTGCGCTGTCAGGCGCCCGTCGTCGTCGGACTCGCCGGCGGATGCTGCTTTTTGCCAGAGCCCTCAAAGCGCGTCTTCGCTCGTTCACGCAACTGCTGGAACGTTACGTAGAGCGCCGGTACCAGGAAGATTCCGATCGAGCTTGCGGCAAGCATGCCGCCGAACACAGCGGTACCAACGGCCCTGCGGCTGATCTCGGCGGCGCCGGTTGCTATCACCAGGGGTAGCAAACCCAGGATGAAAGCGATCGAGGTCATCATGACAGCGCGGAACCGCATCTGCGCACCTGATATCGCTGCGTCCTCGATCGGGACGCCGCTCTCGCGCTGTTCCTTGGCAAATTCAACAATCAGGATGCCGTTCTTGGCGGCCAACGCAATCAGCACCACGAGTCCGATCTGCCCATAAAGATCGAGGTTCAGCCCGGCAAGCTTGATGCCGATGTAAGACCCGAACACGCCGACTACCACCGACAGCAGCACCGGGATCGGGATCGTCCAACTTTCATACAGCGCCACCAGGAACAAATAGGCGAACAGCACGGCGAGCGCGAGAATAATGCCGGTCTGGCCGGACGCCTGCTGCTCCTGATAGGCGGTGCCGGTCCATTCGAAACTATAACCCGCCGGCAGCGTTTTGCTGGAAATCTCCGTCATGGCCGCGAGCGCCGTGCCCGAAGAGACGCCCGGTGCCGGGCCGCCGTTAATGGTGATCGAGCGGTAGTCGTTGTAGCGGGTGATGACCTGAGGTCCCGTCACGATCTTGATGCCAGCGATCGAACGGATCGGCACCATCTGGCCGGCACTGTTACGTACGTAAATCCGCCAGAGGTCCGGGATATCACCGCGGTCGGATGCTTCACCCTGAACGTTAACTTGCCAGGTGCGGCCGTAAAGATTGAAGTTGTTGACATAGACGCCGCCGAGCGTCGCCTGTAGCGCGGTGAATATGTCGCTGATATTGAGGCCGAGCGCCTGCGCCCTGGCGCGGTCGATGTCGAGATAGACCGACGGATTGGTCGCCGTGAAGGTCGTGAACACGCGCGCCAGCCGACCGTCGCTATTGGCGGCCCCGATCAGCCCGCTCGCGACGCTGCCCATCGTAGCCGGGTCCTGCCCCTCCAGCGCTTCGAGCTGGTATTCAAAACCGCCGCTGGTCGAGAGCCCGATGATCGGCGGCAGATTGAACGGCAGCACGTTGGCCTGCCGGATCTGCGCGCCAGCGGCGAAGGTGCGCCGGATCAGCGCCTGCACCGAATCCTCCGCCGACTTGCGCTCCGCGAACGGCTTCAGCCGCGCCACCATGAAGGCGTTGTTCGGTTCGGATGCCCCATCCAGCAGCGAAAAGCCGATGATGGAAAGCGTGTGCTCGATGGCTGGCATCTGTTTGAGCAGGTCTTCAACCTGCTTGGTCACTTCGCTGGTGCGCGCCACCGACGCGCCATCGGGCAATTGCACCGAAATGAAGAAGGCGCCCTGATCTTCTTCAGGGAGGAATCCCGTCGGCGTCAAGAGCGATACCCCGAATATGCCGCCCGCGAACACCGGCACAAGCACGAGCGACAGCGCCGCCATTCGCACCAGCCGTCGCACGCCGCCGGCGTAGCGGTCGCGAACCCAGTCGATGCCGCCGAGCACGCGCCCGATGATGCCGCGCCGCCGCCCGGTGTGGCGCAGGAACACCGCGCACAGCGCCGGCGACAAGGTCAGAGCATTCAAAGCCGAGATTACCATCGCCGCGCTGATTGTCACCGCGAACTGGCGGAACAGCGTGCCGGAAATTCCGGGAATGAAGGCAACCGGCACGAACACCGACAGCAGCACCAGCGTGATCGCGATGATCGGCGCGGTGATCTGAGCCATGGCTTTCTTGGTGGCTTCAGCAGGCGAAAGATCGGGCTCCTCCTCCATCACCCGCTCGACGTTTTCGACCACGACGATGGCGTCGTCGACCACGATGCCGATGGCGAGCACCATCGCCAGCAGCGACACCGTGTTGGCGGAATAGCCGAGTGCCAGCAGCACGGCGAAGGCGCCGATCAAGCTGACGGGAACGGCAATGGCGGGGATAATAGTGGCGCGCAGGTTGCCGAGGAACAGGAACACCACGATCACGACGAGGACGAAGGCTTCGCCGAGCGTCTTCAGCACCTCGGTGATCGTATCGGTCACAAAAGTGGTGGAATCGTACTGCACCAAATAGGTCAGACCCGCCGGAAACCGCCCCGACAGCTTCTGCAGCGTCGCCTGCACCGCCTTCGCCGTTGTCACAGCATTGGCGCCCGGCGCAAGATAGATACCGATCGGCACCCCAGGACGGCCGTCGATCCGCGACTCGCTGTCGAGATTCTGTGCGCCGATTTCGACCCGGGCGACATCGCGGACCCGCAACAGCGAGCCATCCGGGTTCGCCCGTAGCACGACATTCCCGAACTGCTCCGGGGTGGACAGCCTGCCCTGCGTCTGCACGTTGAACTGGAATGGTTGATCGTCGCTGATTGGCCGCGCGCCGATGCGGCCAACCGGCGCCTGCACGCTCTGGGTGCGGATCGCGGCGATGACATCGGACGGTGCGAGATTTAGGCTCGTGAGCCGCTGCGAATCGAACCAGATACGCATCGAGTAATTCATTTTCGCGAACAGGCTCGCCTGGCCGACCCCGGGGGTGCGGGAAATCGCGTCGAGCACGTTGATAATGGCATAGTTGGTGATGAACACTGGATCCTGCTCGCCATTCGCACTGTAGAGCACGATGAATTGCAGGATCGCCGAAGACCTCTTCTGCACCGTCAGGCCTTGCTGCTGCACTTCGGTGGGCAGTTGGGACAGCGCGCTCTGAACGCGATTGTTGACATTGATGGTATTGATGTCGGGATTGGTGCCGAGCGCGAACGAAACGGTCAGCGTGTAGCTGCCGTCGTTGCCGCTGGTCGACTTCATATACAGCGAGCGGTCGACGCCAACCACCTGGGCCTCGAGCGGTTGGGCGACGCTGGTCTCGACCACTTCGGCGGAGGCGCCGGGAAACACGCAGGACACCGTAACCTGCGGCGGCACGAGATCAGGAAATTGCGCCACCGGAATCTGCAGCAACGCGAGCGCACCCGCGATGGTGATGACGAACGCGATCACAATGGCGAGACGGGGACGATCGACGAAAACCGCGGAAATCATTTGCTGTTACCCGCCGGTTTCGCCCCGCCGGCGGCGCCGCCGCCTGCTTGCGTGCGGTCGTCGCTTTTGGCGGCCTTCATGGTGGCCTGGATCTGCGGGCTCGCCGGCCCAGGTGAGACGGGCTGGCCGGGACGCACCCGCTGCAGACCCTCGACGATCACCTTGTCCCCGGGCGAGAGGCCGCTGATCACGGATGCCATGGTGGGCGTCGACTGCCCGAGCTGGATTCGGCGCTGCTCAGCCTTGTTGTCCGGCCCGACGACGAAGACATAATCCCCCTGCTGGTCGGACAGCACCGCGGAGCGCGGGATCGCCAGCACCTCGACCGGCTGCACCCCTTCCAGCAACACCGTGACAAACTCGCCGTCGGTAAGTTCGCGTACCGGACTAGCGGTGGTAGATGCGTCATGCAGCATTGAATTGGGGATCACGCCGCGTACCGTGAGAGTATCGGTGCTTTGCGCGATGGTGTTGTCGACGAAATCCAATTTGCCCGTCTGATCATAAAGGCGGCCGTCCAGCAGGCGTAGCTTGAGTACCACCGCGTTAAGCCCACCTCGTGGCGCGTAGCGCTCGCGCAACTCCAGCCCTTGGCGCACCGAAACCGGGAAGATGACGTACATCGGGTCCTGGCTGACGATGGTCGTCAGCACGCCCGACCCCGGGCTGACAACGTTGCCTTCAGTGACCGCGGTGCGGCCGATCTTGCTGTCGATGGGCGAACGGATAACGGTATAGTCGAGGTTGATCTGCGAAGCCTGCACCTGGGCCTGAGCGGCCTGCACCTGGGCCTCCAGGCTGCGCTGGTTGGCGAGCGCTGCATCGTAGGTCGATTGTTGACCGGCTGGCCCGCTGAGCAAAATCCGCGCCCGTTCGGCGGTCAATCTGGCATTCTCCAGCATCGCCTGCAACTGCGCGACTTGTGCCTTCTTCGCCTCGAGATCTGCCTCGAACGGACCGCGTTCGAGACGATAAAGTTCATCTCCCGCCTTGACCTCGGCGCCCTCCTTGAACAGCCGCTTTTCCAGAAACGCGGTGACACGCGCAACCACGTTTACCCGATTGACCGCCTCGATCCTTCCGAGAAATTCGCTGGTTTCGGTAATCGGTCGTTTGGTCGCTTCAACGACTCCCACCGCGGGAGGCCCGCCTGCGGCAGGCTGCGCCCGAGTTGCGGCGGTTGTTCCAATGGCTATGCCACCCGCAGTCAGCAAGCCGATAGCCACTCTTGCAAGGTGCATTTCGCGCGCCCTCACCACACCAGGAGCCCGTTAGCATAGTTTGATTGATCGGATCACGGCATCGGTCAACTTTGTGTGCGGAACAATTCTGAAAGGTTGGGCACGGCATCCCGCTACGAGGGCAAAGTTAGGTCCACTCCGGGTCAAATTGAGAAAACACTCAGCACGGGCAGATCTCTTCCGCTCTTCCCCCAAGAGCGGACGTCGGTTAGCGCGGCCAAAACGTTGCGCAGATCGATGGTCATGGAATATGCAGGCGGGATTACATCACCCGTAAATCCCGACTAGCAAGGTCGAGAATGCGAAGAAGCGTCAGCGCTTCTTCATCGTTCGCGCAGAGCGAGTGGAGCTGTTCGGCGAAACCCGATACTAAGCACACGCGCATCGTTGCGATGCTGCGGTCGCCGGGTGGCGCAACGATCGCTGCCATTATGATTGCGACTGAGTTGCAGCAGCATTCAGTACGCGCCTTGCTCGCTGGTGTCGTTCGCAAGAAACTTGGCCTCAATCTTATGTCGGAACGGACCGACAAGGCCCGGGTTTATCGCATCAAGGATGGTAAAGGTTCGTTCGCAGCTGCGGTGAAGCAGGCAACCTGATGCGATGCGAGAAACGACGCATCGGTCGTGTCGCGACCAAAACTTCCGTTGAGGAAGAGATCGCGCATCTGCGCGGTCTCGACCTCAAGGGACTTCGCGCGCGATGGCATAGCGTGTTTCAGCGACCAGCGCCCGCTCATCTGCCGCGGCATCTGCTGTTCGCCATCATCGCCTATCGAACTCAGGCCGATCGCCTCGGCGATTTAGATCACGAGACCATGCAGGTGCTGAATCGGACGGACTCAAAGGAGACTGGAGCGGCAATGTCCGCGCGGCTAGCCAGTTTCGATCAGAAGCGAACGGAACTAACGCCGGGAACAGTTTTGGTGCGAGAGTGTCCGGAGGGGTTCTGTTATTGGAGTCCGCCCTCGTTCACGGGTGTAGATTAAGTCGTTGCGCCGCAAGCATTAACTGTGCATTGACGTTCATGGCCGTTCCAGCTTGTGCCTCCAAATCGCGCCGTTACGGTGGGGTATCCGGTGGGGGGTAATTCCACGATAGGTGCGGACCATGGCGGGGATCGAAAAGCTTTCAGCACTCAGGCGCTCAAGGAAACCAAGCCCGGTCGCTACACTGACGGCGGGAATCTTTACCTCAACATAGGCAGACCGGCGGGGCGCACGTTCGTCTTTTTGTACAAGGATCGCGTCACTGGCAAACCCAAGGAAATGGGGATTGGCCCGGCCAAAGGTCCCGGCAGGAAAGACGGCTTGAGCCTTGTTGAGGCGCGCGACAAAGCCGCAGCGGCCCGACAGATGCTCCGCAACGGCATTGATCCGCTCAGCGCTAAGCGCGCCGCGGTTCCAACCTCTATGACCTTCGGCCAGCTTGCGGACGAATACCTTGCGACTGTCGTGGCTGCTCACAAGAATCCGGTGCATCGGGCGCAGTGGCGCTCAACGCTCGATACCTATGCTGCCGCCTTAATGCCTATGAGGCTGAGCGAGATTGAGACCAAAGACGTGCTGGCCGTGTTGCAGCCGATATGGGGAACCAAGCAAGAAACGGCGGACCGGTTACGCCAACGGATTAAGACAATTCTTGACGCTGCCAAGGCGAAAAAATTGGTTGTTGGCGACAATCCTGCGGCATGGGAAGGAAATCTGAAAGAGTTGTTGGGCAGTCGCTAGGGGAACGAGAACATCATGCGGCGGTTCCGTTCGAGGAAATGCCTACATTTATGGCCGATTTACGCGGCCGAGAGAGCACGTCTGCGCTCGCATTGGAATACACCATCCTCACTGCGGCCCGCACGGGCGAAACAATCGGTGCTCGTTGGGGCGAAATTGATTTGGACAAAAGGAATTGGACGGTACCAGCCTCTCGCATGAAAGCTAAGCGTGAACATCAAGTGCCGTTATCGGATCGCGCCGTTGAGATTCTTCAATCACTGAAGCCGCCAAGCGCCAAGGACGATGAGTATATTTTCCGGGGTAGCAAACGCGGACTGCCTTTGAGCAACATGGCAATGCTAGAATGCCTACGGAACATTCGTAAGGGCGTCACCGTACATGGCTTCCGATCTAGCTTTAGAGATTGGGCCGGTGACCACACCTCGTTCCCTCGCGAAATCACAGAAGCCGCATTGGCACACGTGATCAAGGATAAAGCCGAAGCCGCGTACAGATGCCGCACCGCCTTAGAGAAGCGGCGCAAGCTAATGATGGCATGGCAACAGTTCCTTGGGACCGGCAACAACGTCATTAGCTTTGGCTCGCTGATTAAGCTTCGCAAATGAGCTTCGTTAGCGGAAGTGCTCAAATAGCCGTGCTAGGACTCCGGCAGCACGAGGGTATGTTCCTGTGCGCAGCATGGAGTTTTGAAATGGACCGCCAGTTCAATTTTGAGGAATGCAATTTTTCTGTAACCGAAGCCGCTCAGTATCTGCGGGTTTCGCGGAGCTATATGTACAAGCTCTTCGCAACTGGAAGCCTTCGCCCAACCAAATTAGGAGCTCGAACCATCGTGCAAGGATCCGAAATGAAGCGGTTCATGACAGAAGCCGCTGCGGGGCAATGAGTATTGTTTCGTACGATACAATTTATTGGGCTGACATTTTTACTGGGCTGACAATTCTAACGTTCTAGTACCCGTCACGCGCCAGTAAGGACACACATTTAGCTATCGTCGCAGCCGCGCGATATTACCAATATTTCGAGCAAGAGATTTTCGATGTCAGAGCACGCACAAAAATTCCCTGGGTTGTCGCGGAGGGACCGCATTCCGGTGATGCTGAGTTTACCTGTCGTTGGCTATCCACCGCGATCAAAGCCGACCGACTATTCGAGAAATACTATTCCGACCACGCGCTATTTCGAGCCCGAGTTCAGCAATTGGGTGTCGTGTATGCCGTGGAATTTTCACCGGCAGCGATGGCCTTTGTCGCGGCCTGGTTTAAAGGCCAGGGTGTGTTTTCCCTTAACCTCTTTGATTCACAGTGGGCCGAGAATTTTGCGTTTATCACAGCTGCTGGCTTTTTTACGCGTGGTGATGAAGTCGGGGTTGTTGTCAAGTGGGACTACAAACCACTGTGATTGTGATCACCGGAAGTGTCTGCTATCAGCCTCATCATGGCGCAGAGGCGTTCGGTTTCCTGAAACGCAGCCTCCACCATCCGTTGCATGCTGTCTTGCGCTTCCGCCGTCTCGCGAAATCGGCCGCTGCTTTGTCTGATCTCGCCGATGTAGAGTCGCAACGCAGTCAACGGTCCGTTGAGTTGATGGGCGATAGCGGACCCGACTTCGTTCGCCGCCCGGGTTCGCTCCGGGGACGGCCGGTCGACTTCAAGCTCCTCGGCCCGCCGCCCGCCGCGCTCCACACATTTCGAATAGTTTGGATAGTCGGCTCGGTTCTCCTTCCGTGTCATTGCATTGTCTTTTCGGTCGAGGACGCCAGGCCAAGGCTTCGGTCGATGGCCGCAACCAACTGCGGAGGA
>Ga0193726_1001580_pt1 | contig 17429 bp, 15 predicted proteins | sample H2c1metaG_FD_144928 | JGI IMG/M metagenome (GOLD analysis project Ga0193726, IMG submission 144928) | Soil microbial communities from a riparian zone of the East river system, Colorado, United States - H2c1 | ecosystem: Environmental > Terrestrial > Soil > Riparian zone | place: USA: East River... | reverse complement strand
AATCTATAAAAGGTACCCCAATGATATAGACGCGGCGAGTTTTTACGCGCTGTCGATATTAGGCAGCGCCGAACACGGGCGTGATTTTGCGATTTACATGCGTGCTGCCGCGGTTCTAGAAGAGGTCTTTCCAAGTCATCGTACGCATCCGGGCGTCGTTCACTACTTGATCCATTCTTATGATGACGCGATCCACGCTCCGTTAGGCCTGCGCGCGGCGCGGATCTATTCACAGATTGCACCCGATGCCGGCCATGCTCAGCACATGACCTCGCATATTTTTCTGGCGCTCGGCATGTGGGACGAGGTGATCAAGGCCAACGAAACTGCGATGGGGGTTGTCAACCAGCACCGCGCGTCCTTGGGAAAGGCGCCTTGGAGTTGCGGACACTATGGCGAATGGCTGCACTATGCCTACTTGCAGCGTGGTCGGACCGAGGACGCACGCGCAATTTTAGTCAAGTGCCGGGAGGAGGTCGGTCAAGAAGTCGTTGAATCGAAAAAACCGGGCGCCGCCATGAAAGGGTACAGATCCATGGCCGCGTCCTTCACGCGTATGCGTACTGATTTTCTCATCAATAGCCAACTCTGGGGCGACGCTGCGGCCACATGGAGTTTTCCTGACTTGGCCGACCAAATCGATTCACGACTGATATTCGATTTTGCGACGGCGCTGAGTAAGCTCAAACAGCGCGACGCCCATGCGCAGGAGGCGGTTGCGCGATTCGAGGATACGCGTCGGAAGTTCGTGGTCTGGAACGCGAAACAAGAGTCGCCCGAAGAAAGCGCGGATAAGCGCTCCGCAATCCTCAGCGGCGAGCTCGAGGCTCTCTTGGATGTATCGCGTGGCCGTCCGGCGAAGGCGATCGACCGACTGAAGAAACTTGCCATTGAGGAGCACGCGCTTCCCGTGGAGTTCGGACCTCCTTTTGTCAACAAGCCGGTGGATGAACTGTTGGGCGAAATCTTACTTGAACAACATGACTTGGGCGGCGCCCACAGAGCCTTTGCAGCCGCGTTGGCAGCGGCTCCCGGCCGTAAGGTTGCCGCGGCGGGCTTGGAGGCTTCGCGAGGATACTGAATGGCTATGGGTATAGACTTTGCACGGCAACAGGAGCGGAAACAGCATGCCTACATATCAACTCAATGTTAATGGCAAAGATGTCAGCGCCGACGTTGATGACCCCACCATGCCGCTGCTTTATTTCTTGCGCAATGAGTTGGGGTTGCATGGCCCTCGATTTGGCTGTGGACTGGGTCAGTGCGGCGCGTGTACGGTGCATTTGAACGGCGCCGCGATCCGCTCGTGCGTGTATCCGGTCGGTAACGTCCAGGGTAAAATCGTCACGCTGGAAGGGTTGGGCACGCCGGAAAACCTGCACCCATTACAACGTGCGTTTATCGACGAGCAGGCACTTCAGTGTGGTTACTGCATCAACGGCATGATCATGCAGGCGGCGGCATTCCTAAAGCGTACGCCCAAGCCCACCGAAGATCAGGTTCGCGAGGAATTGCGCCCCAATCTGTGCCGCTGCGGGACGCACATCAGAATCGTGCGTGCCGTGATGCGGGCCGCGCAAGCGGGAGCAGGGGCTTGAGCGCCCTAATCGAGCGCCGTGCGCTGCTCAAAGCCTCGGGCGCACTCATCATTACGTTCGCACTCGAGCCTCGTTTCGGTCGCGCGGCGCAGACCAAGGCCGCCAAGCCCGTCGGGCTGGACTCGGTTGACAGCTATCTCGCTGTCGATTCGGACGGACTGGTCACGGTCTACTCGGGCAAAGTTGATTTGGGAACCGGTGTACGAACGGCATTGACGCAAATTGTTGCCGAGGAGCTGGACGTCCCGTTCGCCAGCGTCACGCTGGTCCAAGGCGATACAGAACTGACGCCCGACCAGGGCGTGACTTACGGAAGTCTGTCGATCCAAAACGGCGGTGTTCAGCTGCGCCAAGCCGCCGCCACCGCGCGACAAACTCTCCTGACAATCGCCGCCGCACGCATGAAGGTCGCGCCCGAAACTCTTACGATTGATTCGGGAACCGTCATCGGGGCCAATCAACAACGTCTTCCCCTTCAAGCGCTCATCGGCAATCAAACGTTATCAGTCAAGGTGGACAAGGCCGCGCCTCTGAAGAATCCGGATAAGTTCAAGCTCGTGGGCCAATCGGTTCAGCGCCTGGATATTCCCGGGAAAGTGACCGGTCAATTCACGTTTATGCAGGACTTCAAGGTACCTGGCATGTATCACGGACGGGTCATCCGGCCCGCAGGGATGGGCGCGAAACTCATTAGCGTCGATGAGAGTTCCATCGCGGGCATTCCCGGCATTGTCAAAATCGTGCGGCTCGAGAACTTCCTCGGAGTCGTCGCCAAGACCGAGTGGGCAGCCATCAAGGCCATGCGGCAGCTTGCGGTGGTCTGGTCCGACTGGTCTGAACTGCCGGCCTCGAGCGAATTGTGGCAGCACGTCAGGCAGACGCAAGTGATCAAAGATGATGTCACGAGCAACACGGGTGACTCGGCAGGTGCGCTCGCCTCAGCCAGGCATCGGCTGCAAGCCACTTATGATTTTGCCATCCATACGCATGGCTCGATTGGCCCGTCTTGCGCAGTCGCGCAATTTGACGGCGATCGACTCACTTGCTGGAGCGCTTCACAAGCAACACACAATCTGCGCAAGCAGCTGGCCGCCATGTTGGCTTTGAAGGATGAACAAGTCCGCTGCGTCTACATCGATGGCGCGGGCTGCTATGGCAGAAACGCTCACGAGGATGCCGCTGCGGACGCGGCGCTGCTTGCCCGCGCAGTGGGTGCGCCCGTGAGAGTTCAGTGGATGCGGGAGGATGAGCATGGGTGGGATCCGAAAGGGCCGCCTACGCTGCTCGACATGCGAGCCGGAATCGATTCAAGAGGCAAGATCAGCGCATGGGAATCGGAGCTGTTCATCCCCGATGGGGCAGCCGGATTGGTCGCGCTCGTGGGTGCCGATCATGCGGGGCTCGACAGCCTCGGCAAGCTGAGTCCCGGGGGCGTGATTCAGGATCTTGCCATTCCATATGCCATCGAGAATGTAAAAACGGTCGCGCATCGTTTGGCCTCGACACCCTTCAAACCCTCCTGGATTCGCTCACCGGGGCGAATGCAGAACTCTTTCGCAAACGAGTCCTTCTTTGATGAGATCGTCGCCCATTTGGGGATGGACCCGCTTGCTGCCCGGCTTGAATATTTAACCGATGCTCGAGGCAAGGAACTGCTCGAGCGGCTCGCGGTTTTAAGCGCCTGGCGAACGCGCCCGAAGCCCGATTGGCATGCGCCCAAAAGCACGGGGTGGGGTCTTGCGTATACCAAGTATGAGCTCGTGCGGACTTATGTCGGCGTGGTTTGTGAAGCCGAGGTAAACCGTAAAAGCGGAGAAATCGCGGTGAAGCGCTTCTTCGTGGCCCATGATTGCGGACAAATCATCAATCCGGACGGTCTGCGAAACCAGATCGAAGGGAATGTGGTTCAGACAGTCAGTCGCGTGATGAAAGAAGAACTGCAATTCAGTCAGTCCAAGGTGACGAGCGTCAATTGGGCGAGCTATCCGATTCTCCAATTTCCCGATGTGCCCAAAGTTGTGATTGATTTGATCGATCGACCGCATGAGGTTCCCTGGGGCGCCGGAGAACCCACCGCGGCACTGATACCTGGTGCCATCAGCAACGCGGTATTCAATGCCATTGGGGTCAGGCTTCGTTCCGTGCCGTTCACGCCGCCCAAGGTTCGTGCCGCTATCGGGCATACAGACAAAGGCTAATGCGAACGAACGGAAGTCCTGCGCGCCTCAACGCTGCCGCCTATGTGCTGACAGCGGCCGCGCTGTCCTTCGTGCTCGCGCTGCATTTGTTTCCCACTTTGTTTGCGGGACTGCTGGTGTACGCACTCGTCACCGCGCTCGCTCCAGCAGTGCAGCGGCTCGTGCCCGGCGTGCATGCACACTGGCTCGTCGTTGCGCTGCTTGCGATCGTCGTCGTCGGCGCCCTCACGCTCGCCATCGTCGCCGCTTTCGCCTTTCTGCATTCGGAGAGCGGCAATCCCACCTTATTTTTTGAGCGCCTGACCCCGCTGGTCGAGCGGGCGCGTACACAGCTGCCGATGTTTATCGTCGATCGCCTGCCCGACGATTCGGCGGAAATGCGTACTGCAGTCATGGAATGGTTGGGCGAGCACACTGCGCAACTGCAGGTCGCCGGCAAGCAGGCCGTGCGTGTGGTCGTACAATTGGGCATCGGCATCGTGCTCGGCGCTATGCTTGCCCTGCATAGTGCGAAAGAACGTCCTCAAGGGGGCCCACTGAGTGTCGCGCTCAAAGCGCGCGCTGCGCATCTTGTGAGTGCGTTCCACGACGTGGTGTTTGCGCAGGTGAAGATTTCTGCGCTGAACACCCTGTTCACAGGCGGGTTCTTGCTGGTCGGGCTGCCGTTGTTCGGAGTATCTCTGCCGCTAGCCAAAACACTGGTCGTCCTTACCTTCGTGATTGGCTTGCTGCCGGTAATTGGCAATCTGATCTCCAACACCCTCATCTTCGTCGTCGCGCTATCAATCTCATTGTTGGTGGCACTCGCGGCGCTCGCATTCCTGATTGTCATACACAAATTGGAATATTTCTTCATCGCACGCCTGATCGGGGCGCGGATTCAAGCATTTGCCTGGGAGCTGCTGCTGGCGATGCTGGTCATGGAAAGCTTGTTCGGCATTGCCGGCCTCATCGCCGCACCCATTTATTACGCGTACGTGAAGCGCGAGCTTAGGGAAGCGCAGCTGATTTAGCGCTGTTTTCGCAGCCCTCCAGCACGCAGATCGTGCACCCCAGCCCTCAGTGGCGACACGCGAGCGTTCGGCGGCAACGACCGGCTCGTCTTCTTCGGTGAGATTACGCATGACCTGCCACCGGATCGCAGGATCGGAATCTAGCAACCACTTCATGACGTTCATGACTTCGAATCGTCTACCCTTCGGGGCGAGTGGAGTCAAGAGGTCCACCATCCGCCGCGCGATGCATTTATCCTGGGCTTGATGTCTCGCCGTAGCGACAGTTTTGGTGCTGCACGCGTTTGATTTAGAACTTAAGGTAGCCAGATTCAATGTAACCCTCGCTGGAGCCGCGCTTTTATGCCGCATCATATTCATAGGGGCGTGAGTTGCCGGAATGATCATCGCTGCAATGTCGACCACACTTAGGAGAATCGTCTCCGGCGGGCAGACGGGTGTGGATCGGGGAGCACTGGATGCGGCGCTCGCGGCACATTTTGATTGCGGTGGATGGGCGCCTGGGGACCGCAGTGCCGAAGACGGGATCATCCCTGAGCGCTACCCGTTGATTCTGTTGCCGAACGGCGGCTATCGGCAACGCACGCGCTTAAATGTGGTGGACAGCGACGGGACGGCGATTTTTTTTAATGAGTTACTGACGGGTGGAACACGCCTGACGCGCAATCTGTGCGCGTTGTTGAACAGGCCGTACATTCTCATCGATGTCCGCGAGACACCGGATCCGAGCATCGCCGCGGCGTCGGTCTTGAAGTTCATCGAGCGATGCAAGATCGAAGTGCTCAACGTCGCGGGGCCGCGAGCCAGTGGGTGGGCGTCAGGGCACGAGTTTTCACTGGCCGTGGTGCGAGAAGTGATCGGGAAGCTTTCCCGGCCGGAGCGAATGACCGCGCAACCCGGTGCAAAGGATTGATCTACTTACCGGCGGCAATCAACTGCTTAATTTGATTTACCGCAAAAGAAACCTTGGCGTCGGTAAACATCTTGCCCAAGTCAACTGTCGCCTTCGTCTGATCGCCGTCGACTCCCGTGCCGTCGCCTTCGCGCGCGTTGACCAACCTGTCCGAACGGACCCATTTGGAAGACGCCCCGTTTACCATTTTTCCGACGTACAAGAGTTCAGAGGTATCGTCCGTGCCGGCGTGTAAATCGACCGGCAAACCGTGCTTCTGCATGAAATCCTTCATGAGCTCTTTTTCTTTGTAGTAGAGATCGGGAATGTAGTAAACGTGAATCCCCTTCTGCGACCACTCTTGGTTCATCTTGTCCGCAACTTTTGCAAGTTGGGATTGGGCTGCGCCGCCATGGTCGCACATCAATACGACGTTCTTAAATCCGGCTGATATGGCGCTCAGTGCCACGTCATGTGCGACGGCGCCGAAAGTCTCCTCCGCGAGGTTTACGCTGCCGGCATACCGCATATGACCCTTCTTTTTCGCGGGGTCGATGACGCCTGGCCCGGCAACGCCCCAATCCCCAGTCGGGGCAAAGGACATGGTGGGGTAGACGAGAGCATTGCCGAGCTGAGCCGCGATTATCGGGGCAAGGTAATGAGCGATGAACACATGCTTGCCGAGTGCCACACCGGGTCCGTTTTGTTCCGTGCTTGCGGCATAGTAAATTGCCGTGGTCTTGCCGGCCGCAATCGCGTCACGCACTTCCGTCCACGTCATGTCTTCGATCAGCAACGAATTTGTCTGCGCTTTAACTGCCGGACTCAACAGCATTAGAAACACAGCTGAAACAGCGAGAGACTTCATAGCAGGAAAACCCCTTTTTGCGGTCCGCTTCGTTTGCGCGTCAAAGCTTCATGTGTCGGCAACACTTCGCTGCTCGTCCGCGTCCGGACCGTTTTCGGCCCGTGATCGATTGTCGAATATCATGGTTGGCGAGGTACTCGTCGAGAATGCCGGCCATTTCGGCATGCCGGCGTGATTGGGATCGCCGGTCCGCGCAAAGTGGATCCATGCCTCGCTCATGATGGCTGCAAGCGCGCGCGCATCGGCGCCGCCACCGGTCATATTCTCACAGCGATCCGTGTTGTCGAAAACAAAGGCAATCTCTGAGCAGTGAAACGCACGCGGCCGCCCGTCCAGAATCGGCGTTTGCCACGTAAACCAGTACACATAAGCCGGCGCGCGGCCGGCAGCGGCTTTGGCAGCCGCCTGCGCGAGAGCGGATTGGCGCACTGAGGATGCGGCAATTCGCGACCACACATCAAAGGGCTTGGCGTTCGGCGCGCGCCGGCGAAAGGCCGCCAATACTTGCGGTGCTTTATCGCCGCAGGCCACACGGACTCGCTGTTCAAGTTCGGCTGACGTCATGTTTTCATATTCCGGATGATTCAGCGCGGTCACAAATTCGTTTAAAGTCGTGCCTATGATCATTGGAACATCGGCCGACAGGGCGGAAGCTTGCGGCTCGAATGGGTGAGCGGGCAGAACGCTTCCGTCCACCACGGGTGCAAAACCCAATCGGTCCGCCAGCTTTCGAAAATTGGGAATTCCCGTCGGCGTGGGGTTGCGTTCTCGCAATACTTTTTGACCGGCTTGCAATACCTGTTGAAAGGGAAGGGTATGTATCCGGTCGATCGTGTCGCGTGTGAGCCCGAGTTCCGCGACTATCCAGTCAGCGAGCCGTTGGGACTTTTCTTGCTCTGCCGCGCGCAACATGGAGCCGCTTTCCACAATGGCGCGATGAAAGAGCCCCTTGGCCGCCGGCATGCCCATCAAGGCGCTCACTTTGCCGCCACCACCGGATTGTCCGAAGACGGTGACCAGGGCCGGATCGCCGCCGAATTTGGCGATGTTGTCTCGCACCCACTCGAGCGCCGCCACGATGTCCAGCATGCCCACATTGGCCGAGGTGGCGTACTGCTCGCCATATTTCGACAGGTCCAAGAAGCCGAAGACGTTTAGACGATGATTCAGAGTCACAACGACTATGTCGCCACGGCGAGCCAGATTCTCGCCGTCGTACGACAGCAGCTCCTGACCTGACCCGGCCGTGAACCCGCCGCCATGGAGCCACACCATGACGGGTCGCTTTCTACCGTCATTCGTGCCGGGCGTCCACAGATTCAGGTGCAGACATTCTTCGGACTGCACCCCGTCGTCCCAAGAAAATAGGAAGGCCTCTTCATCATTCACCCAACCGGTGCGCGCTGCTTGCGGACACACGTATCCGAATTGGCGGCAACTGCGCACGCCGCTCCACGTCTTTGGTTTGATCGGAGGCAGAAACCGGCGCTCGCCCTCGGTACTATCGGCATAGGGAATGCCTTTGAAGGTGAAGATGCTTTTGCGGACATATCCTGATACCGCGCCGGATGCGGTGACGACTTCAGCGGTACCGGCCGCGGCCCTGATGGAGTTCATTCCACCCGTGCGATTGGCGTTCACTGAAGACCTTGTCGCGTCTGAAGTGACTTCTCCCGCGGCCAGCGAGGGGAGGCCACAGCCACCGATGATCGCCGCAGCAGCGCCTCGGAGTACCGCGCGCCGAGCATCCAGCGGAGCGTCGACGACCGATTGCTTTTCGCTCTCTTTATCGCGGGCGCGCTTCAAAGCTTGTGCTCCAATTCCTGAAGACTGTGCGAATGCGCCCGCTCAGCGGGATTGAATCAACCGAGCGAGCGGCCGAGGAATCTGAAAGTGCGATCCCACGCCTGTTGCGACCAGACCGCGTCATATTGCGTCCCGGCAATTCGATGGGGCCCGACGGCTGTCTCATTGGCGAACGCGTGGTGTGCGAGATAGCGATGGAAGTCATACGTCACTTTGGCGGCGCGAAGCTTGTCCTCCAGCTGATCAACGGCGGCGATTTTGAAAAACTCGTCCTGTGTGCCCCAATGCCCCAGCAAAGGCGCCTTGATCTTGGTCGGGTCGATGTACTCAAGCGGCGGAAAGCCGTACCAGACGACGGCCGCGTCAATCTCCGGGGCCATGCATGCGGCCAACAGCGTCAGCGCGCCTCCCATGCAAAAGCCGGTCACACCGACCTTGCTGCCTCGCGATTTTAGGAATTGCACGGCGCCGCGGATATCCTGTGAGGCTGCATCCGCAAAATTCAAGCCGGTCATCAAGTGGTGCGCTTCTTCGGCCTCGACCGTGGACTTGCCCCGATACAAATCGGGCACCAGGGCACGGTAGCCTGCAGCGGCCAAACGATCGGCGACGCCACGAATCTGCTGATTCACACCCCACCATTCCTGGATAACCACAATTCCCGCGGCATTGGCAGCATGTGCGGGCTCGGCCAGATAGCCGTCTACATTTTTCCCGTCAGGGCGATTGAAAGAAATTGTCGTTCCCATGGCCAAAACTCCTCGAGTCGGTTCGATTAATACAAGATCACAAGCCTAACCCGCGGCCGGTCGTCTTAACAATCCATGTGAACGAGTGCAATTCGGCCGCCCCAGGATTCAATTCAGTCGCTTGATCGCCATGACGTTGGGCTGGCTGACTGATGGATGTCCGCACACGGTGGGGTTCCAGAGTGTCCCGACAATGGCCCATCCTGAAGGGACCGCTCCTCTACAGGCGTAAATGACTGCGCCCATCGGTTGATCCGTGAATCGCTGAATAGTCCAGACGTTGTTGGCAATGCCGGTTGGCTTGCCGCACACCGTGGGATTCCACGCATCGTTGATCTTGATCCATCCGGGCGGTATGGAGCCGGCGCAGACGTTTTGCGTCTGCACGGTCATTTCCAGCGACAGAGGAGCCAGCGGGAAGGTTGGCGCTTCGCTTGGGCGGTTCTCGCGAGGTGGTTCGGACGATTGCGGTTCTGCCGCCTGTGGCGGTTCCGGCGGCTGACTCGTCGCGACCCCCGGAGTTACATCAAGTGTCGCATCGGTGATTGAAGCCGGTTTGGAAGAACCATTGCTGCAGCCGGCTCGCACCGCGCTCAAAGGTGCGATATTCGCGGCTACAACGCCCACATTATTTCCACGATCATCCAGCAATTTGATGGATGCCGACAACCGCGCGTAGGGATGCAAATTCACGAGGTAGAGCAGGCCCGGTGGCTTCGCCCCTTGTGCGCATTCGTCGATTCCGTCTTGCAAGTAGAACGCAGCTGAACCCAATGCATCCTCAGGTGCTTCGGGCGCATTGGGTTCAACATACGACGCACTCTGCTTCGTGATGACAAGGGGTAGATTCAAGGGTCCTGGCGGCCGGGGCGCCGCGCGAAACGTATTCATGCATCCTATCGGTGCTGTTTCCCGGGGCGCCAATCGCCGCGCGTGAAACTTGGGAAAGCGGTCCGTTATGGGATTCAAACTTGCGTCGAACAATATGAAGTGCTGTTGAGCCGGAACCGAATCGTATTTGAACTGAGCGTCGATGCTTTTATTGGGATTCAAGTTGGTGGCGTAGACGATGAAGTTTTTTTGGCTTGCGGCCAATCCTTCGCAAGCTTCGCGGCTCACCTCGACTCTGATGTCGTCGATCGCCGCGGCATTTACGGTATTAGAGAACGACAATGGGATCGCGATCAACAATGCCCGCGCGGTAATTGCGGATCCGCTTGCGCTGTTCGGCCGGTTCGCCAGCGTAGTCATGGTCTTGCTCAACGAACGACACCAAGGATGGGCCCCATGTCGGGCCCGCGATCATCACGATTCAGGCGTGGCGCATAAAGGCTCGATATGGACCCATCGAGGTACAGAGCCTCGCGACAATGCAAGGAGTCGCGAAAGTAACTGGCGAACTCGTAAAATGTCACCGGAGATTCACTGATAACGAAGGCGACCGCATCAGGGGCGGGCGCGCATACGCCATTTCTGATCTTTCGCGACGTCGAATGCGGATCCATGACCGCGGAAGTGGTTATCTCTCCCTCGTGAACCAGCATGGGTCCGGATTGCGTCGCGAGAAATGGCTTCGGGCTTTCGCGCCCATAATCGTCCGTCGTCATGACACGGGCCGAATGACCGTCCACCAGAAAAACGCCATTCGGCTGCTGCGAGAAATTACCGGAGCCCACGTGATGGTTTAAAGTTACCTGCTCACGTCCGTCCGCCACAAAGAGACCCACCGGCGAGAAATCCGGTTTGTACATACCGGCGTTCACCGCAAATACCAACTTCTTTCCCTTGGCTTCCAATGCATCGCGAAGCGCCGAAAATTGACGATAGGGCCGGCCGCCATCGTCCCGCCAGAACAGCTCCAACCGCTCGCTGTTCAGATCCACTCGACACGCAGTGAAAGGTTTATCGCCAACCGTCTTTGCGTCGCACTCCACGGCTTGCGCCGCACCCGTGCAGAACAGCAACGCGCCTAAAGCGCCCAGGAGCCTTTGGGTACTGCTCCTCAAAACGCCGCCACCTGTTTCAAGCCTCGCAACAAACCAACCCCAGTCAGCACCAGCGAGCACAGCATGCTCAACGCACCGAAGTACAACAAGAACCGAAACTCAAGTCTAAATGCCATGCCAAAAAAGCCACCGCTCAACCTTCGCATCACGCGTTAATTCCATCGGTCGACTCCTGACTGTCTGCCTTCGATTCTGGGCGCGATCGGCAGGAGATTCAATACCTCATTATTAATCAATGAATTACGAATCTTTACTCGATGCAGTCGAGTACTCGAGGACAACTTAGCAGTGGCTTCGCGAGGGCGACGCGGGACGGAGCTGAATGGCGCAGGTGAGCTTAATGCTTTTGACCTGGCAATGCCTGTCCTTGTGATGCATTGCCAGGATTCTCCCGGGCCCTGTGTGATCAAATCCGGAGCCTCGCAATTGGGCACTTAGGTCAATGAGTGAAATCGACAGCTCTGCGAAGTCCCCGTGCATAGGAAATTGTTGCCTGGACGATGACCTTACCTGCCTCGGCTGCTTTCGATCCTTGGAGGAGATAAAAGAATGGGGAGTTGCCGATGATCAGCGGCGCCTCATCATTCTACAAAACGCCAAGCAGCGGAAAGAAGGCGCCCTATAGGGGGATCGCGACCCGCGCTGCGAGCCCGCATGATAAATTGCCGTGAAACCAACTAGGAGGATTGGCACATGCGCAAGCTCGGATTGTCTTTAACGCTGGCTATCTCAATTGGCGCTGGTACGAGCGCATTTTCGCAATCTGCCGCACCTACCCTCGATCCCGCTTGGAAGGCGCCGGAAGTTGTCGAATTCATCGGGCTTAAAAAGGGTGACAAAGTAGCCGATATCGTGGCGGGGCGCCTTACCGCATCACTTGCTCAGGCCGTCGGGCCTTCCGGAAAAGTGTACGCGATTGAAACGGCCGAAGTCGTCAAGGCCCATCCCGAAGCATTAACGCACATGAAAGCGCTGGCGAGTCAGTCGCCCAATGTGGTCGTCAGTGCGGAGCCGGTCGCATCGGCTTTGCCGTCGGGACTCGATGCGGTGTTCATTCGACAGAATTATCATGATCTCTACGACAAATTCATGGGACCAGCGGATGTACCCGCATTCAACAAGGCAGTCTTTGCCGCCCTGAAACCAGGCGGTGTCTATGTCGTGTTGGATCACGCGGCGATAGCGGGCTCTGGGGTCGGCGCAACCGATACGTTGCACCGGATCGATCCGGCAAGAGTGAAATCGGATGTGCTCGCAGCCGGTTTCAAGCTGGATGCTGAGAGTTCAATTCTTGCCAACAAGGCAGACGATCACACCAAAAATGTGTTCGACCCTTCTGTCCGAGGTCACACCGACCAGTTCCTGTTTCGCTTCAAAAAGCCGAATTGATGGCATTGCGCATGTTGGGGGTCACACGATATGGAACTGGTACAGCCAGGTCTCAGAGAGAGTTTGTTCGCCGTCCTTGAGATATAGCCGCATGTCGACGACCTTGGGGCCGGCGCCGGTGAAATCGAATTGGGCCCGCCAATGTCCCGGTACGCCATCGGGCACGGCTTCAGTGAAAACATAGGAGAAGGTGCCCGACGATGACCATAGAACCGGTTTGGGCTTTTCACCGAATGGCAGTGCTGCGAGCGGGCCGCCCAGGAACTCCACCATGAATTTGTGCACACCCTTGGGGCGTACCTTGCCCGGCTCGCCGCCGCGGCCGATACGCGTTGCTACACAACGCGCGTGGGGCTCGGTCGCGCACCATTGCAGGCGATAGCGGTAGCGCAGGCTGGAGCCGGCCTTCACCGGCTGTTTGGGCACCCACATGGCGACGATGTTGTCTTCTGTCTCGTCGTCGCTTGGCAGCTCGACGAGCTGGACCGCGCCTTCGCCCCAGTCGTCCTGCGGCTCGACCCACAGGCTGGGGCGGCGATCGTAGCGCACGCCATCGAGGTAGTGATCGAAGATCCGGTCGCGTTGTAGGAGGCCGAAGCCGCGCGGGGTCTTGTCGTCGAATGTGGAAACGCACGGCGAGTCGGGGTCATTCAGCGGCCGCCAGATGTACTCGCCGGCGCCTGTCCAGAGCGCCAGTCCATCCGAATCATGCACTTCCGGCCGCCAATCGATGGCGGTCGGCTTGGAAGTCTCGGAGAACCAGAACATGGAGCTCATGGGTGCAATGCCGAGTTGATTGATGTCACGGCGTGGAAACACACGCGCCTCGACTTCCATTACGACGCCCTTGTCCCGTTGCAATAGGAATCGATATGCGCCGGTAAGGCTGGGACCGTCCAGCACCGCGTAGACCACCATCTGGTTGGCGCCGTCCGCCGGTGGCTCGAAGTAGAAGCGGGTGAAGTCGGGAAATTCTTCCGGTTGGCCCGGTGTGGATACATCCACGGCGATGCCGCGCGCGGAAAGGCCATATTGGCCCAGCTCGCCGATGCCGCGGAAATAGGAGGCACCGAGGAAGGCCGCCCAGTCGTTGCTGTGCCAGTCGAGGTTCCGGACATTGCCCAAGCGGCTTTCCTGCAAGCGGAACCCCGCGAACCCGGCGCCCTTCGGCAACTCTCGCGCGGGGCTGTGCGCGGGCATGCTGAAGTAGGCGGGGTCGTATAGGATCTCGCTGGCGTTCGCAGCTTCGCCGGCAGCCGACAGGACGAACATGTGCACGGGCGCGCGGAAGTACTTGCCCAGTGCGAAAAAGGTAACCGGATATTGCCCAGGACCGTCTAGGAAGAGGGCGTGCTCGGGACTGAACTTGAGCTTGCCGTGCTCATCGTAGCCGATTCTGTCGAGCACCCCCTGCGGCAATGATTGGTCGCGTACGTAGGGCGTTGTGGCCCGCTGCTGCATCTCTTTGACGAGCCCGTCGAATGAGAACGGCTGAGGCTTGCCCAACTTCAGTCCCGAGACGGCGGCCAATGCGCGAAGCGGCACTCCCAGTGCCGACAGGGCCAGGGAGGAGGCTGCGGCGGTCAGTACGGAACGCCGGTTGATCATCTACGTCGCAAGGATTTGGCGCCTCGTTTTCGAGAGCAGGTGCGGGAAGGAGGACATCGAAGTTGTCGCACCATTGCGCGCACGCGGGCTTTTGTGTCTTCTTTCATATCAGTTTTGATCGATCGCGTTATAAAAACATTTGCGCAGGAATCGATCCGCATTGTGAATGGGCAACGATCGGATAAGCGTCAGCGAACTCCCACAATTGGGGGCGGAATATTCCGACGCCGCGCGTTCGGCTTTTATCGGGAACTCTAGACGCCCCGGTGACGTCAGAGGCGGACCCTGATAATGTGGGAGTTTCTTTAATCGACGGCCAGATGAGGTTCACCATGAAACGCGAAGTCCTAGGTTTGCTGTCACTCGTGCTGGGGGCGACGTCGAGTTTCGCCGCATTGAAGCAAGGCGATACCGCGCCCAACTTCAAAACACAGGCTTCTCTAGCCGGCAAGGAATTCACATACTCGCTGCAGGACGCATTGAAGAAGGGTCCGGTGGTGGTGTATTTCTATCCCGCAGCCTTTACGGGTGGCTGCAATTTACAGGCGCACACATTTGCGGAGAATCACGACAAGTTCGCCGCCGCAGGCGCCTCGGTCATCGGCGTTTCGCTCGATAGCATTTCGCGGTTGAACGACTTCTCGGCCGATCCTAAATATTGCGCCGGCAAGTTGCCGGTGGCCTCGGATGAGAAGGGCGAGATCGCGAAATCCTTCGATATAAAAATCGCGGACACCTATAACGGACAGGCCGTCGCCAAAATGAAGGATTCCCGCGGCAACGAGGTCGGCCATAGCATGGCGGAACGTACGACTTTCGTCGTCGCCCCCGACCACAAAATCGTTGCGACCATCGGTGGAGTTGCGGGCGACTCCAATGCTGAGCAAGCGCTTGCCGTCGTTCAGCAACTGGCCGCAAAACGTACCGCGAGCAATTGAAACGGGTAGCACCGCTGGCGACAGGATATCGCAGCGGACGGTAGTCCGTGAGGTCTAGGGCTTCCGCTGAAAACCGCCCAGCTGGGGCAGCCGGGCCGTATCGCCGATGGGCTGGCGCAATTCGGCTTCGCGCATCAGCCACTCCGTTTGCGGTCGCGGATTCATGATCGCCAAGCGGCACTCTTCGAGCTGGTGTTTCAGCAAGGGCAGCAACTCCGCCTGTGGTTCAGCATCGGGGGAGCCCGCGCCGAAATGCGTACTGCAAAAGATTTGGAAGTACTCCGCGTAGAGATCCTGATAGCGCCTCATCGGATCGAAGAAGCCGGGGTCGCGCACGACATTGCCGCCGACGTGGCTCGTGCACAGAAAACTGCAGGCCTTGCGAAGATACAGTCCATGCTCGGCAATGACGGATCGGGTGTAGTCCTGCGCCGGATGGAAATAGATGATGATGCGCCGGCGCACGCCGCCTCGAATTCGCTCATCGCGCAGATATTCGAACAGCGCCTTGCGGTGCATCAGCCGAAACGTCGCCTTTTTAAGCAGGGCAGCTTGCGTAAGCCTGAAGCTGGGGTTCGCGACCTCGAGCATCAGTTCAGAATGTTCACTCTCCCAGGTTCGAAACGCCGATGGACTCTCCAATAGCCGGCTGGCGACCAATTGTTCGTTGGGATTGGCACTGTACAGCGCACTATGCACGCGATCGGTTGATTCGCGCATGAGGCGCTTGTGATCTACGGAATTTCGGTGCACCCCTTCGCTCCCCTTAAATTATTTTTTCTTGTTATGCAAGCTCCAAATTCGCAATATTTGCAGATTCCGGTTTTTGCTGAATCATGTCAATGCCATTCTTAAGATTTCTTGACAATTGGTGGCAGGAGGCGACCCGCGGCGCACAAAAAGGGGGCGCATTTTTGGCAGCGAATTCAATGGCTTTTGCGACTTACTTCAACATCGACTTTATTTAACCCATAATAAACTTACTATTATTCTTATAGTTATCTCTGCTATATCGAGATCCCATTAATACAGAAAACACACGAATACAATTGCGCCATGTCGTCCATTGATATGAGATCGGTTGCGTTGACTGCCCACCCTTCGACCCCTAACAACGACGTGCGCAGCCTCGCGGTGCAGCTGCGAGCGGAGGAGCCCGACATTCTCATGTTTCAGTATTCCCTGGTGGTGGACATGTCCCGTGTGCGCGTACCCGAGTCCGGCGCTAGCGGACGGGCTTACGCTCTATGGGAGCATACGTGCTTCGAGGCATTCGTCGCGGCCGGAGATGCGACCGGCTACCACGAATTCAATTTCTCGCCCTCGCTCGACTGGGCCATCTACCGGTTCAGTGGCTACCGTGAGGGAATGTCGCCCGCCGAGATTGGCCGAGCTCCGGAAATCTCCGTGCGCCGAGGTGACGATGGGCTGGAGCTTAAGTCGGCTGTGCGCTTAGCGCATCTGGCCGACCTACGTGATGTTCGTCACCTGCGGATCGCCCTGGCGGCGGTCATCGAAGACGACAATGGTGGGCTTTCCTACTGGGGGCTGCGGCACCCGCCCGGCAAACCCGATTTCCACCACCCAAACGGATTCGTACTGGAAGTTGCCTGCTCATGAAATTTGGTATCGACCGACTGCTGGAAGAAGCGGAGCTGCGCAAGCCGCTCAAGGGACGGCGCGTGGCGCTGTTGGCGCACCCCGCTTCCGTAACACGCAACCTCATGCATTCCCTCGATGCGCTGGCGACGCTCGGCGACGTAACCTTGAGCGCGGCGTTCGGCCCTCAGCACGGGCTGCGTGGGGACAAGCAGGACAACATGGTCGAGTCGCAGGACTACACCGACCCCATCCACGGTATCCCAGTCTTCAGCCTGTATGGTGAAGTACGCCGGCCGACACCGGAAATGATGGATACCTTTGACGTTCTGCTCGTCGATCTACAGGACGTTGGGTGCCGAATCTACACGTTCGTCACCACACTGCGTTACGTGCTCGAAGCGGCTGCGAAGGAGCACAAAGCCGTGTGGGTTCTCGATCGCCCGAATCCTGTCGGCCGGCCCGTGGAAGGGCTGATGCTTAAGACGGGTTGCGAAAGCTTTGTCGGCGCCGGCGCGATGCCGATGCGGCACGGCCTGACACTCGGAGAGCTTGCACGGTGGTTCGTCGGGACTCTTGATCTCGACGTCGACTGCCGTGTCGTGCCGATGGAGGGGTGGGAGCCGAACGCTGCACCAGGATATGGGTGGCCGCTCGGTGGGCGGACGTGGGTCAACCCGAGTCCCAACGCTCCCAATCTCTGGATGGCGCGCTGCTACCCAGGCTCGGTGATGCTCGAAGCCACCACGCTGTCGGACGGTCGTG
>Ga0193726_1001578_pt1 | contig 17444 bp, 9 predicted proteins | sample H2c1metaG_FD_144928 | JGI IMG/M metagenome (GOLD analysis project Ga0193726, IMG submission 144928) | Soil microbial communities from a riparian zone of the East river system, Colorado, United States - H2c1 | ecosystem: Environmental > Terrestrial > Soil > Riparian zone | place: USA: East River... | reverse complement strand
GGGAATGTTGATGCCCCAGATGCCGACGCCTTTGATAAAGAGGTAGGTCACGGCAAACAGCAAAACCTGCAGGATCATGAAGGCAATGGCAAACCCGCCGACCCACCCCAGGGTAATCGGCCGCTTCAGCACGATGCCGCTGATGTTCTCGGTGATGCTGGCAAAGGAATGGCCGGGCTCAATCACCGGCGCCTTCTTCGGGTCCTCTACCAATTGGGTGTGTTCTGCCATTGCTCGACTCAGCTCCGCTTACGCTTCCAGCTCGGGGTTAGGGTTGCGAATCTCGGCCAGATACGTGGTACGCGGCCGGGTGTTCAAGTCTGCCAGCAATCCGTAATTTCGTGAGCCCTTCTTGAGTTGGGAAACCCGGCTGCCGGGATCGTTGATGTTTCCAAAAGTGATGGCATGGGCCGGGCAGGATTGCTGGCAAGCGGTCTCGAGGTCGCCGTCTGTCACTCTCTGCTCCCCGGCGATCTCCGAGTCAATGCGGTGCTCGTTGATGCGCTGCACACAGTAGGTGCATTTCTCCATGACGCCGCGGCTGCGAATGGTGACGTCGGGATTGCGCATCATTTTGAGTTGCGGCGTCTCCCAATCCTGGAAGAGCAGGAAATTAAACCGCCGCACCTTGTAGGGGCAGTTATTGGAGCAATAGCGGGTGCCCACGCAACGGTTGTAGACCATATCGTTCAGGCCTTCGGTGCTGTGCGTGGTCGCTCCCACCGGGCAAACCAGTTCGCAAGGGGCGTTCTCGCATTGCATGCAGGGGACGGGCTGAAAGTAGGCCTTGGGATTATCCCGATCGCCCTGATAGTAGGCGTCCACGCGGATCCAGTGCATGTGGCGGCCCTTGCCCACCTGCACTGGATCCGCGTGGACGCCTCTCTCTTTGCCCACCACCGCGATGTTGTTCTCTGACTGACAAGCCAGAATGCAGTTATTGCAACCGACGCAGGCATTCAGATCGATCGCCATGCCCCAGGCATTCGGCTCCTTGCTGTAGTCGAAGCCGGGATAGAGAGTCAGTTCCGCGGGCGGCTGGCCTTCCTTCGCGAAATCGGGCTCCTTGCGATACTCCTCCAGGGTCCGCGTCCGCACCAGCGGGCGATCGCCGCCGTCCGGAGTCTCCATGGTCTGATATCCCTGGGTCGAGGCCAGCTTGTAGGTGCCGCCGGTCTTGTTGACGGCCAGGCCGGTGGTGAACCACTGGTTCGCGCTGCGCAGCGGATACACGTCGAAGCCGGCGCCGGTCCCGGCGCGACCGGCGCGCTTACGGCCATACCCCAGAAATACGGTGACGGAATTGTCCGGATGTCCGGCCTGAATCCAAACCGGCAGCTCGACACTCTTGCCGTTCAACTGCAAGCGAACCAAATCCTTGGATTCGAGCCCCATGCGTTCCGCCATCTTCGGCCCGACCAGCACCGGATTGTCCCAGGTCATCTTGGTCATCGGCTTGGGCAGTTCCTGCAGCCAGCCGTTGTTGGCAAAGCTGCCGTCGTAGATCGACGGATCGCGGCGGAAATTGATTTCGATGGTGTTGGCGTCTTCCGACATGAGACCGCCATCCGGGAGGCTCGGGGAAGGGCTGTGCGGCGAAACCAGACCGACATCCGTGCGGCTCGCGGAAGCGCTGGAATCAGCTTTCAAGGCGACGCTCTTCGGCGCGAACGCAGTACCTTCGATGAAGCCGTCGTGCAGCGATTTCCGCCAAAAGCTGTCGTAGTCGGCGCCGGTGTGCTTCGATCGCCAGTATTCCTGCGCCACCGAATGCCCCATCACCTGCGTCTGGCCGGCGAGCAAGGCCACGACTTCGGTCGCACTCTTGCCGTCGTAGAGCGGCGCAATCAGCGGTTGCACGATGCTGACGGTGCCGTCGTAGGCCCGGGCATCGCCCCATGCCTCGAGGTAATGCGCCTCGTTGATGTGCCAGTGGCAAAATTCGGCGGTCTCGTCCTGATAAAGACCCAAGTGCACGCGGAACGGAATATTGGTATTCGCCAGAGCATCGGCAAAATTCAATTCCGCCGGCGCATCGTAGATCGGATTTCCGCCCAGGATGAACAGCATCTCGACTTTGCCGGCGCGCATGTCCGCGACCAGGGCTTTGATCGAATCCGCCTGATTCACCGGATTCGCATTCACCGGATCTGTGTAGATGACGGTTTTCCCGACGTTCGCCAAAGAGTCATTGATGGCATGCGCCAGCGCATGCACCGCTGGACTCTGGTGATCGCCAGCGATGACCACGCTGGCACCTTGGTGGCTGCGCAAATCCTCCGCCAAGACCCTCAGATACTTGTGCTTCTCAGCCGCGAGCGAGCCGCCCGGAGATGTCTTGACTCCCACCGCCACCGCCAGAGCCCGGGCAAAAGCTTCGACCTCGCTGGCCCGCATCGGCAGCCGATGGTCCGCCTTCGCTCCCGTCGAACTGGGCGTGCTCTCCACCACATACAACCGGCTCATGCTGCCGGCGTCCGGGTTGCGTCTCTGGGCAAAATCCCGCGCATAACGAACCGAGCCCGGAAAGCCCGCATACAGGAAGTCGGCGTCGAGCGAGACGATGACGTCCGCATTCTCCAGCCTGTACTGGGTCTCGACCGGCTGACCGAAGGCCAGTCGGGCGCCTTCGAGCACCTGGTCGCGATTCACCGGCTCGTACACATGCCACTTGGCTTGCGGGTAGCGGCCCAGCACCGCGTGCATCTGGTCGGCCAGCGTGGGCGAAGAGACGGTCTTGGTGAGGATGCGAATGCCCGCGCCATTCAAGGCGTTCTGCGCCTTCAGCGGCGCCTCGATCGCCTGCAGAAATGCGCCCCAGGCGCTCAACTCTCCGAGGTGCACAACGTTCTGCGAGCGATCGGGATCGTACATCTCGAGAATCGAAGCCTGCGCGAAAACGTCGGTGCCGCCCAGGCTGGCGGGATGCTCTTTGTTGCCCTCGATCTTGGTGGGACGATAAGTATGGCTTTCGACCAGCACCGGCGAGGCGTATCCGCCGAGCGAAAACGCAGTGGCAAAAAACTGCGGACGCCCCAGAACCAGGTCTTCCGGCTGCTTCACATAGGGAACGATCGCCTCCAGCGGCTGCTTGGTGCAGGCGGTCATGCCCGCCAGCGCCATGGAAGCGCCCATGAGCTTGAGGAAGCCGCGCCGCGAGACCGCGTCCAGCCACTCCGATGCGCCTTTGGGAAATTCCCGGTGCATCATTTCCTTGAATTCGGTGCCTCCCGCCAATTCCTCGAGGCTGCGCCAGAACTCCGGCCCCTTGGTTTCAGCGATGCGGGCGCGGACCGTCTCCAGATCGAGCTTGTCCTTCTTGCTGGGACAGACTGCCTCCTGGTGCGGCTTGCCGTTTTGTTCTTCCATCTTCATCGCCAACGTTTTCTTTCCTAACGCGCCTGCTGAGCAGGCTTTCCTGGCTCAGCGCCTAGCGGTGACAGGTAGAGCAACTTGTAATATCAGCTTCGCTTCGCAAATTGTATGTCTCTCGCAACTTGGCTCCAAGCAAGAGCTGGTCGGTATAGGGACGCCCATCGAATGTGACCGGCTTGCCACTGGCCGGTTGCTCGTAACGCATGTTGAAAACCTGGTCGCGCGGTCGCAGATACTTCTCCGGCGCGCGATGGCAGTCCAGACACCATTCCATTTGCAGCGAAGCGTAGTTATACATCAGGGGCATGCGGTCGACCGGCCCATGGCAGGTGTTGCAGCCCACGCCCTTGTTGATGTGAATGCTGTGATTGAAGTAAACGTAGTCGGGAAGATCGTTGACCCGCGTCCAAACCAGCGACTTGCCGGTGCGGAAGCTCTCCCGCACCGGCTCGAGCAGAGGCGCGCCCACCCACATCTGGGAGTGGCAATTCATGCAGGTCTGGGTGGGGGGGATGCCGGCGAAATGGGAGGTCTCGACGGAGGTATGGCAGTAACGGCAGTCAATGCCCAAGCCGGCCACGTGATGCTGATGACTGAAAGGAACGGGCTGGGGACGGGCCACGCCGGCATAGGTTACATACGGCGATTTCGCAAACTCCAAAATTGCCCAAAGCAACAATCCCGCCAGGATCGCAACTCCCACGATCGAGGCCTTGGCAATAGTGTTCGAACTGCGATGAAAAATCTGCATCGACTCAGGCGTTCCCGTGCAGCGGAAACCCCTTCGGTTTCCGGTTCATGCAGCGTTTCGGTATAAAGACGTTTATAAAGCCGCTATAAGAAAGTTATAACCGTGATCCAGAAAACTGGTGATTATAGCAGTTTGTCGAGTTTTGGGAACCATTCTTTGATGATCGAACAGAAAAAAAAGTTTACCTACATCGGATTCCAGGAAAAAATTCTAAGGATTTGGTTGCAGCACCGCAAGACCCAGAGCGTATTTTTTGCGGGTTCTTGCGAATTTGTTATCGCAAATTCATCACCAGCAGTTTGGGCTCGGTCATTTCTTCGATGGCATAGCGCAGGCCTTCCCGGCCCAAGCCTGAATCTTTGACTCCGCCGTACGGCATGTGATCGATGCGAAACGTTGGAACGTCTCCGGCAATCACGCTTCCGACTTCCAGATCCTCGTAGGCGTTGAACAGCAACTTGACGTCGCGGGTGAAAACCCCGGTCTGCAAACCGTAAGGCGAGTTGTTAATCTGCTTCACTGCTTCCGCAAACGTGTCGTAAGGCTCAACCGTCACTACGGGCGCGAAGATTTCCTGGCAATTCACTTTCATCTCAGCCCGGGTACCGGTCAGAACCGTGGGCTCGAGCATCGGTCCTTTGCGCTGCCCGCCACAAAGCAGCCGCGCACCGCCACGCACCGCTTCCTGAATCCAATCGCTGGCCCGGACGGCGTCGCTCTCCCGGATGAGCGGCCCCAGATCGCAGGATTCATCGAGCGGATCGCCGATTTTGAGCTGCTTCACTCCCGCCAGCAGCAGCTCGATAAATTTTGCCGAAACCGAACGCTCGACCAGGATCCGCTGCACCGAGATGCAGGATTGGCCGGCGTAGTTGAATCCGCCCGACACGCACCTTTCCGCCGCGAACCCCAAATCGGCATCGCTGTGGACAATCACCCCGGCGTTTCCGCCAAGCTCCAGAATCACTTTCTTCTTCCCGGCATTTTTCTTGATCTGCCAGCCGACCGCCGCGCTTCCGGTAAAGCTGATCATCTTCAACCGGTCATCGGTCACCAGCGCGCCGGCGTCTTCATTGGAGAGTGGCAGCACATTCAAAGCGCCATCCGGCCATCCGGCTGCCTGCACGGTTTCGGCGAGCAGGAGCGCAGTCAATGGAGTCTGGGGCGCAGGCTTGATCACCATGCTGCATCCCGCGGCGATGGCGGGAGCGACCTTGTGGGCCACCAAATTCAAAGGGAAATTAAAGGGAGTGATTCCGGCAATCGGCCCCAGGGGGAAGCGGCGCACGATGCCCCAGCGCCCGGCGGTAAATTCCTGCCAGTCGAGCGGCAGGAACTCCCCGTAAATGCGCGTGCTTTCTTCGGCAGCCACGGTGAAGGTGAAGATCGCGCGATCGACTTCGGTGCGTGAAGCCTTCAGGGGCTTGCCGGCTTCCTGCGCCATGGTGCGGGCGAATTCTTCCTTGCGCTGGCTGATCCCTTCCACCACCCGTCGCAGCACGCGCTGCCGTTCGAATGCGGGCAGCCTCCGGGTCGTTCCAAAAGCTTTCACCGACGCCCGAATGGCGGCTTCCGCATGCGCCCTTGTGCCCTGGAACACGCGGCCAACCACACTGCCATCGTAGGGAGCACGCACTTCGACCACCTCGCCCTCTTCGATCCACTTGCCATCGACGAGAAAGCCCTGGGTGCTGACGGGTGTCGCAGTCATTTGGTCCATGGCGGTATCCTAGACCTCAATCGGAAGCTTACGCGAAGATTATAGACTTTGACGGGGGAGAGAATTCTCCCCTGGGACGACGCTTCCACGATCAGGGTGGAACGGCACGGACTGACGAAAATTGGAATCCTCCATTCTGGAAATATCCGAGCTGTTGCGGGCGCGAAAGATTTCTCCCGTCGATCTCACCGAGGAGTGCCTGGCGGGAATCGAGGCCCTGAATTCCGTCCTCAACGCCTTCATCACCGTGACCCCCGAATCGGCTCTCCGACAGGCGCGGCAAGCCGAGAGGGAGATCCAGCGCGGAGAGTGGCGTGGCCCTTTGCACGGGATTCCCGTGGCGCTCAAAGATCTCATCGATACCGCAGGCGTTCTCACCACGGCGGGTAGCGCTCGATTCAAAGAGCGCATCCCCGCCGAAGATGCCGACGTCGTCGGGCGCCTGCGGGGCGCCGGGGCGGTGCTGTTGGGCAAGCAGAATCTTCACGAATTCGCTTACGGCGGCAGCTCGCTGGTGAGCCATTACGGCGCAGTCCGCAACCCGTGGAACCCGGCGCACATTTCCGGAGGATCCTCCGGCGGCTCGGCTGCTTCCGTGGCCGCGGGTCTCGGTTATGCGGCGGTCGGCACCGACACCGCGGGCTCGGTGCGCGAGCCAGCGGCATTTTGCGGCGTCGTCGGTCTGAAACCCACCTACGCCCGGGTCAGCGTCCGGGGCGTGATCCCGCTGTCGAGTTCACTGGATCATGTGGGTCCCATCACGCGGACGGTTGCGGACGCCGCAATCTTGCTGCGGGTGATGGCGGATCCGGCCGCGACCGATGCCTCAGGAAATGTGATGAGCCCGCCTGACGGCACAGGGTGGCAGCCGGGCGGAAGTTCAAATTCTTTGCGGGTCGGCATCCCGCGCGTCTTTTTCTACGAGGACTTGGATCCCGAGGTTGCCGCGGCTGTCGATCAAGCCCTCTCGATCATCGCGAATTTGGCGGCGGACACGCGCGAAGTCTCATTGCGCGTGGATACCGGCCGAACCCTGCAGCTGGCGGAGTCCTATTCCATTCACGCAGAGTTCGTCGCTCGCCACCCCGAGCTTTATCAGCCCGAGACGCTGCGGCGCATTCGAGCCGGCCAGAACATCAGCCCGGCCCAGATCGCTGAAAGCCGCGACCAGCTCGAGCGGTCCCGCCGCGAAATTCGGCAAGTGTTCGAGGAAGTGGACGTTCTGGTCACGCCTACCACGCCCATCGCAGCGCCGGCGCTCGCACCACTCCAGGAGCAGCCCGATCGGCTGCGTCCGGCGGAGCTGGTGATGTTGCGCAACACGCGCCCATTCAACGTTTGGGGAATCCCGGCCATTTCTGTGCCTTGCGGCGTCACCCGAGCCGGGCTCCCGATCGGCCTGCAAATCAGCGGTCCGCACTGGGGAGAAGCCTCGATCCTGCAGCTTGCCCATGCCTACGAGCAGGCCACCGAGTGGCACACGCGCCGCCCCGAATGCCGCGCCTGACTGTCCGTGCCGGGCAGTTCAGTTGAGCGAGCGCACGTCCGTGGGCAGAACCATCACGAACCTGCAGTCCCCGCTGAGCTGGGAGCAGGATAGGACTCCGCGCCGCAGAATCTTGGTGGGGGTTATGTCGGGAAAAGTCAAATTGTAGGACGCACTTTTCAGCGCTGCGGATAAGGCTCTCAGCTTTTCCTCTCCGCTGACGAATTTCACGCCCTCCGCCGATGCCCCGGATGTGCCCGGCGTCAGCATGACGAAGAATTCGGCACTCGCGGTTTCTGTGGCCACTTTTTTCAGCGTGATGGTGCGGGCACTCTGCAAATCTCCGCGATACTTTTCCACGATGGCGTTCACTTTGGAATCGCCGCCAAGCAGCGCGGCCAGGTGGGATCGAGTCTCCGGGACCGGCCTCACGGCCGACAGGGTCATGGCATAGGTGCGAATCGCATCGTCCTTGCGGCCGAGTTTTTCGTAGATCTGTCCGAGGTGATCTCCCACCTCCGAATGCTGCCCCACGCTCCAAGCGGCGGAAATGTACTTCCCCGCGGTTCGATAATCACCTTTGTTGAAGTAGATCCAGCCGAGCGTGTCCCAATTCGCGATCAAAGCGTCGACCGCACCCAAATCTCTCTGGTTCAATTGCTCCAGAGTCGCGTTTCGCAGCAGCGCCGCCACCGCCGTGACCGACGATTCCGAATACTGCTGGGCGCGGTCCAGGTGGACACCCTTGAGCGAGAGCTGGTAAGCGATGTCATTCCAGACGTCGGGGGTGGCCGAGAGTTCGATCGCCCGATCAAATGCCGCCAACGCCTTGTCATCTTGTCCGGTGTTCAGATATGCGTTGCCCAGGCTGATCTGCAAGCCCGGATTGTCGCCCTTGATCGAGACCGCTTTTTCGAGTTCGGGAACAGCTTTCTCATACTGATGATTTTCCGAGTACATGGCGCCGAGCGCGGCGTGCCCGTATTCGCTCAGCGGGTTGATCTCCAGGGCCTGGTTGTAGGCTGCGGCGGCCTCTTCGTATTCCCGCTTGGTGGAATAGGCCCAGCCCAGGCTGTTGTAGGCGTACTCGTCATACGGGTTCGACTCGGCCTGCTTCTTGAAGGCTTCAATCGCGTTGTCACTCTGACGAAGTGCCATATAGGCGCGGCCGAGATTCATTCTTGCGGTCTTATGTTTGGGATCGGCTTCGAGCACCCTCTTCAGCAATTCGATGGCAACCTCGAAATTGTTCCTTGCCAGCGCGGCATTGGCGGCGTCATTCAGGTCGTCGCCTTTCAGATCGGCAGGAGCCGTGGGATCTCCGGCGGCGGTTCGGTCAATCGAGAGGCGCTGTGCGGTGTCGGTGAGGACGGCGTGACGGAAGGCCAGATAGTCGCTGGCGCGTGCGGCCGGCAAATCGCGCATGCTGGTGACCAGCTTGCGTTCCGCGGTGAAAACGTTGCCTTCCACTTTGTAGTTCGCCTCGTATTGCCCATAGCTGCGCTTCATGGTGAAGGGCAATGGGGCGCGCTCGCTGTACTTGGCGGGAAATTCCAGGCGGGCGCTGTATCGATAAGACATGGGGCCGCCAATTTGGATGGGCTCGGCATCGGAGGAGGAATTGTCCTCGTCCGCGTCGGGAATGGTGATCTGCGACAAGGGCAACGTCAGCTCGGACTTCTTTTTTGTCCAGTCCAGAAAATTTGAGGACGCCACCTGGTATTCAATCTGGAAAGGGTCTTTGGTGGCGGCCGGATCTCCGACTTTCAAGTTCGTGATCTCGCCCGCCAGACCGCTCATGCCGTTCATCTGCTTTACGAATTCCGTCCATTTGGCGCTGGGAACGCGCCGGAACAAGATTCGCATGTAAAGCTCTGTGTCCCCTCGCAGGGTGAGCTTCACCTGGGCATCGAGCTTGCCGAACTCATTCAACTTGCCGTCGATCTCCTGCAGCTGGCTGTTGGGAACAGCCGGGTCTGACGGGGTTTCCTCAAGATGCGGAACGCCATTTGCGGGAACGATGAGCGCCTGTTTCTTGCGAAGGGTATAGGCGAGCAGGCGGAATGGCGCGACTTCCGTGGTCGTGTCCATCCAGACTTCGTCCTTATCGTCCTTATCGTTATCGTTATCGTTGCCTTTATTCTTGCCGAGCGTCACCAAGCTAAAGACGTGATCGAATTGCGATGGCGATGGAACCTCGGGATCGAGCTTGCGTCCCGAATTGATCAGGACGGACGAAGCATGGTATCCGGATGCTTCGAGCAGGCTCGCCAGCAGCGTGTGCTTGTCTTTGCAATCGCCATACTGGTTGTGCAGGACGTCGGCCGCAGAATGCGGCTGGAAGCGTCCCACGCCGAAAGACAGGCTAATGTAGCGAAAATTGGTTGCCACATAATCATAGAGCGCCTGGATCTTGTCGAGATCGGTAGATTTGCCGGTCGAGAGCTCCGCGGCCTTGGCGCGAATCTCCGCGGTGGGCTGCCGGCGATCCTTTTCCAGCCCGGCATACCAGCGGCCCAGCTCCTCCCAATTCGCGAATGTCGTCATCTGGACGGCCGGCGGCTGGGGCTCGGTTTTCTTCTTCTTGTTCTTGTCGCTGTCTTTTTCCTTGTCCCTGTCCTCGTCTTCGCGATGGGAACTCGACCAGGTATAAATTCGGCGGCCGTTGCTATCGTTGATCTTGGGATCACTTCCGGGCTGGGTTTTCAACTTGATCGTGCGCTCATGCGGAACGTCGACTTCGAGCTGTTCATCGAGCACGATGCCAGTTTTGGCGAAGCTGTGCTCCATCCAGAATTGATTGGGGGCAAGCGCGGTGTGGATGGTCGTAACCACCTGGTATTCGAGCACATCTCCCGGACGCATCCCGGGCACGGTGACGTGCTTCTGGCGATAGTCGGTGTAGACGGGGGCTTCTCTTTCGAGCGGGATGCTCAGATCCTGGACCGCGTCGGGACTGGCGGTGACAATGCTTCCGTCCGCCTTAAGCACCCGCACGTAAGGAATATCCACCCGTTCGTTGGCCGAACTGTAGCCCAGGACCAGTTGTCCCCACTGTTCGACCCCGGCTTCACTTTGTATCTTGATTCTGGCGTAGAGTTCCCGCTTTCCCGTCCCATCGCTTTCGAAGCGATACCCATTGCGCATCTTCTCAACCACGAAAGCCTGCTGGGAATAATCCGGGGCGGCTTCTGCGGCCTTCTCCAGAGTCTTTGGGATGGGGACCGGCTGGGGAGGCTGGTCCTGGCCGTAAATCGCTCCAGCAACAAGGGTTAGGAAGCAGCACGAGAAGAAAAAGCGGCGCAGCGATAGCCTGCCAGACAAATCCAACAAATCCATGGTGCGCCGTTTTTACCTCATGCAGGCAGTGCAAGCAAGGGAAACCGCCCGGGCAGAGGTTCCGAAAGTTCCCCGGGCAATCGGTGCGAGCAACTACTGGCTGCCCGCTCCCGCCTGGTCCATGAAGGTGGCCTGGTCGCTTTTCATCTTTTTCAAGCTGTCGATCGGCAAGTAGGCCATATGGCCCGCGTCGTAGGTGGCAAACGAAATGTTGCTTCTGTATTTCCCGCCCAGATCCAGGTGGTTCATGGTGTAATTCGCTGCAAAGTAGGGGGTGGCCAAATCGTAGTAACCCTCCATGACCAGCACTTTCAGGTACGGCTCTTTGACGATGGCCTCGCGCAGCGCCGATGAGGTATTCGGAAAGCCCCCCTCATTCGATCCCCAAGTCCAGCTGGCTTGAAACTCCTCATCCGCGAAGACCGAATAGGGCATGTCCGTTTTGTAGCCCAGTTCGGTTCGAACATAGTGATTGAAAACCGAAGTGTAGGGCGGGACGATGCCGGCTTGGGTGGGATCGTAGAAAGGCGTATCCAAAACGCCTTGCGGATCCGGACCGGTAAAGCGGCCGTCCAGCCGGCCCACGCGCAGTTTCTGATCGAGCAACAGGTTGTGGGTAAATTTGGGCACATCGATGCGCAGATTGGCGTCGTCGATGACCTGTGGGCTCAGACCGGTGTAGCGTGCCATTTGTTCGACAACTTTCTTGCGCGCGTCCGGTGTCAGGGCATCGCCTTTGTCGAGCGCCTGCGCGTACTCGGTGGCCGCCCAATGCTCGGACTCCTGCCTCGCCTTGGCCAAATCACTGCTCAAGTCCGAGGGCAGTTTGTGATGGTAGCCGGCGATCATGGTGAAGGACGGGATCAGCAGCGGATAAGGCAGATCGTTGACCTTGGTGTCATCCAGCGTCTGAAAACTCAGTGCAATCGAGAGCAGCGTGATGCCGTTGAAAGCGATGCCGCGATCCGCAAGATAGCCGGCGACGCCGGCCGCGCGGGTGGTTCCGTAGCTTTCGCCGAATAAATAAAGCGGTGAATTCCAGCGTTCATAGCGCGTCAGGTACAAGCGTATGAATTCGCTGAAGCACTCGATGTCCCCTTTCACATTCCAGTACTTTTTCGACTGTTCAAGATTCGCGGCGCGGCTGAAACCGGTGCCCATTGCGTCCACGAACACGAGGTCGCTCTTGTCGAGCAGGGTGTGCGGATTGTCCTCAATGTGATACGGAGCCGGCGGCAGAAATCCTTCGGGCTTCATCGCGACCCGCTTCGGACCAAGCGCTCCCATATGCAGCCAGATGGTGGCCGAGCCCGGTCCCCCATTGAAGGCGAAGGTTAACGGACGCTTGCCCGCATCCTGGCCCTCGAGCGAATACGCCACGAAGAACATCTCCGCCTGGATCTTGCCGTCGCCGCGTTTGATGGGCAGGCGTCCGGTCGTCGCCGCGTACTTCAGCAGCCTGCCGTCGACCGTCATCTGATGATGCGTCACCACCGGAGCGGCTTCGCTGACGTCGTATTCTTCCTTGTCGCCCGCGCCCGGCTTCGGGCCGTCGGACTTCTGCTCGTCTGGCGTCTTGGCCTCAGAGGACTTGTCAGCCGGCTGGCCAGGTTTCTTGTCTTTGTCTCTGTCTTTGGCCGATGGCTGGTTCTTCGACTTCCTCTCGTCGGACTGCTTCTGCGAGGAATCACTCTGTTGGGCAGCGGCTCCAGCGGTCAGCGCCAAAACCATTGCCAGCATCATTGCGGTTGCCATTCGAATCGAAAAAAAACGCATCGCGTCTCCTGAGAAGCTGTCTTTAAAAAAACATTCCCTGCGCGGAACAGACAGCGGGAAATTATAACCCGCATGGCCGCAGGTGGCGCGCGGCCCCGCGGGTGATCGGCGGCGGGTCCGGGCTCGTGGTATTGCTAAGATGTTCAAGTGTCCCTCAAGCTGTCCAAGAAAAACCGGATCGTCATCCTTTCCGCCGATGAGCTCGCCGGAATTCCCTGGCTCATTCACGGCTTCAGCACCAGAAGCGGAGGAAGCTCCCGGGTTTACGGTGGAAACTCGCTCAATCTGGGATTCACGCCGCATGACTCTCGCGCGGCGGTCGAACGCAACCGCGCCGCCTTCCACCAGCGGCTCGGTGCGATGAATGGAAAAAATCCCTGGCCGCTGGTGACCCTCCGCCAAATTCATTCCGATCTCATTCATCACCTGACCGGCGCGGCGAAGAATCCATTGGCGGGAGACGGACTCATCACCAACACGCCGGGCATTGTTCTTGGCATCCTGACCGCCGACTGCCTGCCGGTGATTCTGGTGGACGCCAAACGCAAAGCCGTGGGAGTTTTCCACGCCGGATGGCGTGGCACGGTCAAACGGATCGTCGAAAAAGGTGCAGGAGAAATGCGCCGCTACTTTGGAACTTTGCCCCGCGATTTGAAAGCCGTCATCGGCCCCGGCATTCACCGTTGCTGCTACGGGGTTGGTCCGGAAGTGCGTGACCAATTCTCGTCGCAGTTCGAATACGCCTCGGAGCTGTTCCACGAAGTCGAGGAACACGATGAAGTACGCGAAAAGTATCCCCTGCTTTTTTTGACGGCGCGCGCTCCCGGCCACAGTGTGCTGCCGAAGAGAATTTACCTCGATCTCGCCGAAGCCAACCGCCGCCAGCTTCTGGCGGTGGGGGTTTCGGCGAAGAACATTTTCGTTTCGCCGCTGTGCACTGCCTGCCATCCCGACCAGCTGTTTTCCCATCGCGCGGAGAAGGCTGTGACCGGACGGATGATGGCGGTGGCGGCGATTCGCAATCCGCTCTGCTAACCGCAAATCGAGCTTCGCCGGGCAGCATGGCTCCCCCCGCCGTGCCGATCGAGCCACCGGGAAATGGCACGGCGGAAAGAAGCCCTGCCCGGATGCGAATCTGGTAAACCAACTCCGCCCCGCTCCGTCTCCGCTCCTGTCCCCACTCCTATCCCCGCTCCTTGACACCGGCCTCGCCCGCAGCTTAGTCTGCCGCGACTGACTCCTGCCGGATTTCACCCCGCTCTGGGAGAGTATTCAGGAGGAAAATTCCATGCTTTACGCAGTCCTGGTAGGGTTGGTCGCCGGCTGGGCGACGGGCAAAATCATGAAGGGTTCCGGTTATGGTGTCCTGGTTGACATCGTTCTGGGCATCGTCGGCGGGATTCTCGGCACCTGGATCCTGGGACTGCTAGGTTTCGCCACCACCGGCGGCCTGCTTGCGAACATCCTGGTCGCCATCCTGGGAGCGGTGATTCTCGTCATCATCGTGCGGGCTCTCAAAAAGGCCTGACTCAAGGCCCAAATCAACCGCCAAGGTCGCGAACGATCACCCAGGAAATCCCTGACTCTGGGGCCTTGAGGAGGCTTTCGTGTCCCGGGCGGAGGATTGGGTTTGATCTCCGCATGCGACATCCCACGCCCCTATCTGGCAGAATAGTGTATTCAAATAGAAAATCGTTCTCATCGGAAATTTTCATGAAGACTGCAAGTTTGGGCACACCGCCCACCCGCAACATCCATTTGATCAAGTGGGTCGAGAAGACCGCCGAACTCACCCAACCCGACTCCATTCACTGGGTGGACGGCTCGCAGGCCGAAAACGACGAGTTGCTGCGCCAGATGGTGGAGAGCGGCACCCTGACCAGGCTGAATCAGAAGTTGTGGCCAAGCTGCTATCTGGCCCGCTCCGACGCCAGCGATGTTGCCCGGGTGGAAGACCGCACCTTTATCTGTTCGCTCTCCAAAGACAGCGCCGGCCCCACCAATCATTGGGAAAATCCCTACACCATGCGCCGCAAGCTGAAAGAGAAATTCGCCGGCTGCATGCGGGGACGCACCATGTATGTCCTTCCCTTCAGCATGGGTCCAGTGGGATCGCCCATGTCGCAGGTTGGCGTCGAGCTTACCGATTCGCCTTATGTCGTCGTCAACATGCGAATCATGACTCGCATGGGGCTCGAGGTCTTCAAGGAGATCGACAAAGATGAGAAGCGGGTTGTGCCTTGCCTGCACAGCGTGGGCATGCCCCTCGAGCCCGGACAGAAAGACGTTCCCTGGCCGTGTAACCAAGAAAAGTACATTGTGCACTTCCCCGAGAGCCGCGAAATTTGGTCCTTCGGTTCGGGATATGGCGGGAATGCGCTTCTGGGAAAAAAGTGCTTTGCCCTGCGCATCGCCTCCAACATCGCCCGGGACGAAGGCTGGATGGCCGAGCACATGCTCATCCTCGGGGTGGAGAGTCCACAGGGTGAAAAGACCTACGTGGCGGCCGCTTTCCCCAGTTCCTGCGGCAAAACGAATTTTGCCATGATCGTCCCTCCGGAAGGCTTTGAGGGATGGAAGGTCTGGACGGTGGGCGACGACATTGCCTGGATCAAGCCCGATGCTGAGGGCCGGCTGCGGGCCATCAATCCCGAGGCCGGTTTTTTTGGCGTGGCTCCGGGAACTTCCGTGGCCACCAATCCCAACGCGATGGCGACACTGGCCCGAAACACCATCTTCACCAATGTCGCTTTGACGCCGGACGGCGGCGTGTGGTGGGAAGGCATGACCGAGAAGCCGCCCGCCGAGTGCATCGACTGGCAGGGGCAGAAATGGACGCCCGAAATCGGCAAGACCGGAAAGAAAGCCGCGCATCCCAACGCCCGCTTCACCGCGCCGGCGTCGCAATGCCCCACCATCGACGCCGCCTGGGAAGATCCGAACGGCGTGCCCATCAGCGCCATTATGTTCGGCGGCCGCCGGGCCACGAATATCCCGCTGATCTACCAGGCCTTCAACTGGAGCGCCGGAGTCTACCTGGGCGCAACCATGGGTTCAGAAACAACCGCCGCGGCCGCCGGCGAAGTCGGCAAAGTTCGCCGCGATCCCATGGCCATGCTGCCCTTTTGTGGATACCACATGGGCGACTATTTCCGCCATTGGATCAAGATGCAGCGTTCGCTCAGCCGCACGCCGCGTGTCTTTCATGTGAACTGGTTCCGGAAAGATGCCGACGGGAAATTCATCTGGCCAGGCTACCGCGAAAACATGCGCGTGCTGAAGTGGATTGTCGACCGCGTCCGCGGCCGCGCCCAGGGGAAGGAGACTCCCATCGGCTGGACTCCATACTACGAAGACATTAACTGGAAAGGCCTCGACTTCCCCAAAGAAAAGTTCGAGCAACTGCAGACCGTCGATCGCGCCGCTTGGCGCTCTGAAGTGATTGGGCACGAGGAGTTGTTCATCCTTCTGCATGCCCATCTGCCATCGGAGTTGATCTACGAGCGCGAGCTGCTGATTTGCCGGCTGTGAGCGGGGGCTTTCTGGGATGTGAGCTCGCGACTGAAGGTGTCCGGCCCGGACAGCGGCTCGCTCCCGACGCGGATGGCGATGAACGAATCGGGGGCTCAAACTCTCACGGCATCCCGATGTCCCCTTCAAGATCAAGTGAAATGGGTGAGTTGTATCGCGACCTCAGTGCGGCTGGTGCCCGGCTTGCAAGTGCGACCGCCAGTAATTGAACTGCGCCCGGATCCCACCTGAACCACGCTGGGGCTTCAGGTGAGATTGGAGGCGCGCCGGGGCAAGGCGGTGCGCCGCCGATGGAAGCCGAAGTGGCGAATGCGGGCGAAGGCTTTGGAAGCTTGTGCAGGCGGAAAACGGCGGAGGAACTCAGGCCAAAATTACTGCTTGCTTCGTTTTTCAACCGCCACAGGGGTTTGCGTTCGCAACCCGCTCAACCCGCTCAACCGGGTCATCGCGATTGCTCCGCCGAGCCACCGGCACGACCAACTTCCGATTCGTGGCAACCTGGGGCGATGCCTTGGGTAGTCCAACCTCCGGGTTGTCAATTAAACTTCCCTGGCAGAGAAAACCAGGGAGCACCGATGCTCAACCGCCGCGCCTTCCTCAAAACCAGTGCAGCCGTCATTCCCATGACAGCCGCCGCGCTCCACACTCTCGATCCAGCTTCGACTCTCTCCCCGGAAGAAGTTGCGGTGGCTGCCGAGAGCGGGTCGACACCCCAGCTGATCCCGCTTCCTCCGCGCATGGCTCCCCTGGACCCGGCCACCGAGCCGTGGCAGCAGAGGATTCGCCGCGTGGGACAGAGCAACATGACCGAGCACGATCCCGCCGTGATGAGCATCGAAGCGTGGGCCGACTACTGGCACTCCGCCGCGGCGGACATTGTCTTTATCAGCGTCACCGGAATCCTGGCATTCTACCCCTCGAAGGTGAAGTTCCACCGCCATGGAAAATTCCTGAATGGCCGCGACTTCTTCGGTGAGTGCGTGGCCGCCGCGAAGAAGCGCAACATGCGAGTCGTCGCGCGCATGAGCCCCGATCTCAACTGGGGTGACGCACTCGAGGCGCATCCAGACTGGGCCATGCGCAACCGGGACGGCTCCGTGCAGTTCAGCGTTGAAGAACCGCGTCTGTTCAAGACGTGCATGTTCTCTACCTACATGGACGACTACACTCCGGCAATCATGCGCGAGGTCAACTCGCTTTACGCCGTCGACTGCTTCTACACCAACGGTTGGCCGCCGATCGGCAGCCTGCCTGAGTGTCACTGCGCGATCTGCAGCAAGCTGCCGGTCGCTGGCACTCCGGCATACTGGCGCGTCTTCAACGACCGCGTCTTCGAGCTCTGGCAGGAGTACGACGCCATTGCCAAGGAGAAAAATCCAGACAGCTTCTTCTTCGCCAACCTCGGCGGCAGCGTCCGCGGCGGCCCCAACCTCGACCGCCTCGGCAAGATCGCCGCCTGGTTCCAG
>Ga0193726_1001577_pt1 | contig 17451 bp, 14 predicted proteins | sample H2c1metaG_FD_144928 | JGI IMG/M metagenome (GOLD analysis project Ga0193726, IMG submission 144928) | Soil microbial communities from a riparian zone of the East river system, Colorado, United States - H2c1 | ecosystem: Environmental > Terrestrial > Soil > Riparian zone | place: USA: East River... | reverse complement strand
TGAAACGAGAGTTGTTTGGAAATGAAATGTCCGTAATTGATGCCAATCGTATGGTTGTTGATGGATGCAAGCGCGGGACTGAATCGCGTCGCATCAAATTGATAGCTGAAGCCGATGGTATCCTTGGTCGAAATCATATAGTTGTACCCGACCGCACCTTCATAATCGGCCGAATTCAGAAAGCCCGAACTTGTAAAGTGCAGCAGTCCGTAACTTCCGGAAAATGTCCAGGCCGAACGCTGGCTCGCCGCATACGAAACCTCAGCAAACGCCGTATTGCTGAACCGGCCAGCCAATGGAGAAATAATTCCCTGGCCGGGAGTCACATTCGGATTTAGCAGCGTGATTCCTAGAAATGCTGATCCTCCTCCTCCGGTGCCGCCAAATCCAAAAGACGATTCGGGTAGGTAACTAAATGAATCGACAAGTGCCAGTGACCAACGCCTGAATTGCAGCGCCTCTGACACCGTGAACGCATGGTACGTTGAGTCGTTCGCGCTGTTTCTCGGGTCTATGTATCCGCCACCGGTGTAGTTCAATGTCAAAGCTGAACTGCCTGCCGCGCGACGCAAACTAAAATTGCCGCCGATAGTGCTGACCTCATCCCAACCGGCGCCGCCGTTGGCGTTTGCAAAGTTTGAGTCAAACAATTCGCTGTACTGCAATCCGGCGGTGATTTGACTATGCACGTCCCCGGAATCACCAACGTTTGGCGCAAGGCCGCCGGTAACCGTTGGAGGCATGCCCATCACGGGCGATGCAGGTTGCTGTGCGGGCGCGGTCTGGCTACCTCCTCCGGAAGCCGGCGAAGTTGTCGGCGGTGGAGCCTGTTGTTGCGCACTCGCAACCGGCAGACATAGCGCGGCCAAAACCAGCGCCGCCCAAATGTAATTAGTAAAACGTTTCATGCACTACTCCTTACGGAACATAGATTGTGTCGTTGGGCTGCAACATGATGTCCTGCTCCGGGTGAACACCTTTGATCACTTCCTTATAATTAAAAGGTATTCGCGTCAGTTGGCTGTTCACGTTGCGGTGAATCTCGATTTTTGTTTGTTTGGCAAATAGCGTCAGGCCACCCGAAGTTGCGATTGCCTGTAACACCGTCATTCCCGGAGTCATCGCAAGTGTTCCGGGGTGGCCAACTTGTCCCAGAACATAGATGAACTTGCTCTTAATGGACGTCACCGTCACGGTCACCAGTGGTGATTTAACTCCGAGCGCCGCGAGTTTTTCCACAATCGCGCTCATCAGCTGCATCGGAGTCTTGCCCGCCGCCTGAATATCATTAATCAACGGCAAAGAAATCATGCCGTCCGGCCGAACAGGAACGCTTCCCGACAAGTCGGCGTGTTCCCAAACGGCGATAGTTAGGTCGTCGCTCGGTCCAACGACGTAAGACGTGTCGTTCGCCACGGGCATTCCCGGGGATGCCTGCGCTGGTGCAGCCGCCGTAGTGTTCGGCTGTTTTTGATTCTTGGAATCATTCTTCTGTGCCGGCACAGGAATAGCCATCGCCGGAATCAACAATAAAATCGCGAGTTGCGAAATTCGTTTCATATTCCTCTCCTACGATACGTCCGCATCTTCCAATCCCAACTGCTTCAACTTATAGAGCAAAGCTTTGTAGCTAATCTGAAGTTCTCCCGCCGCTTTCTTGCGATTCCAATGTGTGCGCGTAAGCGCGCGTGAAATCAATTCGCGCTCTGCCTGTCGACTGGCCGCTCGCGCTGCTGCCTTCAATGACGATCCTGAACTCGCCCCGGTCTTCAGGACCTCCGGAGAAATATCCACCAATTCGGCAAGCGCGGATTCGGAATCACCGGTCGCCACAATCTTTTTCATCGTGTTTTCAAGCTGGCGGATGTTCCCCGGCCAGGAATAAGCAGCCAGCCGCGCCAGTAGTTCACCGCTTAGAATTGGACGCGACCGTTCAAACAAGCTGGCATATTTCGTCAGGAAGAAATCCGCAAGTTCCGGCAAATCTTCGCGGCGCTCGCGCAAAGGTGGCACGCGCAGGCAAATGCCGTTCAGCCGAAAATACAATTCTTCCTCAAATTTTCCGGATCGAAGGTCATCTTCCAGTCCGCGCCTCGCGGAAGAAATCACGCGCGCGCTCAAAGAATATTCTCCTGGCAACGCGTCACCTTCAGCCAACAGATCTAGAAGCTGCCGCTGCCCGGCTGGCTCAAGCTCGCATAGGTCGTCCAGGAAAACCGTCCCGCGAAACGAACCCGGCGTTGCGGTTCCGTTGGCGATGGATTGAAGCTGAACCGGCAGACGGCCCGGCGCGAAAGCGCGGCAGCGCGTCTTGATGAAAGGCTCGTCTCGGCGATCCGAAAACCGGTGAATTTGCAGCGCCAGAATCTCTTTGCCCGCCCCACCTTCCCCGAGCACCAGCACGGGGATATCAGTGGCCGCTGTATCTGCAACGGTTCGCCGGAGCGCCTGCATCGCAGGGCTTACGCCCCACACGTAGAAGTGGTTCAGGCGAACGAGGGCCCCTCCGTCGCTTTCGGCAGCTTGAGGGTCCAATGGGCTTACCCGCATAAACTCATAGCCTTTCTGAGGACACCTATAGACAGGACAAAATATTCTCACCCTTGGAAAAGCACGGCAGGTGCCACCTTCCCTGAGTAGCGGCAAACAGACATTTGTCGTTTAACCTACTGAAAATAAGAGGCTTGCACGCAAATTGGGCAATTCAAAGTGGGGTGCTCCATACTGAAATAGTCCAAAATAGTTCCACTTGGCGGAAAAGCGTTGGCCTTGCCCTATTATTTTCCACCAACTGACGGTCTGCCCTCTCCGTCAGCCTTCTTCTGGCTCGCCGGGCCAGCAAGAACGCGGCAGCGGGGAATCTAAGGTGCCGAATCGCGAAGCAGTAGCTGCGATCCCTCCAATAGCCAGCCGGAGAAGGGAGCTATGCCCCACGCTGGTGCATCCTATTTCGCTGGACACACCAACTCAGAAAACAGCGCGAACGAACCGGCGGCTGGGTGTAAAGTTTTTGTGGACGTTAAGTTTTCATGAGTCGATCCGGGCTCAGAGGGACATATGACACGTAGCAAGTACGGGCGATATTGCATTCTTTTTGCCGCTGGGCTGATCGCGATGGCCGGCTGTTCGCGCGATCCCAACGTGCGAAAGCAAAAAGCACTCGATAGCGGAAATAAATTTTTTGACGCCGGGAAGTTTCCCGAAGCATGCATCGAATATCAGAATGCCGTTCAGATTGACCCGAAATTTGTTGCGGCTCACGACAAGCTTGCCGAGTGTTTTCTGCGGCGTGAAATGTGGTCCGCCGCATATCAGGAACTGGCGCGCGTCGTTGACCTGGAGCCGGAGAATTTCCCCAAGCATATCGAACTCGGAAATCTTTTGCTGGTGGGTCGCCACGTGAAAGAAGCGCAGGACCGCGCTCAGTTGGTGCTGGCGCAGGATCCAAACAATGTGGACGCGCACACCCTGATGGCCAATGCTGATGCGGCCATGGGCGAGACCGACGAAGCGTTGAAAGAAATGCAGATAGCGATACAACTGACGCCGGACGTTTCAAAATTGTATTTGAATCTCGCGCGCATTCAGGCGGAAGCCAAACAATTTCCGGCCGCCGAACAAAACTTTCAAAAAGCAATTCAACTCGATCCGAAATCCACCGGCGCATTATTGATGTTCGGAAATTTCTATGCCCAACGGGGCCGCCTCGCGGAAGCCGAAAAACAATTTCAGGCCGCGCTGCAGGTCGAACCAAAAACTCCTGCCGCATATCGCGAACTTGCCGTGCTCTACACGAACTCAAATAAGAAGCAGCAGGCCGAGCAAATATTGCAGCAGGCCAAGCAGACGATGCCCGACAACCCCGAAGCCTACAGGCTTCTCGGCGATTATTATTTCGCCAGTGGCGATCTTTCCAGCGCCCTCTCGGAATATGCGTCGCTCGATAAAGATCATCCTAAGGATTTGCGTGTCCGCAGGAATTATGTCCAATTGCTGATTCTCGAAAATCGTTTGGACGACGCTGCCCGTCTGGATGACGATCTTCTTAAGCGGCAGCCCGGTGATATCGATGGAAAAGTGTTGCGCGGACAAATTCTGCGCGCGCAAAACAAACTCACTGAAGCACAACAGGTGCTGGATGCAGCGATTAAAAGCGCTCCCGATAATGCTGACGCTCATTACGCGTTGGGACTCGTGCTGGCGCAACTAGGAAACACCGGTCGCGGTGAAAGCGAACTTCGTCAAGCGCTAAAACTCCGCCCGGGAATGACCGACGCAAGCAAAGCGCTTTCCGGTCTAGCGCTGCAAAAGGGTGATTTCGATTCATTGCGCGAAGCCGCCGAAGCAATTATCGCCGCGCAGCCGAATCAAGCGGACGGATATTTGTTGCAAGCTACAGCGCTTGCCAACAAAGGTGACGCGCAGGGCGCGTTCGCGGCGCTTCAAAAAGCGATTCTCGTAGCGCCGGGAGACGCACGCGGATACGCCGGCCTCGGTGAATTTTATTCCGCACAGAAAAAATTCCCCGACGCGCAGAAGGATTTTGAATTGGCGTTGCAGAAAAATCCACGCAGCAACGAAGGCTTGGCCGGCGAAGCGCGCATGTTCCTGGCGCAGAAATTGCCCGCCAGAGCAATCGCTCGCGTTCAATCTCAAATCGCGCTGGTTCCAGACGATGCTTCCTTCTACCTCTTGCTCGGCCAACTGCAATCCGGTCAAAAAGATATGAACGGCGCGGAGCAGTCGGCGCACAAATCTCTCTCAATTGATCCCAATAATTCCGACGCGATTTTCCTGTTGGCTCAAGTGCAACAGCAAAAAGGCTCGCTGGACGAAGCGAAGGCCTCGTTCGAGCAGCTTCAACAGAAAAATCCCCGTGATCCGCGTGCCTATGCTCTGCTGGGCATGATTGAGGAAAATCAGCACGATTGGCAGCACGCCGAACAGCAATATCAAAAAGCCCTGGACCTGCAGCCCGACAACGCCGTCGCCGCGAACAACATGGCATATCTGATGTTGGAACATGGCGGTAATCTGGATGTGGCGCTTACCTTTGCACAGACTGCTCGCCGCGGTATGCCCAGCTCGCCAAACACTGCCGACACGCTCGCGTCAGTATATTTGCGCAAGGGAAATTATCAGTTGGCTGAAGGTCTTCTGAATGAAGCCGTGCAGAAATCCCCGGACAATCAAAGCTATCGCTATCATCTGGGTTTGGCCTATCAGGGAATGAAGGATCTTCCGAAGGCGAAGTCATGTTTCCAACGCGCACTTGATATGAATCCGAAGAGTGATCAAGCTGACGCGATTCGCAAATCGCTCGCGGAACTCTCTAGCTAAAGCCACCACACAAAAAAAGAGCGCGGTCCCGAATTGCAGGCCGCGCTCCTTAATAATTCACTTAAAGCTAATTTAAGCTGAAACCTGCACCGCTTTAATCTTGCGGTCAAGAATCAAACCCAACCCCGCCAGCCCAATGGCAAACATGCCCAACGTGCCCGGTTCGGGTACGCTGGTGCCTGCTCCAACACTGGTTCCAACGCTTGCCGTGCCGCCGGTAATATCAAAGCTACCGAAACCGTCAGCCGTCAGATTGAGTGTAATCGTCCCAACGCCGACATAGCCGGATCCAGCAACCGATGCCACGCTCGCGGTCCACTTGGTGCAGTTGCTACCGCAGCTGCCGCCAGCGGAAAAGCTGCTTGTGAAAATCCCCTCGAACTCGGTCGCGCCCGAACCGATCGTGATAGAACTAAATGCTCCGCCAACATTCAAGAACGAGTTGAACGAAAAGCTTGCGCCCCCGGAAAAACTGCCGCTACCCGACCACGGACCGCTGAGTCCGAACGCTGACCCATCGGCGCCGCTGAACGAGTCCGCTTTCGCGGCCCCAGGCAAAACCAAAATTGCTGCTAGTGCGACAAGTACGATTCCGAACTTCTTCATTTTGAGCCGCCTCCCCGTACGGACTGTGAAACTGTGCCTCATAAATATGCAATTGCTATGCCAAACTCCGGTTTCCCTGGCTACCCTGTAAATTGATGGACTTAGAGCCTTTTCTTACGAACCCATTTTTTTCGATGTGCAAGATTGTTGCCACATTTCCCAATCTGTTCCACTGGGCGGCACCGCTTTTCCCGGACTACGCGTACTACTCCGCGCCAGGCAAACTCGTAGTACCCGCCATCATCTCGTTCGCTGCTGTTTCCGCGGTCAGCCGGCGTGACGGAAGTCCGGCCTGCCGGATTTTATAGAGCAGCGCGCGATAACTGATTTTCAAATCCTGCGCGGCGCGCTTGCGATTCCAGCGATGTGCGATCAGCGCGCGCAGAATAATTTTGCGTTCCAGTTCCTGCACGGAATGTCTTGTGATGCTCTTCAATGGAATCGATCCGCTCGGGTGTTGTTGCAATTCTGTGCGCGGCGCCGCGGGAATCGCTCCGAGCAACTCGTTTGTGATTGCGTCTTCCGAGCCCAGGATGGTGTAACGCTCCATCAGGTTGCTCAGTTCGCGAATGTTTCCGGGCCAATGATGTCTCTGTAGAAGTCTCAGCGCATAATCTGAAGGCGGTTGCGCTTCGTTGCCGTATTTTCGCGAATGCCGATCCACGAAATAACGCACCAGGGATTGAATATCTTCTGTGCGCTGGCGGAGCGGCGGAAGCTGCACTGTCACGACGTTGATCCGGTAGAGCAAATCCTGCCGGAAGCGGCCTGCCGCGATTTCCGCTTCCAAATCTCGATTCGTCGCGCAGACGATTCGCACGTCCACGGAAGTGTTTTCGCGGCCGCCAATTCGCCAGAACTGGCCGTCCTGCAATAGCTGCAAAAGCTTCGCTTGCAGCGACAGATCCATTTCGGCAATTTCATCCAGAAAAAGTGTGCCGCCGTTGGCCATCTCCACGCGCCCGGGCTTCGATACCAGCGCGCCTGTAAAAGATCCTTTTTCATATCCGAAGAGTTCGGATTCCAGCAGCGTTCCAGGAATCGCCGCGCAATTCACCTTAATGAATGGTCCCTGCGCGCGAGTGGAGCGCCGGTGAACCATGCGCGCAATCACTTCTTTTCCAGTGCCGCTTTCACCCTGAATCAGGACGGGGATATCCGCCCCCGAAACTTTTTCGATTTTCTGGCGAATCAACACCATCCCCGAGGACTCCCCAAAAACGGTGAGGTCCGGCGGAAATTCTGCTGTACTGCTGCCATTGTTCGTTACGAGCTTAAGTTCAGGAGAAGCCATAAGTTGAGAGTATTCAATGCCCCTAGAGTATTGCAGTAACGCACCCCGGATACCAAAACGGGATGACCGGAACGCTCTGAACTATGGATTTCCGTAAGTGATTGAAAGTAATTGGCTTAGGTGCGATATTGTGAGATCGGCACCTGTCTCCAACTCAAAACTCGCCCGCTTCAGGCTCGGATTTTAACGGAATCTTAAGCGTCGGAAGGAAAACCTGTTACCTACTTGGGCACACACTTACCGTTCGGGCCGACTTTGGTACCTTCGTACTAGCCCCCTTAGCGGCTTGTTGGGCGATCTTTAAGACAGTCTCCGTCCTGGAAAGTGTGCTGAAGGCCACTTTCTCCCGCAGCAGCCAGAGCTAGAATCGGTACTTCTATGGCTACCACCAAAAGTCCGGTCTCAAGAAGGTATCCGCGCGTGGGCCTTCCGAAGGGAATGTCCGTGGCGTGGCAGGCGGGCGGCGAGCGCGTCATCTCAAGAATCGGCACGATTGGGCTGGGCGGATTATTTATTTATACGAAAAGGGAAGCCGCCGTAGGCGACGTAATTAAGTTGGTGTTCGATGTTCCCGGCGGAGAAGTGCGCGCACGCGCCGTTGTGCGTTCTTACGAACCGGGCCGCGGAATGGGATTGGAATTTACCGCGATGCAGTTGGAAGCTCGCGCGCGGCTAACGCAATTGCTGCGACGCCTCGCGTAATTCATCGCCTTTACTTTGACCGAATCAAAAATACTTCAGCGCTGCGGAAATACGAAAGATTCCATCAGATCCGCTCGCGCTTTGTGATCTGACGACATTACCCGCAGCAAATCCTTCACGGAAATCATTCCCAGAAATTCTTCCTTACTTTCGGCCACCACCAGATGAAATATTCTGTGCTTCTCCATCAACACCAGACATTCCTCGATCGCGATTTCAGGGGAAACAGTTACCAGCTCATTCGTCATCACTTCGGAAACGCGCATCCACGCGGGACATTTATTTTCCGCAGCCACGCGATCGGAAATATCCGCTTGCGAAATTACTCCCACAAGTTTTCTGGAGCCGTCCAGCACTCCCACCGTGCGGACTCTGCGATCGCGCAGATAGCGCGCCACATCATGCACAGTTGCATCTTCTTGAACGGAGAAAACTTCTTTGCGGGAACTAATCAGGTCGGCGACTCGCATCGTATTCCTCCCTGGGCTGAACTTGTCCAAATGGTAGGACGATCTCTTCGTCAATGCAATGGATATCGAATAATTCGTTGGATTGCCACTCGAAAGTCTACGGATAAAATCTGGCGGGCCCTATTACTCGGGGGCTTTTTCGCCCCCGACCCAACAATTAGTTCGTTCCCGAAGTTTCGCCGCGGATAATGTCGTATCGCTCAATCACTGCTGCCACTCCAACATGTTTGCTGCCGTCATCCTGGCGACGGTCAACGCGCACAACGCGTCCCTGCGCCCGCACAAATACTTCGGTGCCGCGCGTGATTTCCGCCGGCAATGTAAGTGTGATGTCCAACTCTGTTCCGGACTCCAGATCCTGATCCAGAGTGAAGTAAACTCCGCGCGTTGAAATATCCCTCGTTCTACCGTTGCGCCCGCCATTCGTTTTTTCAACGGGAACTTTGATGATCACCGGTAGCGAAAGATCATAACGTCGCGCATTTCGCCGCTCTGTCATACTCCCCCCAATTTCCCCAAGGCAATTGGCATAGACTTCCCCCGGGGCGCTAAAGGTGCAATCAGAATGCCAAAGCCATGAAAGGTTAGCTTCGGCCACTCGCGCTAAATTCCCGTCTACAAAAAACTTCTAGTACTACCTTTTGATTACCGCCGTTAAGCGGATATTCTGCAACAGGATGTGGCGTCACGCCCCTTGAAAATTCCGTCCTCCGGCGAAAACGCCATCACCCAAAAGTAGTGATTCCACCTCCCAAATCAACTCGCGAAGTTCCTCACCCGGCCAGTTGATTTAGGAATAAATCCCATTTCGGTACCTATAAGCTGCAACTTCGTTACCCAAATTCCGTTCGCTACTCCCGCTCGATTCCAGCTCCTGCGGGCACTTCAGCACCCGGCGCCGCCGACGCTGCTACTTTTGCCGGAGCGCTGCGTGAACCTCTTCCACCATCCAGATTAAATTGACGCATCTTGTACAGGAGCGCTTTGTAACTGATGCCCAGCATCTTCGCGGCATCCTTGCGGCACCAGTGCGTTTTTTCCAGCGCCTCTCCGATTGCTTCCATTTCTGCTTCATCTTTCAATCCGCGAACCAACGCTTTCAGTCCCTGTTCCTTGAAAGGAGCAGGTTCTGCGCGCGGAGCTGTGCGCTGTCTCGCCGCGGACATTTCCACCAACTCGCGCAAGCTTCCTTCGTCGTCCTCAAGAATCACGTACCGCTTCACGAAATTTTCCAGCTCTCGCAAATTTCCCGGCCACTGGTAACGCACCGCCGCCTCCAGCAAATGTTGCGAAGGCACCGGATCTTCCTTATTAAATTTCTCGCTGTACTGCTTCAGGAAATGGCGGAACAGCATCGGAATTTCCTGAATGCGTTCTCGCAGCGGCGGAATCTGAATCGAAAGAACGTTCAAGCGGTAGTAAAGGTCCTCGCGGAACCGTCCGGACTTCATCGCTTCCTGAACTTCCACGTTGGTCGCCGCCAACACGCGCACATCCACTTCAATTAATTGTCGTCCACCCAATCTCGAATACTGGTGATCCTGCAAAACGTGCAACAACTTCGCCTGCATGTGCGAACTCATCTCGGCAATTTCGTCCAGGAAAATCGTGCCCTTGTTCGCCATCTCAAATTTGCCGGGCTTCGATCGCACCGCACCCGTGAAAGCACCCTGCTCAAATCCAAATAGTTCTGACTCCAGCAGTTCGCCGGGCAGCGCCGCGCAATTTACTTTCACAAACGGCTGCGTGCGCCGCTGCGAACGCAAATGAATCATGCGCGCCACAACTTCTTTGCCGACTCCGCTTTCGCCGCTGATGAATACCGGCACGTCCACCGGAGCAATTTGCAAAATTTGCTGACGAATTCGCACCATCTGCGGACTCGCCGCCAGGAAACTCAAATCCTCAGTAATCGTGTCGCAATATTCCCGCAGAGTTTTATTTTCTTCGCGCAGTTTGCGCTTCTGCTGGCACTTCAGCATTGCGGCATCAAGTTCGCCCTTTTCAAACGGCTTGGTGATGTAATCCTGCGCGCCCTGCCGAATCGCCTCCACAACCGTGCCCACTTCATTCGTGCACGAAAGCATAATCACGCTTAAATTGCGGTCAATTTGCATCAAGCGCTGAAGCGTTTCAAGCCCGCCCATCTCCGGCATCAGCACATCCAAAATGATGTAATCCGGTTTCCCAGCCTTCTCATCGCCAATACGTTCGAGCGCTTCCTCACCTGACGTCAGCGTTTCCACTTCGTAGCCATCGACTTCGAGCAGCGTCTGAAGATATTTACGAATGCTCGGTTCGTCGTCCACCACCATGATTCGTTCTTTCATAACTTTTTCTTTTTCGGCCACGATGTTTGTCCCCTTAAACAGTTACTTCCCCTTGAATAATTACGCCCCGCGAACAAAATCCTTAAATCTTTTCTACCGGCAATAAAATTGTAAATTTTGCTCCTCGTCCCAGTTCGCTATCCACCCAAATTTTTCCGCGATGCGCTTGCACCAGGCGCTTCGCAATCGCTAATCCCAAACCCATTCCGCTGGACGTGCGATCCACGCGCACGAAATCTTCAAAAATTTCCTGATGATGCTCCGCGGAAATTCCGCGGCCCGTATCCGTCACGGAAATTCTCGCGCTGTTCGGATGCCGCATAATCTGCGTGCGCCGTTCCTGCGGTTGCGGATCGCCCGATGCGCGGCGCTCCCAGAAATGCGGCTCTGCAATTAAATTTACGCTGCCGCCCGCGGGCGTATGCTTCAGCGAATTATCCAAAAGATTCGCCACCGCCTGCTGCACTTTTTGGTAATCAAATCGAAATACGGGCAATCCCGGATCCAGCCGGAATTCCAATTTCACATTCTTCCGCTGGAATGCTTCGTGCCATCGCTTCGTCAATTCGCTCAAACAATCGCGAATATCATTGTCGTGCAGATGCAGCACCAGCTTGCCGCTTTCCAGCGCCGAATAATTCAGGAACATGGAAACAAGCCGCACCAGCCGTTCGCAGCTTTCTTTCGACTCGTGCAAAATTTCCCGCTGCTTATCCGCCAATTTTCCGAGTGAACCCGAAAGCAGCAGATCGTAATATCCCTTGATCACCGCCAGCGGTGTTTTCAATTCGTGCGCCGCGGACGCCAGGAAAACTGTTTTTTGCCGGTTCACTTCTTGTAAACGAAGATACGCCGCCAGTAAATTCCGATAAGTGATTTCGCGTTCTTGCAGCAATCCTTCTACAGTGTGCTGTCCGGCCGGATCGCTCGGAAGTTTTCTCGCTGGCGCGTCCATCTGCACAACCAGCCAGTCCGGTTCCGGCAGCCACTGCACGCGCGACTGAATTTTTCCGCTGCGAAGTTCAATCTGCAAAGAAACTTCGTGCTCGCCGTTTTCGATTTGTGTGAAAATAACTTTTGGATCGACGTGCAACAAGTGTGTGAATAAATTCAATTCGCCAATTTCAGGATAGCCTTCGGCGCTCAGCGTTTGCCGCGCGCGCAGATTCGCCATCAGCACGCGACCCGCGCGCTCAGCAATCAGCACAGGTCCATCAAGCGCGTCCAGCAACGAGAGCACAATCCCCGGCGAGAGGCTGACTCCGATTGGCGTTTCCGTAAGAACTTCTTTCAGCAAACTTCCTCCAAACATACCCACGACGATCAAATGTCCGAGTGCAACTTCGGAACAGCTAAAGCCCAATAACACCCAAGATTTAGCCTCGTGCGGACGAACGACCTCAAGTCGTAGGGGCAAATAGTGGCAAATGGGCCACAGGGTGTCAATGGTAAAGGAGTCCTAGTTTGCACAATACGAGAAAAGAAGTGGACCGAAAGGAGGAAATTGGGGTGGGAAATACATTTCCACTACGCGGAATGGCTACCTAACCTTATTATTTTCATGTAGTTAGGGTCTAACAGGTCATTGGGCATTTTGTGGCATGAAATATGCTCCTACTTTGGTACTAGGCCATTGGTACTACGGCTTGGGAAATAAATTTCCGTTGGAATGTGAAGGGAAGGTATCCGCTTGAGCCCCGCCGAGCGACGCCGTTCGCCCAGGATTAGACTGCAAGTGCCCATGTTCGTTAGGGGCATAGACGCCGCTGGCTCTGTCTTCCTCGATCTTACGAAGACGTTTGACATCAGTGCGACAGGCGCATTTTTGGCCAGCACTCGTGCGCTGGCAGTAGACACCGTAGTTCAATTAACAATTCCCGCGCCTTCGCCTGCGGCCACAACGTATTCGCGTGTGCCGCCTGAGACTCCTCCAATCCAAGCGCGTATCCGCCGACAAGAACACGATGGCGGCGATATGCAATTTGTCGGAGTTGAATTCCTCAAAGCGCTCGAGTAGCACACGGTCATAAAACTGCCGTAGTGGAACAGGTGGAACTTTTTGATACGTCTTGTGCAATGAATTTGGCCGTAATTCTTGCAAGCGCGAAATAATTTTCTGTAATTAGCCCGCGCATTGTTCAATTTGCCCCAAGTTTTTGCGATTCCATCTCGCAGCCCGATGTTTTCCCTCGGATTCGCAGATGGCAACTCGTGTGCTATACAGTAAGTGAAGTCTCTTGGTGTGCGCCCCACTCCCCGGGGGAAAGCCGAATGGAAAAAACTAGATGGACCTGTCCGACTCCGGACGCATTGCGGGTTCCTCCCGGCCCGTTGAGGATAGTTTTTTTGAATTGCTGATCGATACCCTTGAGGGTCTCGAACGGCCCGCTCGTGGTTTATTCGTACAACGCCTCCTGAAATCTCTTACCCAGCTCGATCTGAATGAAGCCCAAAGTTTGGAAGCGTGGGACCGCATTATCGAGCGGCGCCGCGAACTCACGCAGCTTGTCGGCCGGCCCGTCGCGCTGAAGACGGCGATGGTTGATTATCTTTCGACGTCGAATTTGTTGCGCGCGCCTATCCTAATGGAATATGAGGACCTGAAAAAACTTCAGGTCAATGCCGCCACCGATCCCCTTACGGGACTTTACAACCGCCGCCTGTTTGAAGAATATTTTGAAAAAGAATTGAACCGCGCACGCCGCTACGATCTCAGCCTCGCGCTCATTGTGATGGACTTGCACGTCTTCAAAATGGTCAACGATCGCTTCGGACATCCGCGCGGCGATCAAGTGTTGCAACTTGCCGCCAGCACGCTGCGCCATTCCATGCGTACTTCGGATTTTGCATTTCGCATTGGTGGTGACGAGTTCGCGCTTCTGCTGCCGCAATCCGATGCTGAGCATGCGGCCACGCTGGGCCGCCGCGTCCACGCGAATTTTGCGGGCGTCCTTCAACCGCAGCAAATGGATATTCCTATCGCTCTCGACTACGGCCTCGCCGTCTATCCGCAGGATGGTGATCAAGCGGAAGTGCTTCTGCGCGTAGCTGATGAACGTCTCTATCAGATGAAATATACCGTGCGCGAAAAAAACGGCGCCGAAATAAATGCGGCGCAGGATGCGACGCGGCGACAGACTTCGCGCACATCAACGCAGCCGGCTCCCGATAACTCCGGCTCGCAGCAAAGTTCTGCGCAGCAAGGTTCGGTGCGACGAAGCTCAGTGGAACCGCGCGATGCACAAGCGCCAGATCGTACTGGCGACGCTTCTCGTACACCGGCAAACCCCGAAGAAAAATCTTCGGTGACACAGGGCAGTAATCCGCCAGACGCAGCAACAGGAACGGAAGCAGCCGAACGCTCTGGAAAAGATCGCCGCAGATGGGAACGCATTTCACTTTCCGGAAAACGCGCTTTCGCAACAGTTGGCAACGGAGCAGAAAAGCAATTTCGCGTTCTGGATATGAGTCACGGCGGCGTGGCGCTGGAAGCGGGCTACGATCTTCCATCGGGTGAATCATTCCAAGCAGTGCTGCACGTGCCCATTCTGGGAGAAGTGCGCGTGAAACTAAAGAAGCTCTACGTGTACCGTACACCCGGACAGCAGTCGCGAGTCGGCTGCCTCTTCGTTACCTAATTCCATCCTAAATGTGTAGCCCGGGTTCGCCGAACCCGGGGTCTATGTATTTCTTAGTCCCCATCATTATCAATCCCAAGTTTCTGCCGCATCGCGCGCGAAACAAAAAGCAACGCCTGCTGCACGCGCACAATTCCTAATCCCCAGCGAACGCGTGCCTGCTCCGCGCTAGCACTTCGCGAGGTCAGCGTCAGCCTCAGCGCCGCTCCCTCCTTCTTTGAATCACCGTACGCGCAAGGCAAAATTTCCATCCGCACGGAAAGCGTGTCGCCGGACGAATCCTTCATCCACAACGTAACCAAACGCTGCACCGCATCCTCATAGCGCTCCGGAATAAAATTGAACTCCGTCCGAGCAAACATCAAATCCACGCGCGAATGAAATGTGAATTCCGCACCGGCTTGTGAAGCAGACTCCTCCCAAACTTTCGCCCGCGCCGTAGAAAATAAAGATCCCGCCCCGTTCACAGCTGTAAGAAATCCAGCCAAAGGAGAATTTTCTCGCGCCGCGCGAATCAGCGCTATGGCTGCGGGATTCTCGCGTAAGTCCAAATACACATCGCCACCCGCGCCGCCCCACGGAATTTCAATAGCGGCGCTACTAACTCCCAGCGAATTCACAGCTTCAACGCGCATCGCAAAACGCTATCGCGTTCGACCGCTCCCGACAAGAAGAATTTGGTCGCCTCTTAGGGGCGAGTCTGCGACCCGCCCGCCTCCAATTTCAACTAATTCCTCGGCCCTCTTTCCCCATTGCACGATTTCCGCTTGCGGTTATAAATTATCCCGCGCACTAAGTAGGCAACCGTTTTCCCGGTTCGCCGAATCAACTAAGGTGTCGAATCCGCCGCACTATTTTCTGGAGGCGCAATGTTCCCGAACCTTCGCTTCTCGCTCCGCATCCTCCGCAAACATGCGAAGCTCACAATGATCGCGATTCTTTCGCTCGCAATTGGCATGGCCGCCGCATCCGTCGGCCTCAGCACATTCAACGCGCTACTCGTGCAACCGCCTGCGGTTCCACAGCCGGATCGACTTCTAACAATTTATACCGTCACCCCCGACGCGCCTTTCAACCAGCTTTCCTATCCCGACTACCTTTACTATCGCGATAACAATCAGGTTTTCTCCGGCGTCTGTGCCATTCCTTTCAGCATTACAATGTCGCCAATCAATTTCGAGCATCACGAAAAAAACGGCCTCATCAACGCCGTCTCCGATAACTACTTTTCCGTTCTCGGCATTCAGCCGCTACTCGGTCGGTGGTTTGCTCCCGACGAAGATGACCGCGCTTCCACTTCCGTGGTCCTGAGTTATCCATATTGGAAATCGCTCGGCTCGGACTCGCACATCATCGGCAAAACTATTACTGCGAATGGCGCCGATCTCACCATCATCGGCGTCACTCCGCGCGGTTTTGCGGGAACAATCCTCACCGACCTTCCGGACATCTGGTACCCCCTCTCTCGTCAGCCATCTTCCGCTGACTGGCGCAGCGATCGCGAGAGCCGAGGTTTTTCTCTGATCGGACGCATGAAGCCCGGTGTCACGCGCGCACGAGCCCTCGCAAATATGCAGATGCTTTCGACACAACTCGCCGCCGCGTATCCGGCAACAAACAAGGAGCGCGTCGCCGCCGTCACAAAAACTTCCATGCTTCCGCCGGACTCCGTCGGCGACGCAAAATTTCTCGGCACATTAATTCTGGCAATCGTTGCTCTTGTCCTTTTCGCCGCTTGCGCCAACGTGGCAAATTTACTTCTCGCACTTGCCAGCGTGCGCCGTCACGAAATCCTGATTCGCGCCGCGCTCGGCGCCACTCGCGCGCGCCTGATTCGTCAATTATTGCTGGATAGCACTATCATTTCCGTCAGCGGCGGATTCCTTGGCTTCGCGCTCGCAACATACGGTCTGCACCGATTGCTCGATTTCAAACCGTATCTACCGGGACTTGGAGTTTTCAATCTCACTGTCGATTTTCGCCCGGACTTTACAGTTCTTGCGGCCATGTTTGCTGTCGTGCTCGCCGTAGGCTTCGCCACCGGCCTCGCACCCGGCCTGCAGGCTTCCACTCCGAATCTTGCTGCAGCGATGAGTGGCGAAATTGCTATCGGTGGCACGCGCAAAGCGCGCATCCGCAACTTGCTCGTCGTGATGCAGGTTGCCGCCTGCACCGTTGTTCTGATTGGTGTCGGTCTGTGCCTGAAGAGCCTGCTGAATTTGCGAAAGGAAAATTTTGGATTTTCCGCCCGCAACGTTGCCATCTACACCTTCAATAATTTGCAAGTCGCCGGTTATTCCGAACAGAAGGGGCGCGAATTCTACGCTCGCGTTCGCGAAGCCGTCACGCCACTCCCCGGCGTCGAATCCATCAGTTTGGCGGACATGTATCCGTTGGGGATGGGTAGCATTGCCGGCACCGAACATATCCGCGTTGAAGGCGTTACTACGGATATCGAGCACGGCGACTCGATTGGTTTCGGCGATGTGGACTCGACATATTTTTCCACTCTCGGAATTCCTATCCTTGCCGGGCGAGTCTTCACGGAATCCGACAAGCCAAAATCTCCGAGCGTTGTCATCATCAATCACACCATGGCCCAGAAATACTGGCCCAATCAGGATCCAGTCGGAAAAATAATTCACGAAGAAGAAGGCAAGCGCATTGCCACAGTAGTCGGCGTTGCTGGCGACACCAAAGTTACCGACATTGACGAAGAAATAAAGCCGCTAATGTATTTCGCTCTTTCTCAACATTACGCGCCGAGTTTTTCCGCGCTGGTGCGAACGAAAGGGAATCCAGCGCAGTGGATGAGCCCGCTCGCGGAGATTGCCCGAAAACTGGATCCGGAGCTCGGCTACCAGAGCCTTACAATGAGCGAAAATCTAGGCTTCGCCTTCTACATCCCGCGCGTCGTTCTAATTTGCGTCAGCGGATTCGGAGCCTTGGCGTTTTTCCTCGCCGCCATCGGCCTTTACGGCGCCGTCTTCTATTCCGTCAGCGAACGCACCCGCGAAATGGGAATCCGTGTGGCACTCGGCGCTCAACAATCGGATTTGTGGAAATTAATT
>Ga0193726_1001576_pt1 | contig 17452 bp, 17 predicted proteins | sample H2c1metaG_FD_144928 | JGI IMG/M metagenome (GOLD analysis project Ga0193726, IMG submission 144928) | Soil microbial communities from a riparian zone of the East river system, Colorado, United States - H2c1 | ecosystem: Environmental > Terrestrial > Soil > Riparian zone | place: USA: East River... | reverse complement strand
GGAAACCGCCGCCGTGTATTCGAACTTGTCGTAATACGGCTCGAGCTCGTCGTAGGTGATGCCCCAGTCCTGGATCGTCATGTCCTCGGGGAGGTATTTCTTGCCGTAGCGCTCCTCGTAGCGGCTGCGCACCTTGAATTCCATGTCGGTCCAGCGCCAGGTGTGGCCGCTCCAGTGCACGCCCGAGCCGCCGACCACGTCCCCGGGCAGGAAGGAACCGAGGCGGCGCATCGGCAGCGCTTCCTGCGAAACATTGTTGCGGATGGTGATGGTGTCCTTCTGCGTGTTCATCATGAGGTCGTGGCGCACGACGTAGCGCAGCTCGTCGCGCACCGCGGGCACCGAAAAATCGGCCTCGGTGCTGCGTTGGCCGCCGCGCTCCAGCGCCACCACTTTCATCCCGGCCGCGCTCAATTCCTTGGCGAGTATCCCGCCCGTCCAGCCCAGGCCCACGATGACGACGTCGACTTCCTTGAGTTTGGTTGTCATGTCGTTCCCCTCAACTCATGTCCGAGATGCCGACCGGATCGACCGAGTATTTCTTGTCGCGATATTTTTCGACGTTCTGGTAGTGCACCGCGATCACGCCGGGGAAGCCGATCAGCTTCCAGCCCGCCTTGTTGCGGTTGCCGCCATAGATCGGGTCCGAGAACATGCCCTCCACCACGTTCTGGTACACCGTCGTGAAGAACGCGCGCGCGGGCGGCCCGTTTTCGAAGGCCACCTTGCCGCCTTGCAGGCCGAGCAGGAATTCCTCGCGCTGCGCCGCGCCGATCTTGTCGAAGCTCTTGCCGTAGGTCTTGACGCAGAACGCATTGGCGGCGGCGATGCCGCTGCGGTACAGCTCGGCGGGGGTGAGCGGGAGCTGATAGCCCTGGCTCGGCACGCCCTGCCGCCACGGCCCCTGCATGTAGAGACGTTCGCCCCGGCCCCAGCCGCCGGCGAGCGCGCGATCGATGAAGGTATTGAGCCCGAGGTCGGTGCCTTTGGGCGTGTACGGGTCCGCCGGAACCATGTGGTCGACCAGCGCTTCGACGAAAGCCGCCTCTTCGGGATTGAGATAGGCGTAGGTGTTCGCCGGTGCAGGTGAGCCCTGGCTCGCAGGTGCGGGCCCGCTCTGCTGGGCCTCAGCTGCTCGTGGTAATGAGACTGTCGCGGCCGCTGCGCCGCTTGCCACGGCGCCTTTCAGAAAACTGCGGCGATCGAATCCGTCGTTCTTCATCGCTCCTCCTTTGCAGAATCGAACCTGCCTGTCCCACGATGACCGACGGAAGTATAAGCCTCCGCAGGAGGCTTGCAAGCGAGATGAGGTCACGCCCCCGCGCCCGCCGGGTTGGGGGCGGAGCGGGGCGTTATGAATTGCTTGCGCTAGCGTTGCTCCGAAAGGTGAGGCCGGACTGAGGAGCTTCGCCTAGGCGGCCTTGGCGCGATTCGGGAAAATCTGCGGGCGCATTTTCGGATGGCAGGCCATGTACTTCGGCGCATACGGCGCTTCCTCGCCCAGTTCCTCGGCGGCGTGCCAGGCGAAACGCGGGTCCCACATCATGCCACGCGCGAGCACCACGAAATCGGATTTACCCGAAGCAATGATGTCCTCGCATTGGCGCGTGGTGGTGATCAGTCCCACGCACATGGTGGTGATGCCGGCCTCTTTCTTGACCCTCTCGGCGAACGGAACGTTGTATCCGGGCGCGAACGGGACTTGCTGGCGCGGATCGAGCGCGCCGCTGGAGACGTCGACGTAGTCGCAGCCGAGTTTCTTGAGTTCCTTGGCGAACGCCACGGACTGGTCTGCATCCCAACCACCCTCCATCCAGTCGGTGACGGAAATCCGCACGCCCATCGGCTTGTCGGCGGGCCACGCCGCGCGCATGGCCGCGAAGGTCTCGAGCGGAAAGCGCATGCGGTTCGCGAGGCTGCCGCCATACTCGTCGGTGCGCTTGTTCGAAAGCGGCGACAGGAACTCGTGAGCGAGATAGCCGTGCCCGGCGTGCAGTTCGACCAGATCGTAGCCGATGCGCGCCGCGCGGCGGGTCGCCTGCACGAACTCCTCGCGCACGCGCACGATGTCGGCCTTGGTCATTTCGCGCGGCACGTGCCAGTCGGGCGCATACGGCAGCGCGGAAGGCGCGATCGTGGGCCACGCGCCGTCTTCGGCCTTGAGCGGCGTGCCGCCCGCCGCGGGCGGCACGGTCGAGCCCTTGCGCCCCGCGTGACCGAGCTGCAGGCCGTGCGCCGCCACTCCATACTTCTTGCAGAAGTCGATGACGCGCTTCATCCCCGCTTCGTTCTCGTCGGAATACATGCCGGCGCACTTCAGCGTGATGCGGCCTTCGGCGCTCACGTGCGTCGACTCGGTCATCACCAGCGCGCCCGCGCCCAGCGAAAACTGGCCGAGGTGCATCAGGTGCCAGTCGTTGGCCGTGCCGTTGTCGGAGTTGTATTGGCACATCGGCGAGACGACGATGCGGTTTTTCAGAGTGAGGCTCCGAAGCGTTATCGGGGCAAAAAGAGCGCTTGCCATGTTGCGAGTCTCCGTGTCGAGGTTGGGGATCGAAGGTGCGGCGTCGGGAAAACGTAGTATGCGCTGAACGTACACCGCCTGCGCTCGGGACCGAACCGATTCCCGAAAAAAAGGGGCGGCCGAAGCCGCCCCTGTGTCCGTCCAACGATTCGCTCTATTGGCCGCTGAACAGGTCCTGCTTGATCTTCGCTGCGGAGAAGATGAAGTCGCGCGAGTTCTCGAGCTGCCGGCGCAGGTTCGGAAGATCGACGTCGAGCAGCTTGCCCTTCCACTTGCGCACCTTGCCCGCGACGATCACGGTCTCGACGTTGGTGCGGTCCATCAGCGATACCACCGCCCCCGGCACCTGGTTGAGCGGCGCCACGTTGATCGCTTCGGCGTCGAGGATGATGATGTCGGCCTCCTTGCCGGGCGTGAGCGAGCCGACCTTGCCGTCCAGGCGCAGGTGCTTCGCGCCGTTCATGGTGGCGTAGCGCAGCACGTCGCGCGTCGTCAGCGGGGCCGGGGGCTGAGGATTGAGATGGAACGGCGCCGTCGGCCATGCAACCTCGGGATTGGGCGGAAGGCCCGTATCGAGGATCATCTGGTTCACCAGCGCGCGCTGCACGTTCATCATGGAACGCATCTGGGTGAAGAAGTCCGCCGTCAGCGTGCACTCCACGTCCACGGAGAGTGAAGGCTCCATGCCCAGGCTTTGCATCTTGAGGATGGGCGGCATGCCGTGGCGCATGTTCATCTCGATCGGCACGGCGAGCGAGACCTGGGCGCCGGCGTCCTTGACCGCCTTCCAGCCCGCGTCGGACATCCCGGTCATGTGGATGAACAGGTTGTCCGGTCCGATCCCGATGTGGCCGTTGCCACCCGTTCCCGCGGCGAATCTGTCGAAAATCGGCCGGATACCGAACGGCGAGAGGATATGCGCCGCGACCTGGAGGTCGAGCTGCCGCCCGATCGTCCAGGACTGGTCGGCCGTCGCATCCCCAAGATAGACCTCGCCGCCCATGATCATATGGACGAGCTGGTCGCTCGAGGAGAACCACTGCTTCTTGATGCGGGGCGCATCGCCTGGATATTTGTTGCCGGGAACGGCACCCGCGCTCTCGAAATAGCCGAAGGCGGCGCGGCGCCCCGTATCGAACAGCGCTTTGATGGCGGCGTCCGAGTGTTGGGGCGAGTGTTGAATTTGCGAAACGTCGTGTACGGTCGTGACGCCGTCGTCGAGCTGGGAGAGGCCTCCGAACAGCTCGTTGATGTACACGTCCTGCGGACGGTATACCGGGGCGAACGTGCCGAGAATGAATTCGAAGTAAGTCGTGCTCCCGCTGGGCGTGTTCGACCCATCGTTGATCAGTACCCCGTCGGCGAGGAAGCTGCGCAGCGCGGTCTCGAACTGGTGGTGGTGCGTATCGATGAAGCCGGGCATCACGATCTTGCCGCGCGCGTCGATCTCGGTTGCGTCGCCCGCGTGCAGGTTCGGCCCGACGGCGAGTATTTTCTTGCCCTCGATCAGCACGTCGGCCTTGGGAAAATCGCCCACTTTCGGGTCCATCGACATCACCGCGCCGCCGCGGATGATGTAGCGCCGGCCCGTCTTGCCGCTGTCCTCCGGCCCGTCGTCGTCGTGCGCCGCGGCAGGCCGTGCGGCGAACAAACCCATCCCCGCCGCGGCAGCCGCGGTCGCGGTCGAGGCCTTCAGGAAATCGCGTCGTCCGAGTTGCGAACCGCTCAGTGACCCCGAATGGTCCTGCGGTTTTCCTTCATCGCACAGTATGCACATCTTGGTTTTCTCCTCCGAAGTGAACGTTGCAATGCCGCGGCGCGAGCCGCGGACTTTCAGAATGCGTCCCCAGGGACGCACCGTGATCTGGAATGAGTTGCGGGGCGGGGGGCGCTGGCCCGTCCGCAGGGGATCGCGTCATCTCTGGTGAAGAGAATGCGCACTTGGACTCCTCCTTCCGGCCTGCCTCTTCGGGCAAGTCGCTTTGAATCTTCAGTCTAGCAAGATGTTCGCGCGGAGTCGTCCACAATTTTCAGGAGGCCGGTGGCTCCTGCCCACGCGCGCGCAGGAGCGGAGTGTGGCGATGTAGGTGATCGATAACCTCCTCGGAATCCCGCATGCATGCTCGCCCACCGGCGAGCATGCCGATGGGCTTTGCCCACACGGAGAGCAGGGCGGCCGGGTGGTCCGGTTCGCTAGTTTCCGGACCGCTTGCGAAATACGATGGCGTTCTGCCAGGGCAGGTCGCGCGCGGTCTTCACCCATTCGAGCGCGTGCGCGGCGGCCTCCTTGCGCACTTGCGCTTCGCTCATGGTGTGCAGAGGCTTGATCGGCACGGCCGCATCGCCCGCCCTGAACTCGACGAACGCGAGCCGTCCGCCGGGCTTGAGCGCGCGTACGATGGCGGCGAGCATTTCGTGCGGGTATTCGAGCTCGTGATAAACGTCGACCATCAGCGCGAGGTCGATGCTGGCGGGCGGCAGCCGCGGATCGGTCAGCGTGCCGAGCACCGCTTTCACGTTGGCGGCGCCGCGCCGCGCCATCTGTTGCTCGAGGAGCTTGATCATCTCCGGCTGTATGTCCACCGCGTACACCGTCCCGCTCGCGCCCACGCGCTGCGCCATGCGCCAGGAGTAGTAACCGGTGCCCGCGCCGATGTCGGCGACCGTCATGCCGGCTTTCAGATCGAGCGCCGACAGCAGCAGCTCCGGCCGTTCCTCTTCGATGCGCTCGGGACGCTCCAGCCACTCCGCGCCGTGGAAGCTCATGACCCGCGCAATCTCGCGGCCCAGATAGACTTTGCCGATGCCGTCGGAGCTCGGGGGAACGGCGGCGTAGCGGGTCGGCGCGGACTCGGCCGCCGGCACCGCCGCCGGCAGAGCGAACGCGAAGCCCAGCAGTAGAAGAGCCGGATTCGATTTCCGCCAGCGGCAGTGCTGAAACAAATTGATCAATTCCTCACGCCTCCAGTTTTGCGTCCAGGGTAATCTTGGCGTTCAACACCTTGGAGAGCGGGCACCCGGTTTTTGCCTTGTTGGCGGCCGTCTCGAATGCCTGGCGATTCGCGCCCGGTATCTTCGCGGTCAGATCCAGATGAACGGCGGTGATGGCGAATCCGCCTTCGACTTTGTCCAGGGTGACCGTCGCGGTGGTGCGGATGCTTTCCGCCGTCATTTTCGCTTCGCCCAGCTGTGCCGACAGCGCCATCGAGAAGCAGCCCGCGTGCGCTGCACCCAGCAATTCCTCGGGGTTCGTCCCCGGTCCGTTCTCGAAACGCGCCTTGAATCCGTAGGGAGCGTTGGAAAGAACGCCGGTCTCTGTCGAGATCGTGCCAATACCGTCCTTGAGACCGCCTTTCCAGACGGCCGATGCTGTTTTCTTCATGATCGTTCCTGTAGTAGTGAAAGAATGGGTTTCTCCCGGTCCGAATTATGTACCCGGCGAGGTGGTTTGCAAGTTCAGCTTTTCGGGCCGACAATTCGCGATGTATCAAGGACAGCATCGCCACAAAAGGGGAGACCGGATCATGCGACATCGCACGCGCAGTTTCATCAGAGTCGAATTCGCAGCCCTCGCCGGGGTTTTCGCCATCTCGCTTGCCGCGGGGCTCGCCGCGCCGGCATCGGCCGCGGATTACACCATGACCGTCAACCGGGACCGGCTGATCAATGCCGAGAACGAGCCGCAGAACTGGCTGATGATGAACGGCGATTACGGCTCCACCCGCTATTCGAAGCTCACCCAGATCAACCGCGATAACGTCAAGAATCTCCGGCTCGTGTGGGCCATGGCGCTGGGGGGCATGGCGGATGTCGGACAGAACGGTCCTGAAAACGAGGTCAATCCGCTCATCGACAACGGTTTCATGTACACGACCGACGGCTGGGGCACTGTCTACAAGATCGACGCCCGCAATCCCGGCAAGGGCGAGTTCGTCTGGATATGCGACCCCGGCGTGAAGCACCAGGGCAACGTTCCGCGCACACGCGGCATTGCGCTCTGGGAAGACCTCGTGTTCGCCAATCTTCCGGACGGACGCGTCATCGCGATCAACCGCGACAACGGCGAGATCGTCTGGGACAAGATGGTCGCCGTGACCAACGAATTCGGCAGCCGGGAAAAATTCTTCACGGCTCCCATCGCCGCCGACGGCAAGCTGATTGTCGCCAACGGCGCGGGCGACGGGAAAACGCGCGGATGGATTGCGGCGCTCGACGCGCGGACGGGCAAGGAGCTCTGGCGCTGGTATGCCGTGCCCAAGCCCGGCGACCCAGGCAGTGAAACCTGGAAGGACAAGAACAACGCCTGGAAGACCGGCGGCGCCGGCCTGTGGCAGACGGGTTCCTACGATCCCGCGACGAAGCTCACCATCTGGGGTACGGGCAATCCGATTCCGCAATACGATCCGCAGGCGCGTCCGGGCGACAATCTTTACACCAACTCGGCGGTGGCGATCAACGTCGATACCGGCAAGCTCGCCTGGTATTTCCAATATACGCCCAACGATTCGTGGGATTACGACGAAGTCGGCATCCACATGCTGTACGACTCCGCGATCGGCGGCCAGCAGCGCAAGGTCGTGGGGCACTTCGCGCGCAACGGGTTTTACTACACGCTCGACCGCACCACCGGAAAGTTCATCAAGGCCGACAAGTACGTGAACGATCTGAACTGGACCAAGGGGATCAATCCCAAGACCGGAATGCCGGTCGAATACGATCCGAAGCTCGACGTGCAGATCTACAACCCCGAGGCACGATCCCTGCGCGGCGATCCGATGAAGCGAACCTGCCCGACCTGGCACGGCGGCATCGCACACCAGCCTACGGCCTACAATCCGGTCAAGAAGATCGCCTACGGGGCGGGCATCGAAGGCTGCTTCACGCAAAACGGCGCGGTCGTCGCGTTCAGATCGCCGCAGGGCGGCATCGACGAAAAGGCGAGCGAAAAGCGGACTTACACCAGCGACCTCTACTACGGTTCCATTACCGCATTCGACACCGTCACCCACAGGGTCGTCGCGAAGGCCGTCACCGACATCGAGGTCCGCTCGGGCACCGTCGTCACCGCCGGCGGCGTCGTTTTCACCGCGTTGCAGGACGGCTGGGTCGTCGCCTACAACGACGAGACGCTCGAGGAACTCTGGCGCTTCAACCTGGGCACGCCGCTCAAGGGCGCGCCGGTGACCTACGCGATCGGATCGAAGCAGTATCTCGCGGTGCAAAGCGGCGGCCGCCACCTGCATCCTGTGAAGTTCGACAAGCTGGAGAATTCCAGCTATCTGTTCGTGTTCGCGCTGAACTGAATTTATTTCGGAAACTCGCCGCAGGCTTCGACTTCCGAGCCCCAGTATTCCGTGCATCGGGCGCGGTTCATCGGGCCCTTGCCGATAATTTTCGCGAAGAGGAAATCGGTGAGCATTTCGATCTCGCGCGGCTGCAGGGTCGCCGGCGGGTCGGCGATGGAGAGACCGAGCCGTTTCAGGTCGGCCTGCTTCATGCCGTAGCAACGCCCGTCGCTGTAGGCGAGCCTGTCGAAGGCCGGCATGCCTCGTCCGGGGCGGCCGCATTTGATGGTCAGGATCAGGTTGTTGCGGTCGAGCAAGGTCTCGCGCAGGTTGGAGCCGTCCGGCATCTGGTTGTCCATCTTGCGGCCGTCCGCCGCCCAGCCGTGACACGCCTGGCAATTTCCCTTTTGCTGGAAAAGTCTCATGCCCTCGGCAATGTCGCCTGGGTCGGGGACCTGCGCTTGCACGGCCGGGGCGGCGAGCAGCCCGGCAACGAACACGATCCCGAAAAGCTTCACGGCAGATCGCCGCCGCTCAAAAAGCGTAGAGCTTCGCCGGATTGTCCACCAGGATCTTCCTGCGGATCGCCGCGTCGGGCGCCCACACCGGCAGCTGATTCAACACCAGGCCGTCGTCGACCTGGAAGAGCGGCGTCAGCTCGCTCGCCTGGCGTCCGGAGCTTGAATTCGGATGCGGCCAGTTTGTCCCCCAGACGATGCGCTCGGGGTTCGCCGCAATCAGCGCTCGGGCGAGGGGGGCGAAGACGTCATAGTCCGTTCGCGAGCCGCCCGAGACCGAGATCTTGACGTAGGCCTTGCCCGACCGGACCAGTTCCACCAGGTCCGCGAAGCCGGGCTGCTGCGCGCCGAGCTCGGGGCGCGCGTTCGCGAAATGGTCGAACACGACGGGAACCGGCGAGGCGGCAACCAGGTCCTTGATCGCCGAGACCACCTCCAGGTTGGTGTTCATCTGGACGTGCCAGTGGCGGCCCTTCACGCGCTCGGCGGCTGCCTGGAACTGGCGGCGGCCGGCGGACGGGTCGTTCTTGCCGCCGGTCGAAAGATTGAGCCGGATGCCGCACACGCCCGCACGGCCCATGGAATCGAGCTCGCTCTCCGGCGTCTTGTCGTCGATGACGGCGACACCGCGTGCATTTGCGCCGCGCGCGGCCATGCCGTAGAGCGTGGCCGAATTGTCGGTGCCGTAGACGCTCGGCGTGACGATCACGACGCGCTGCACGCGAAGCGCCTTGTGCAGTACCGCCATCTCCTCGGGCAGCGCCGTTTCCGGCGTATAGACGCGGCCGGAGAAGAACGGAAATTTCTCCGGGCCGCCGTGAATGTGGGTATGGCAATCGCAGGCGCCGACCGGCATGTCGAAATTCACCGGCGTGCCCGGCTGCGAGGCTTTGGCAAAACCGGTTCGAACGTGCAGGGTGGCTGCGGCGGCAATCGCTCCGATCAGGATGTCGCGTCGCGTTGGCATGGGTTGTCCCTCTTGTGGAATCCCGTACGGCCGGGGATCGCCTGTTCGGCGAATCCGGATTATGTACCCGGGGAGGCGGTTGTTGCAGCGCGCATTGAACGGGCGAGTGACCTGCGTTAGAGTGATCGTCGGCAGGATTCTTACGGGAGTTGCGGCATGTCCGTTGCGTTCGAAGTCGAAGTCGTTCCCACTGGAACCGTCGGAGCCGAGGTGAGAGGCGTGGATCTCGCGGCCGTGACCGGCGCCGGGATCGACGCGGTCAAGAAAGCCTGGTACCGGCACGACGTTCTCGTATTCCGGGACCAGGAGATGACGGACGACGATCTTCTCGCGTTCTCCAGGCATTTCGGCACGCTCGATCCGCCGCCGAACCAGGGCGCCGGCCGCAAGTCCCCTCCCGGGTTTCCCGATATCTACGTCGTGTCCAATGTGCTCGACGAAAAGGGCGAGCCGATCGGGGCGCTCGGTGACGGCGACGCCGCCTGGCACACGGACATGAGCTATGCACCGAAACCGCCGGACGCTTCCATGCTGTATTCGCTCGAACTGCCGACGAAAGGGGGTGATACCTGGTTTTGCAGCATGAAGGCCGCGCTCGCGAAAATGCCGCGGCAACTGGTCGAACGCATCCGCAACATGGACATCAAGCACGACGGCACCTACGATTCCGGCGGCTACGTGCGCAAGGGCATGGCGCCTTCGGAGGACCCGCGCACTTCGGTGGGCACGCCGCATCCCATCATCATCCAGCACCCGGTATCGGGCGACAGGGCGCTTTACCTCGGCCGCAGGCGCAACGCCTACATCATGGGCCTCGCGCTTCCGGAGTCGGAGCGGCTGCTCGACGAGATCTGGTCCTACGTGGACACCGCGGTGTACAAGCACAAGTGGGCGCTCGGCGATGTGGTGCTGTGGGACAACCGCACCACCATGCACAGGCGCGACGCCTTCGACCCGAAGTCGCGCCGCGTGATGCACCGCACGCAGATCAAGGGATCGGGCGCTCCCCAGCGCGCAGTGACTTAGGCAGTATCGAAAAAGGGGGCAGCGCCCCCTTTTATATCCCCCAAAGTCGGGCTGCGGAAAAGCGCTTCCTCGCGAAAGCGTTTTTCCGCAGCATGCTAACGATTACTACTCCGGCTTGATGCCGGCGTCGCGGATGACCGCGGCCCAGCTTTTGAGCTCGGTTCTCACGACGCGTTCGAGCTCCTCGGGGCTGCTGCCCACCGGGTCCGCACCCTGCTCGATGAGCCGCTGTTTCACCTCCGGCAGGTGCACCACGCGGGCGATCTCCTTCTGCATGCGCGCGACCATGGCTGCGGGCGTCTTCGCAGGGGCGAACATCGCGCACCAGGAATCGACCTCGTAGTCCTTCAGGTTCAACTCCTCGGCGACGGTGGGAATGTCCGGCGCGGCAGCGGTGCGTTGCCGCGTCGTGACCGCGAGCGCACGCAGCTTGCCCGAGCGTGTTTGCGAAAACGCCGCGGACGCGGTGAGGATGAGGAAGGGAACCTGTCCCGCGAGCACGTCCGTGACCGCGGGACCGCCGCCCTTGTACGGCACGTGCACGATGTTGATCCCGGTCCTGAGCTTCAGCAGCTCGCCCGCGATATGGCCGGGCGTGCCGCTGCCCGGCGACGCGTAGGCGTAGAAGCCGGGGCGCTCCTTGGCCGCAGCGACCAATTCGCGCAGCGTCTTCGCCGGCGCGTTAGGGTTCGCGGCGATGAGCTGCGGCGCGCTCACGACGAGCGATACGGGAGCGAAGTCGCGCGCGACATCGTAGTTGAGCTTGTAGAAGAAGGGATTGATCGTGTGCGAGGAGAGCGTGTACAGGAAGGTGTAACCGTCGGGCGCGCTCCTGGCCGCCGCTTCGGTGCCGACCACGCCGCCGGCGCCGCCACGGTTCTCGATGACGACAGTCTGCCCGAGGCCTTCCGAGAGCTTGGGCTGCACGATGCGCGCAGTGATGTCGACGGTGCCCCCGGGCGGGTAGGTCACGATGAGGCGGATAGGCCTGGTCGGATAAGCCTGTCCTGAGCTTGTCGAAGGGTCCTGTGCGAGCGCCTGCGATCCGATGCCGAGCGCGCAGGCGGCGATCACGCCGAGCGCGGCTTTTGTGTAAGCCATTCTCAACTCCCTTTCAGCATTTTTTTCCGCCACTTCGGCGTATCTCCCGTGTGTGCCACCGAACATACCGGCGAACATCGGTGGCCTAGTATCGCTGATACCTGCCGCAACCTTGGACGGGCATGACAGGCAATTATAATTCCTGGCTGGTCCTTCTTTCGATCGTCGTCGCGACCGTCGCATCCTACGTGGCGCTGGACCTTGCGTCGCGCGTCGCGGCCACGCAAGGAACCCGGTCCTCCCGCTACTGGCTGTTCGGCGGCGCGCTCTCCATGGGGACCGGCATCTGGTCGATGCACTTCATCGGCATGCTCGCATTTCAGCTGCCGATTCAGATGTCGTACAACATCCCGATCACGCTGGCTTCGCTCCTCATCGCGGCCATCGCGTCGGGTTTTGCGCTCTATTCCATCAGCCACGGCAGCTTGAGTTGGCGCCGGCTGCTGCTGGCCGGATTGTTGATGGGAATCGGCATCGCCGCCATGCACTACACCGGGATGGCGGCGATGGAATTGAACCCGCCCGTCCGCTACAGTCCCTCGATTTTCACCGCTTCAGTCGTAATCGCGATTGTCGCCTCGATGGTCGCTCTGTGGATCGCATTTCAATTGCGCACGGAAACGATTTTGTCGGCGTTCTGGAAGAAGGCCGGCAGTGCCGTCGTCATGGGCGTTGCGATTACCGGCATGCACTATACCGGCATGGCGGCGGCAGTCTTCGCGCCGGACACCGTCTGCTCGGTGAGCCCGCAGGACATCAACAATGTCTGGCTCGCGGGCGCGATCGGGGGTTTTACCTTCATGCTCCTGGCGACGACCCTGCTGGTCTCGGTGTTCGACGCCCATCTCGCCAACCGCGCGGCTAAACACGCGGAAAATCTGCGCCTGGTGAACGTCGACCTGGAAAAGCAGGCCGCCGAGCTTTCCCAGACCAACGTGCAGTTGCAGGAGGAAGTGAAGGAGCGCGCGCGCTCCGAGGAGAAAATTCAATATCTCGCGTATCACGACGGCCTCACGACGCTGCCAAACCGTGCCTTGTTCAGCAAAATTCTGAACCACGGGATCAGCCAGGCGCACCGCCGAAAAAAAGAGCTGGCGGTGCTGTTTATCGACCTCGACCGCTTCAAGAACATCAACGACACGCTCGGGCACGAGGCCGGCGATTCGCTGCTGCAAGAGGTCGGGAAAAGACTCAAGCAATGCCTGCGGGAAAGCGACACCGTCGCCCGCCTCGGGGGTGACGAGTTCGTGGTGCTGCTGGAGGATCTCGAGGATCAAACGCGCGTGTCGGTGGTGGCGCACAAGATACTGGTCACCCTGGTCAAGCCTTTCACCACGCTCGGCCAGGAATTTCGCGTCACGGCCAGCATCGGCATCAGCACTTACCCGACGGACGGCGAGGACGAAAAGTCCTTGATGAAAAACGCCGATATTGCGATGTACCGGGCGAAGGAGGAAGGCAAGAACAACTTTCAGTTCTATTCCAAGGAGCTCAACGAGCATTCGTTCGAACGGCTCACCATGGAGTCGAACCTGCGGCGCGCCCTGGAGCGCAACGAATTCGAGCTCCACTATCAGCCCAAGGTGGACCTGCGCACCAGCCGGATCACGGGTGTGGAAGCGCTGCTGCGCTGGCGGCACCCGGAACTCGGGATGGTGGGGCCGCTGCAGTTCATCCCGATGGCGGAGGAGACGGGCCTGATCGTGCCGATCGGCAAATGGGTTCTCCGCACGGCGTGCAGGCAGCAAAAAGCATGGCAGGATCAGGGGCTGCCGCAGATGAGCGTGGCCGTCAACCTGTCGGCCCGCGCGGATGAGCGTGGCCGTCAACCTGTCGGCCCGACAGTTTTCGGACGAGAACCTCCTGCAGGACATCACCGCCATAGTCAAGGAAAGCGGAATGGATCCGACTCTCCTGGAGCTGGAAATCACCGAGAGCATGCTCATGCACAACGTCGAGAAGGCGATACGGACCCTGGACGCGCTCAACGACATGGGCATCCGGCTCGCCATCGACGATTTTGGAACGGGCTATTCCTCGCTCTCGACGCTCAAGCGGTTTCCGATCAACACGATCAAGGTCGACCGTTCGTTTATCCGCGACCTTCCCGGCGGGGTCGACGACCATGCCATCACCGACGCCATCATTGCCATGGGTCGGACCCTGGGCATGACCGTGATTGCCGAGGGTGTCGAAACCAAGGAGCAGGCGGACTACCTGCGCGAGCAGTCCTGCGACGAGTTTCAGGGTTTCTATTTCAAGAAACCCATGCCGGCGAACGAGCTCGTAAAACTCCTGCAGGCACCGGTGTTTGGCGAAACTGCCTGATCTCAGACGGGGCCGGCAGAAGCCGCGCGACCCGGCCTACCAACGACGCGGGGGTTCGTCTGGTGAGCACTGGGGGGTGAATCTGCGGTAGCATCGCGCCACCCGGAATTCGATTGCTTCCCCGTATGCGCGTCGTCAGGATATTCACCAGGGACTCGGGAGACTCGGCGATCGAGATCCGCGAAGTGCCCATGAGCGGCGCCGAGCGGCCCATGTCGGAAACCTTCAAGTGCAACGCGATTTTTTTCCGCGAGACGCCGGAAGGACACGTCCAGGATTTTCACAACGCACCGCGGCGCCAGCTCATCTTCCTCACCTCGGGGATACTCGAGCTCGAAGCGAGCGACGGCAAACGCACCGTATGCCGGCCGGGCGATCTCATCTTCGCCGAGGACATGCAGGGCAAGGGCCACATCACCCGGTCGCTGCGCGACGTGCGCGGCTTCGTGCACCTCACCATGCCCGAGGATTTCGATGTCAGCCGCTGGCCGCTCGTGGAGGTTTGAGATGAAGCTCTTGCGCCACGGATTCCTCGCCCTTGCCCTGGGATGTCTGCCCCTCGCCGCGTCGGCGCAGAATGCGCAGCGCCCCTTGCGCATTCTCGTGCCCTTCTCGGCGGGCGGCGCGAGCGACACCTACACGCGCATCGCCGCGCTGAAGATCACCGAGCAAACGGGCAGGCCCATCGTCGTCGAGAACCGCACCGGCGCGGGCGGCCGGATCGCCTGGGAGACGGCTGCGAAGTCGGCGCCCGACGGGACGACCGCGGCGCTCATCGACGCCACCTATCCCATGCTCCCCGGGCTGTACGAGAAACTGCCCTGGGATGTCGCGGGCGATCTTGTTCCTGCCGCGATGATCTGCGCGACGCCTTTCGTGGTCGTCGTCGGCGCCGAATCGAAATTTGGGAGCCTCGCCGCGCTCATCGCGGAAGCTCGCTCGCGGCCGGGCAAGCTCAACTTCGGCTCCGCCGGCATCGGCAGCGTCAACCACGTCGTGAGCGAGCTCTTCAAGCTGAACGCGCGCGTCGATCTCACGCACATCCCCTACAAGGGCATGAGCGATGCAAGCGTCGCGCTGCAGGCGGGGCAGATCGACCTCATCATCGCCGCCTCGCCGACGGCGCTGGGACCGATCAAGGGTGGAAAGGCGAGGGGCCTCGCGGTGAGCACGGCGCAGCGCTCGGCGGCATTTCCCGGCGTTCCGACCGCCGCTGAGCAGGGCGTCGACTACGTCGTCACCAACTGGTTCGGGTTCGCGTTTCCCAAGGGTACGACCAAGGACGCGATCGACAGCTTGCGCAACGACGTCGTGCGGGCGCTCGCTGCGCCGGACGTCAGGGAAAAGCTCGCCGCGCAAGGCGCCGAGCCGTCGAACTTCACGCCCGAGGAATTCGCGCGCTTCCTGAAGGAAGACACGCGCAGATGGACCGAGCTCATCCGCGCGAGCGGCATCAAGGTGGAGTAGTGAGCGCCCGGTAGCGTCGATCTCCGGCGGCCTCCGCCGCCGGAGCGTGCATACGGCACAAAACCCCTGCGTCATGCGGCGTCGAGCGCGGGCGGACGCGAGTCTAGAGTGTTCTCCATCGGGCAGGCGATTTCGGCCGGTCCCACCACAAGGAACTGGAGACACAAATGATGGATCTCGCGACCTTGATTCAGATGGCGCTCGTTGCATTCCTCGCCTGGGGCGGAGTGCTGTCCCTGCTGTACGCTGCCCGGGGTGAGACCGTGAATTTCCGGACCGGGAGCATGAAGGTTTTCGGCTGCGCCGCAGCGAACCGCTAGAACGAAATACTTTCCGTTCTCTCCTGAGAGAATCATCACTGTTCGAAGTATACGGAAGACTTGCCAGCCCTGCGCCGGCCGAAATTCAAGCGCGCGCTCGATCGCAGCTTGCTCTGAGCTGACGAAACGGCCGCACATAGGGGCATCCAGCGATACGGCCTCGTCCACCGGGCTGCCGTAAAAAAAACCTTGCTAGGAGTGCTAGCGCACCGAACCGGCCGGGCGGTTCGCGTAGCCTTCGCTTCACGTAACGCGCCGACAGACGCACGCCCAGAGTTATGCGCGCAGGCCGGCTGCGGAGGCGACCTTGCAGTAATTCGGCCTGATCTGCCGACGCCGGTCGTCTTTTCGCCAGAAGCTGATCGACTCTGGATGACTGCTCTTTCTCTCTCTAGCCAAATAAAGGAAATCGTCATGAAATATTCGAAACTGTTTGTCGCAGGAGCGGCCGCATTCGCGCTGGGCGGGTGTTATTCGGTCCCGGTGGATTCTTCCAGCCCGCAAGGCGTCTCGGCCCCCGCGCCGGTTGGATATAACAGTTCGCCCGGCAGCAGCAATACCACCGTGGGCACGGCCGGAGATACCAAGCCGGACGGAACCGGAACATACGAAACCAGGGCAAAAGGGAACACGGAAGACGCAGCGAAATAGGAAGCCCGAAAGTACCTTGAGATGTCAGGTGTTACGCCGGTGATGGCTGCTCACAATAACGTGCGTAGTTTCTCGCTGGCTCAATAAAGGAAATCATCATGAAATATTCGAAACTGATCGTCGCAGGTGTGGCCGCGCTCGCGTTGGGCGGATGCTATAGCGTTCCCACGACTTCGGAGGCACCGGCAGGGGACACCGGCCCGGTTGGATCCAACAACTCAGCCGGCAGCAGCGATACCACCGTGGGCATGGCCGGAGAAAAGACCAAGCCGGACGGAACCGGAACGTACGAAACCAAGGCAAAAGGAAGCACGGAAAGCGCATCGAAGTAGTATCGCTGAGACGTCTTCAGGCGAACCCGGGCTTGGTATTTACGGGTTCGCCGAAGATTTCTGTTATCGGCGGGTTACCGCGTTCGACATTGCCTGGCTGGCCAGGCGAAGGAAATCATCTTGAAATATTTGAAACTGTTTGTCGCAGGAGTGGCCGCGCTCGCGTTGAGCGGATGCTATAGCGTTCCCTCGAGTTCGGAGGGACCGCAAGGTGCCGACCCAGTTGGATATAACGATACAACCCGCTACACCGGCGGCATGACCGTGGACCCCGGCCCGACCGGATACACCGGCCCGACCGGAAGCGCCGAGATTACCGGAGAAACTGGAACGGCTGGAGATACCGGTACGACCGGCAGCACAAGAGGAAACGCGGAAAGCACGAATCACTGAGACGTCCGGCGTTACGCGTGCAAAGACGGTCCTTCGGGGCCGTTTTGCTTTGGGAAAAATCCCCACGCGAGCCCGGCTTCATTTTCCTGTATCGGGTTTACCTGACAGTCGCATCCGGGTTTGCCCGACTTTCGCTGTCGGTCGCGCTTACCCCATGATGTTAAGCTGCTGACAAACGGGGAGGCAAGCATGCGCAACAAGTCCAGAAGGACCGATCGGGAAGGCAGCACACTTGAGTTTCTGCGCGGCGGGAAAACGGTGCCGGAGGCTTTCATACGCAAGCGCATGGCCTACGTCAAACGCAGTCTGACGGCGCGCTACGAAGAAACGAACGGAATCGAGCGGCAGGCCCTGAAGTACTTCGGCCAGATTCAGAAACCGAGGCCCGTCAAGGATCCGAAAGCGGCGCGGGCGATGGAGGGGCTCCTCGGGATTCACAAGAAACTGGCGAAGCGGAAACTCGCGGCGCCCAAGCTGGCGGGTGAAGTAGGCGGCATTCTGGGCGGCAGCTTTTCGGTAAAAGTGGTTCCTCCCTTCGAC
>Ga0193726_1001575_pt1 | contig 17525 bp, 13 predicted proteins | sample H2c1metaG_FD_144928 | JGI IMG/M metagenome (GOLD analysis project Ga0193726, IMG submission 144928) | Soil microbial communities from a riparian zone of the East river system, Colorado, United States - H2c1 | ecosystem: Environmental > Terrestrial > Soil > Riparian zone | place: USA: East River... | reverse complement strand
GGTTACCTCGTGATTCTCGGTCTGGTAGCCGATGATGATCTGCTTGGCTTGACCGATCCCGATGCCATGGACGGAGGTCAAATAGCTGTTGGCGATGGCTGCCACAGCGTCGGCCATCTGTTTGGAAATGGTGGGATCGCCGCCATCCGAGGCCGAGACCGCCGAGAAATTGCTGGAGAACAATGTTTGCCCGGGATCGACGCTGTGAACCGCGGCAGGATGGCTCGTGCTGCCGAACAGATCGCCAAGCAACGTTCCTATGATCGTCCCGATCAGGGAGCCGATGCCGGGGATAATGAAATTCAGCGCCAGACCGAGGCCTTGCGCGAGTGCAATGCCGATCGCGCTGCCGATCGCACCGGCAAGCTGACCGCCGATCGCACCGGCCTGGGTTTCGGCATGAACGAGCTGCTGTCCGAGAATCGATCCGAGCAGGCCACCGACCGAAGCCGCGGCGCCGTTGAGCGCCTGGGTCCAGACCGCCCCGGTGCTGAGCACGCCAAAGCCGCTGTGGGCCACGGTGTTGATCACGCTGCCGAAATAACCTCCGACCGCGTGGGTGAACAGCTGCTCGCCGAAACCGGTAAGACCGAGCGAGGTGCCGATCTCGGCAGTCAGGAACGAGGCGATCGAGCCGCCGGCGGCGCCGGCGAGATCAAGGTCGAAATGGGCAAAGACGTCGGAAATCGACATCGCGGCGGCGTTGCTGAGAAGCGATGAGGAAATTGCAGTTGCCAGTTTCTGGCCGATCGCGCCGACTACCGTGCCGGCTGCAAGTTGCGCGAACTGGTTGTTGCCGGCAATGGCGCGGCCGATTGCCGAGCCGAGCACCTGACCGACCGAACCGCCGGCAGCGACGATGACCTGATCAAGGGTGACATTGGTGCCGATGATCTTGCCGGAGGCGTTGCGCGTGACATCGAGCTCAGATTCGGGGCGCCTGTTGTCGGGATCGAATTCGGCGGTCCTGGTCGTACCATCCTTGTTTAGCTTGGTCTCCGAAATCGGCTCGTTATTTTCGTTTACCGTTTTTATGGTCTGGAAATAGGTTTCGCTGGGATCGACATCGTTTGTTGCTACCGTTTTCGAGCCGTCATCGTTGAAAGTGGTATTTACGAAGGTGCCGTCACTTTCCGTCTGGGAAATACTGCTTATGGCGGTTTTACCACCAATGCTATTCGCGACGACCTCCAGCTTTTCGGCCGACGGTGTCCCGTTGGCGCCCTCCCGTGTCTCATTGTAAGAGAACTGCGAACCGTTCTTCTGCAAAATAACGTTTACGGTATCGCCATTCGGATCGGTATACTGCCCGGTCGTTCCGCCTGCAGTCGCTATCGACTTCAGCAGCTCGAACGAGCTTATGTTCTCGGGCACCTCCTGCAACGCCTGGCTCGACGAACCTCCCGCCGCGGCGTCGGCCGTCAATTTCAGATAGGCTATCTCGGCGGCAGCCTGCATGGCATCGGCGGCTTGAGCGGATCCCTTTTGCAGCAACTGCTCACCGGGAGAAGCGGTTGGATCGACCTCTCCGGCATTTGCCGCCCTCATTAAGGCGAGAAACGCTGCAGCCGCGCCTACTTCAGGGCCGAAAGCGATAGCGCCTAAAATGATAGCGGCAGCTCCGGCGCCGTATGCAAGCACAAGTCCCACCGTCGAAAAATCGGTGGGTTTAGCCGGATCAATGAAACCGGACGGGTTATCGGCGGTATCGCGATCTTGACGAAGAGCTTCCTGTATCTGCGCTACCGTCGGCTGCGTCACCGGCGCGGTTCCAGTCGGGTCGGGGCCGTTTGGTCCGTGCGGATCGAAGCATTGCGACGAGGGACCAATCATCTGCACAACGGCCGTGGCAGCTCCCATGCTGCTCGCGGACGACAGGAGGCCAATAGCCGTGCCGTTGATTGACGTAACAGCTCCGCCGTCAAGCAGTATCCCAAGTTCCGTCTGCACGAAAACCGAATTTTGGCGAACTGCCCCATTCACAAACGCAATGACGTCACCGCTCGCTTCACTTGCAAATTGTCGAGAGGCTTGCGTCCAAATTAAATCATACTGCTGTTGAGTAATGAGGCCGGAAGTAAGTTTTGATTCAATCTGGAATGTTTCGTTCAAATATTGACCGACCTGAGTGTTCTGTAGCGTATAATAGGAGTCTGAATACTTTTGCTGACACTGCGAAGCTTCAACATAGTTGGCTCCGTTATTTCCGCTATAAAAAATAGCTGTTTTGCCCTGGATCGAGGCCGACAATCCCTGAATAGTTTGCAAGACAGAATCGATTTCCATCGCTCGGTGTCCTATTCGCCTGTTCGAAGATTTGTACCGGAATTCCAACCCTTCAATCGGAACTCAACGCCCCTCAGCGGAACTGAACTCTCAGGCTTGCCTGGAGGCCACGCCAGCAACGCTTGTTTGATATTTGCCTCGACGTCCGCGAGCGCGGCGTCGTTCAGTGCGCGTTTCGCAACGTCGGGCATTGAGCTTAGTCCATAGCCAATAAAGGCTATCCATATATCGCGCGGACGGCGGTCATCGCCCCATCGCGAAGCAATGAAGCGAAATCGAAACCTTTTATCCTCATACGAAAAATTAAATAGCGCGACCGGGCCGGCTTCGTTCAGTTTCGTGATTGTTGCACCGTTCGGCAGGACAGCCGTCTTGGTATCGAAGCGATTTCCTTGCTCCTCGCCAACGCCATCTATGAAAGAGACCTGATCGTTTGACATTTTGGAAGCGGCCCATTCGTATGCATGCGCTGCGACGGAGGCTTGACCCAAGGCGAAGCTTTTGCTCATCCGCCAACCTGCTCCAGCATCTCCGCCTCGCCGCCAAAGGGGGCTACGAGTTCGACGATGCGCATGTTGGTGCCGCTCTTCCATTCCACCGCGGTGAGGCGCTTGTCGCCGGTGTCGATCCGTTTCGCCACCAGATCGTCGGCCAGCGCCCATAGTGCGACGCCGACCGGCTGTTCGCCCTTGTAGAACAGCCGGAATTGCCGCAGCAGGATCGCGGGCATCACCAGCCATTCCAGATCGCCGAGCGCAATCGCCTTGTGGCGCGGGCTCTGCGTCATCAGCCAGGTGATTTCGCCGAGCACCTGCGACACCGTCTTCGGTGCGGGCTCGGCGTGGCCCTGCGCATGGCCCGGGGCCGCATTGCCGTTCGCGGGCACTGCTCCGGTCGTGCTCTGGGCGGCCTTGATTTCGGCAAGCGCCTCGGTCAACGCCGCCTCGCCAAGCAAGGGCGCATCGGCGCGCTTGCTGGCAGCCCCAGCCTTGTTCATTCGCTTTCCTCCCCGCGCGTTGTTTCCAGATTTCGGCATATGCTGCTCCTGTGTGCGAGACATCTACCGGATACTAGAACAACGCTCCCTGTTTGCACACGGCTTCGCATTCGCTGCGAGACGCGCTGATTTGCTCAATCTGGGTTTAAACAGCTCCGGCCGAAACTGCCGAAGCCATCGACATCACCCGCCCCGCGTGGATCGCTTCGTCAGCCTCTGCCGTCATCGCGAGGTTTGCGCTTGATGACGAAGAGAACACCTGAAACGCGTCACCACATCAGGTTGTCGACAACGAACTTCCTCTTCTTTGTTGAATCGAAACTAGCTCACGAATTTATTATCGTGCAAGTGAAAAGTGTGTGGAACCAAAAATAACACGCGAAAGCTGTTCGCGTCGCACAAAGCAGCAGCATAAATACCAATTGCAGGTTGTAAAAAGTTCGGGTTCCGAAAGATTTTTATTCGCGCGCGCAATATCGACGGCGGAACTGAAGCGCGAATCTCTACGCAGTCTCACTGCGTGACCGATCATAGTCGTGAAAGTGAGATCGAATTCTGGTTTTCGATTTTGAAAATTATGTTTTTCGTCGTTACGCGAAGAATGAACGCGACTTTCGGATGAAAGCCTGTCCTCTCGCGTTAAAGCGCTTTCGGCATCACTGAAAGCCTGACGCAGCTTTTACGTGAGCGAGCCATCTAATCGAAAGACGGCGCGCATTACTTTGATCGCGTGGAACCTACCGCTCGCGCAAGCTTTCCTGCTTGTAGCGCAGCAATGGCGACAGCAGATATTCGATGACGCGTCGCTGCCCGGTCTTGATCTCGACCGTGACCGCCATGCCGGGCGTCAGCTCCACCATGCGATCGTCTATTTTCATGCTGGTTTTGTCGAGCGAAACGCGAGTGGCATAGAGCAATTCCTGGCCCGGCGGTTCGCTGCTGCGCGCGGTCTGTCCGGATTGGCGGTCGTTGTTGTTCTGGCTCGCGGGCTTGTCGCGCATCATGGCATCCTGCGACACGGTGATGACCTTGCCGTGCAGGAGGCCGTATCGGGTGAAGTTGAAAGTATCGACCTTGATCTCGATATCGTCACCGTCGTGCACGAAGCCGATATCCTTGTTGAGCACCATGGCCTCGATCTCGATGCCGGCGCCGGTCGGCACCACCACCATCAGCGCCTGTGCCGGCGTCACCACACCGCCGATCGTATGCAGCGCCAACTGCTGCACCGTGCCGTCGATCGGCGCGCGCAGCACCTGATCCTGCATGCGCTTCTCGGCCTTTATCATGTCTTCCGCGAACTGCGCGGCCTTGGGCTCGGCCTCGGCAAGCTCGGTCATGATGCCGCGGTTATATTCGGCTCTGGTCTGCTCGCGCTGCGATTCAAGCGCCTTGCGCGCGGCCACCGATTCCACGGCGCGCCGTTCCTGCACGATCAGATCGTGGCGCTGTTCGGACAGTTTAAGTTGGGCTTCGAGATGGGCGATGCGGTTGCCGAACTGCATCTTCATGACCTTCTCGCGCACGTCGGCGGTTTCCTCGATCAACGGCAGTCCGGCCTTGAGTTTGGCGGTAACCGCGGCGATTTCCTCGGCTTCCGCAACCTTCTGCGCAATCTGCTGGTCGAGCGCTGCGACCTTCGCCGCCTGCTGCTCGGCCTGCGCGATCATCGACGCCTTGGTGCGCGCGATCTCGTAAGCCGGCGCGCCGTCGGGCGGCACGAGTTCGCCGGTGCCGATCCCGGCTTCGAACCCGGCCCGCAGCGCTACCAGCCGCGCCACGTCGAGCCGCGACCGCAGATAATCGTGGCGAACCCGGTTGCGCTCCGAGGTGCTGGCGATGCGGTCGAGCTCGACCAGCACCTGACCTTCGGTTACCCGGTCGCCGTCCTTGGCATGGATCGCCGTCACCATGCCGGTTTCGAGCGGTTGAATCACCTTGATGCGGCCGACCGGTACGATCTTGCCTTGCGCGGTGGCGATGATGTCGATACGGCCGAAAACAGACCAGGCCAATGCAATCAGGAAAAACGCGATCAGCGTGAAGGCGATGGCCCGTCCGATCGGCGACGCCGGGGTCTCGATGATCTCCAGCGCCGCCGGCAAAAACTCCCGTTCGTCGCGGCGCATCCGCGCGGCGCGCCGCAACGGCACCACATTGCCGGACGGGTTCATGGGCGATGCTGCCTCAGCTGACTTCATGGAGTCCCGCCTGCATGCGATGCAGCTTGGCATAACGCCCTCCGCTGCGGATCAATTCGTCGTGGGTGCCGTCCTCGACAATACGGCCGCGCTCGATGGTGATGATGCGGTCGGCCTGGCGCACCGTGGACAGGCGATGCGCGATCACGATCACGGTGCGGCCCTGCGCAATCCGGCGCATGTTGTCCTGAACGATGCGCTCGCTTTCGTAGTCCAGCGCCGAGGTAGCTTCGTCGAATATCAGAATTCGCGGATCGCCGATCAGCGCGCGGGCGATGGCGATACGCTGGCGCTGCCCGCCCGAGAGGCCGGTGCCGCGTTCTCCGACCATCGCGTCGTAGCCTTCCGGCAGTTCCAGGATGAAGTCATGCGCACCGGCGAGCTTGGCCGCGGCGATTACCCGATCGATCGGCCATGACGGATCGCCAAGCGCGATGTTGTCGCGGATCGAGCGGTTGAACAGCACGTTTTCTTGCAGCACCACGCCAACCTGGCGCCGCAGCCAAGCCACATCGACGATGCCGACATCGACGCCGTCGACCAGAACGCGTCCGCCTTCCGGCACATACAGCCGCTGCACCAGCTTGGTCAGCGTCGATTTGCCTGAACCGGACGGTCCGACAATGCCCAGCATCTGTCCCGGCGGCACCTGCAGATCGATGTCTTTCAGGATTTCCGGTCCATCCAGCCGATAACGAAACGTGACATGGTCGAAGGCAATCGCGCCGCGAATCGTCGGCAATGCGCTGCGGCTGGGTTTGTAGGTCGGCTCCGGCACCGCGTTAAGGATGTCGCCGAGGCGCCGGATCGACAACCGCGCCTGATGAAAATCCTGCCAGAGCTGGGCCAGCCGCAGGATCGGCTGCGCCACGCGGCCCGACAGCATGTTGAAGGCAACGAGTTCGCCGACGGTGAGATTGCCTTCGATCACGAGATAGGCGCCGAAATAGAGCGTCAGCGCCGTGACGATCTTGCTGATGAGCTGAACGGCCTGGCTTGCCCAGTTGCCGAGTGACAGCACCTGGAAGCTGGCGCGGACATAGCCGGCGAGTTGCTCTTCCCACCGCCGCTGCATTTGCGGCTCGACCGCCATCGCCTTCAGCGTTTCCACGCCGGTGAGGCTTTCGACCAGAAACGCCTGGTTCTCCGCGCCGCGATTGAACTTCTCGTCGAGCCGCTGGCGAAAGACCGGCGTCACGCCCGCCGATATGCCGATGTAAAAAGGAAACGAGCCGATCACGATCCAGGTCAGCAGCGGCGAGTAATAAAACATCACCGCGAGAAACACGATGGTGAAAAACAGATCGATGACCAGCGTCAGGGCGGAGCTGGTGAGAAAATTGCGGATGTTTTCCAACTCGCGCACCCGCGCCACCGAGTCGCCGGCGCGGCGCGCCTCGAAATAGGCGATCGGCAACGCCATCAAATGGCGGAACAACCGTGCGCCGAGCTCGACATCGATGCGGTTGGTGGTGTGCGAGAACACATAGGTCCGCAAGGCACCCAGCACGGATTCGAAGATCGATACCGTAATCAGGCCGATCACCAATACGTCGAGCGTCGTGAGCCCGCGATGCACCAGCACCTTGTCGATCACCACCTGGAAGAACAGCGGCGAGACCAGCGCGAACAATTGCAGGAAAAACGAGGCGATCAGCACTTCCACGAGGAGGTGGCGGTATTTGTGCATCGCCTGCAGAAACCAGGTGACGTCGAATTTTCGCGCCAGATCGCTGAGCGAGGCGCGTCGCGTGATCAGGACAAGCCGTCCGTTCCAGCGCGCCTCGAACTCGGCGCGGCTGACAAGTTGCGGGCGTCCGACCTTGGGATCCTGGATCAGCGCCTTATCGTCGACTATCCGCGCCAGCACGATGAACTCGCCGTCGCGGTCTTCCGCCAGCGCGGGCAGCGGCGTCTTCGACAGCCTGCCCCAATCCGTTGTGAGCGCGCGTGCGCGAAGCTTGAAATCCTTCGCGCAGCGCAGGATTTCCTGACTTCCGAACTTTGTCACAGCGTACTGATGCCGGATCTGCGCGGGATCGGCGGCAGTCTCAAGAAACTGCAACAAAAGAACTAGCGCCTCGACACTCGTCGACGGCGAAGTGTCCTCAGCTTCATCATCCATCAAACGGCCCCAGCAGCAAAAAGCGCTGAGGGTTTAGTACAGCGAGAACGCCGGTTCAATGAAAAACGATTTTAAGTAGTAACCTATAGTATTACACCAGTCCGGGTTCCGCGCTTCGCTTGTCTGTTGTTCCCGCAGAGCGTCACTGTTGCGTTCAGCCTTCGCTATGTCCGCTTGTGGCGAACAACAGGCAGCGGAATCGGAATACTTTGACCGCCGTCAATACCGATAAGGCGCGATCTCCAGCAGCGGGAACGCGCTGAAAACATCCGGCAGATTGGTCGGCGCGGCCGCGTGCAGATAGGATTTGTCGAGCTCGGCGAAATTGTTGACGCCGAGCAATCCGAGACAGCGCTGCACCTCGTCCTCGAGCAGTTCCAGCATTCGCACGATCCCGGCCTCGCCCGCGGCGGCAAGCGCCCAGCATTGCAAACGGCCGATGCCGACGAGATCCGCGCCCGCTGTGATTGCCTTGACGATGTCGGTGCCGCGGCAGAACGAGCCGTCGATCATGATCTTGGCGCGGCCCGCGACGGCGGCGGCGACTTCAGGCAGGATCTGCATTGCGCCGCGGCCGTGGTCGAGCTGGCGTCCGCCGTGATTGGACACGTAGATCCACTCTACTCCGTGATCGACGGCGATCGCCGCATCTTCCGCGGTGGCGATGCCCTTGATCACCAGCGGGATCTTGTACTTGTCCTTGATGCGTTTCACGGTACGCCAATCGAGCGCCATCTGGAATTCGCGCCCGCTGACGTCACGGCGGTTGGCACGGACATAACGCTTGGCGAGATCGCGTTCGCGCCGGCTGTAATGCGCGGTGTCAACGGTCAGGCAGAAGGCGGCGTAACCGTTGGCAATCGCGCGTTCGATACGGTCCTCGACAAAGGCGTCGTCGCCGCGGACATAGAGCTGATAGATGCGCAGCGCATCGGGCGCCGCCTTGGCGACATTCTCCAGGCCCGGCTCGGACACCGAACTCAGCATATGAGCGGCGCCGAACGTATCGGCTCCGCGCACGACGGCGCCACCCCCACCGGGATCGAACGTCTCCAGCGCGCCGACCGGTGCCAGCAGCACCGGCAGCCGCAATTTGCGGCCCATAACCTCGACGGAGGCATCGACCTGACCGACATTGCGCAGCACCCGCGGCCGGAATGCAATTTCGTCGAGCGCCATCCGGTTACGCCGCAGCGTGGTCTCGGTCTCGGTGCCGCCGACGATATAATCCCAGGCGTTCTGGTTGAGGTTGGCCCTCGCCTTGGCGACCAACTCGTGAAGGTTCTGGAATTCGCCGCTACCGATGCCGGTTTGAGCGGCTTTTACCGGCTGGTTGTTGATCCCGTCGTTCATAGCGTCTCCCGTCTCTTGCCGAAATCCGAGTCTTACTGCCGGATTCAATATTACCCATTAGCGCCGCCACAAACAGACGGCGGGTCGGGCAAGCATTTGCTTTTGTTCGCTTCCAGACAATTCCCACTAGCCGCGCCTGATGGCAGCGCATCATGCGGTCGTAGCGGCGAGACGCAACGGCTATTTTGCGTCAATCGGGACCGCAAATGCTAGGCCAGCCGTTTTGCGGGAGGACCCGATGCGGGATTTCGCGCTTCGGGCTATCCACTGCCCCGAAAGCGCGGTCTCGCTTGCGAAGGGTTAGTCGCACGTTACCGCCTGAAAAATAATCTTTTGCTGTTCGCGAAAATCGGATTTGCTTCGTGCGCGGCATTCGTTTTGCTTCAGAAGAACACACGGATTGATTCAAGGAGCGGAACATGAACGGACTTGGCGGCCTCAACAAATCGCCGGAAGGCGTCGTCATCGGGCTTGTGCAGTTACAGTTGCCCATGGTGGTCACCAAGGAGGATTTGGCGCGTCAGACCGAGAAGATCGTTTATATGGTCGGCAAGGCGCGCCGCAATCTCGGCACCATGGACCTCGTGGTGTTCCCGGAATACTCGCTGCACGGCCTGTCGATGGACACCAATCCGGCGATCATGTGCCATCTCGATGGTCCGGAAGTTGCGGCGTTCAAGCAGGCGTGCATTGATCACAAGATCTGGGGCTGCTTCTCCATCATGGAGTTCAATCCCGACGGCAATCCGTATAATTCAGGCCTGATCATCGACGATCACGGCGAGGTCAAGCTGTACTATCGAAAGCTTCATCCCTGGATTCCGGTTGAGCCTTGGGAGCCCGGCGATATCGGCGTCCCCGTGATCGAAGGCCCGAAGGGCGCCAAGATCGCGCTCATCATCTGCCACGATGGCATGTTCCCGGAGATGGCGCGCGAGTGCGCTTACAAGGGCGCGGAGATCATGATCCGCACCGCGGGTTATACCGCACCGATTCGCCAGAGCTGGCACTTCACCAATCAGGCCAATGCCTTTCAGAACCTGATGATCACCGCCAATGTCTGCATGTGCGGCTCCGACGGTTCGTTCGATTCTATGGGAGAAGGCATGATCGTGAATTTCGACGGCAGCGTCATCGCTCATGGCACAACCGGCCGCGCCGACGAAATCATTACCGCCGAGGTGCGGCCCGATCTCGTGCGTGAAGCGCGGATTCACTGGGGCGTCGAGAACAATATCTACCAGCTCTGGCATCGCGGTTACGTCGCGGTGAAGGGCGGCGCGATGGATTGCCCTTATACCTTCATGCAGGACATGGTCGCCGGCACGTTCCGGCTGCCATGGGAGGATCAGGTCAAGGTGATCGACGGCACGTCTTGCGGCTTTCCAGCGCCAACGCGCGTCTTCGGGATGAAAGGCTCCAAGGCAGCGGAATAACGCTTCCGTATCTGCTCAACTCCCTTGCATACAACGTGAAAAAGTTGCTGAAATTTTAATCGACGTAACTCCTGCACAACTTTGAGCCGGATTCGATATTGACGAATAGTGTCAATAAATCAAATATTTGACTGCAACTGCTTATAGAATAATCTCTGGCATGAAGATTGCGATATCCGGTCCGGGCTCCGCCGTTTCAGGCGCAGCCGCGAAATTAGCGGCGGCGTGTCCGCCAAAGGAGCAAGCCATGGATTTCGGCAAAATTTCACGACGGCATCTCTTGCAGGGAAGCGCCGCGCTGACGCTCGGCACCGCCTTCGGCGTAGGTTCGGCTGCCGCGGCGGATACCACGATCGGCTTTATCTATGTCGGGTCGCGCGACGACTATGGATACAACCAGGCCCATGCGCAGGGCGCCGCGGCGCTCAAGAAGATGCCGGGCCTCAAGGTGATCGAAGAGGAAAAAGTCGCGGAGACCGACGCCTGCGAAAAAACCATGGAGTCGATGATCAATCTCGACGGCGCAACGCTGCTCTTCCCCACTTCGTTCGGTTACTACAATCCGCACATGATCAAGATGGCCAACAAGTTTCCGAAGCTGCGCTTCGAGCATTGCGGCGGCTTGTGGAGCGAGAAGGATCCAAAAAACGCCGGGAGCTATTTCGGCTATATCGACGAGGCGCAATACATCTCCGGCATCGTCGCGGGCTACTCCACCAAGACCGGCAAGCTCGGCTTCGTCGCCGCCAAGCCAATCCCGCAGGTGCTGCGCAACATCAATGCCTTTACGCTCGGCGCCAGGCTCGCGAACCCAAAAGCTACCACCCAGGTGATCTTCACCGGCGACTGGTCGATGCCGGTCAAGGAAGCCGAAGCGACCAACAGCCTGATCGATCAGGGCGTCGATGTTCTGACCTGCCACGTCGACGGGCCGAAAACCATGGTCGAAAACGCGGCGCGACGCGGCGCGATGGTCTGCGGTTATCACGTCAATCAGTCGCCGCTGGCGCCGAAGGCGTATCTGACCGGCGCGGAATGGAACTGGGAAGCGCTGTATCCGAAGTTCGTGAAGATGATCGCCGCCGGTGAGGCCATTCCGAATTTCTACCGCGGCGGCCTCAAGGAAGAAATCGTCAAGTGCTCGCCTTATGGCGAAGCCGTTTCCGCGGAAGCGCGCAAGCACGCCGACGATATCAAGGCCAAGCTCACCGCCGGCGACTATGTCATCTTCAAAGGCCCAATCATGGACAACAAGGGCAAGACCGTGATCGCCGCCGGCACCGACCGTGGCCAGAAGGATCCCGAACTCGAAAAGATGGATTATCTGGTCGAGGGCGTGATCGGAGCGACTTCGTGACATCAGAAGTTGCGGATCCCGTGGAAGCAGCCGCGATAGCTCCGGCCGCCGATCCGGGATTCCTGCAGCGCTACGGCGGGACCATCGAATACATCCTCATTCCCGGTGCGGCGCTTGTCGCCGCACTGGGCGTGTTCGGAATATTCGTCGCGCTGTTCGGGAAGAGCCCGCTCGATCTTTATTTCTATATGTACCAGGGCGCGTTCGGAACCTGGTTCTCCTGGCAGAACACGCTAACGCGCGCTGCTCCCCTGATCCTGACCGCGCTGTGCACGGCGCTGCCCGCTCAGCTCGGCATGGTCATCATCGGCGGCGAGGGCGCGCTGCTGATAGGGGCGCTGGCGGCAACAAGCGCGGCGCTGATGCTGCAATCTGCGCCGCCATTCGTCGTGCAGTTTGCAATGGTTTGCGCCGGCATGATCGGCGGCGGACTCTGGATCATGCTGGCGGGAGGGCTTCGGCAATATCGCGGCGTCAATGAAACGATTTCCAGCCTGCTGCTGGTCTACATCGCGCTGGCCATCCTCAATCATCTGGTCGAGGGCATGATGCGCGACCCCGCCAGTCTCAACAAGCCATCGACGCGCGAGATCGGCGCCGCCAACATGATCGGAACCATTCCGGGCACCGACGTGCATTGGGGACTGGTATTCGGCGTGATCGCCGCCATCGCGTCCTACATCCTGATCTATCACACCGTGTTCGGTTTCGCCGCGCGGGTGGCCGGCGGCAACATTCGCGCTGCCAAGATCGTGGGCCTGAGCGTCAGCAAACTTATTTTGACGATCTGCTTTATCGCAGGCGCTGCGGCCGGCCTTGCGGGAATGGTCGAAGTCGCCGCGGTGCAGGGACGCACCAATGCCAACCTCGCAGCCGGTTACGGCTTCACCGGCATCCTCGTCGCCTTTCTGGCGCGGCAAAATCCGCTGGCGATCATTCCGGTCGCGATTCTGCTTGGCGGAATCAGCGCCAGCGGCGGGTTGTTGCAGCGGCGGCTTGGCCTGCCCGATGCATCCGTTCAGGTGCTGCAGGGCATCATCTTCGTCGCCGTGCTTGCGAGCGACGCGCTGTACGGGCGGATCGGCTTTCTGAAGGGCAAGTCCTGACATGGTGCAAATCTGATGGCAGACGGAACGATCGGACTCTGGACGGTTCCTCTCGCGGTGTTTGGCGGCGCAATTCGTGTCTCTACGCCGTTTCTGTTTGTCAGCCTCGGCGAATGCATCACCGAGAGAAGCGGCCGCATCAACCTCGGCCTCGAAGGCACGCTGGTGATGGGCGCGATGAGCGCCTACGGCATCTCTTATCTGAGCGGCTCGCCCTGGCTCGGCGTGCTCGCCGCCGGCATCACGGGGGCCCTGCTGGGCGCGCTGCACGCCGGCATCTGTTCATTGCCGCGGGTGAACGACGTCGCCGTCGGCATCGCACTGATGCTGTTCGGAACCGGCCTCGCATTCTATCTCGGCAAACCGCTGATCGAACCGACCGCGCCGCGTCTGCCCGCGATCGATTTCGGATGGTGGAGCGACGTCACGCAGGTCCGCGCGGCGCTAAGGATCAACGTGCTATTTCTGATCGGCGTCGTTCTCGCGCCGATCCTGTATTGGGCATTTCGAACGACGCGCTGGGGCCTCTTGATCCGCACTGCCGGCGAAAGTTCAGATGCCGCGCGCGCGATGGGATATTCCGTCCTTGCAATCCGTCTGCGGGCGACGATGGTCGGCGGCTTCCTCGCCGGCATCGGCGGCTCGTTCCTGTCGCTGTTCTATCCCGGAAGCTGGAACGAAGGCCTTTCCAGCGGACAAGGCATCACCGCGGTCGCATTGGTGATCTTCGCGCGATGGGATCCGATGCTGTGCCTGTGGGCGTCGCTGGCGTGCGGCGGCGCGGCGGCACTGGGACCGGCGCTGCAGTCGGTCGGCGTGACCTCGGGCTATCACCTGTTCAACGCCGCGCCCTACATTCTGACGCTTGCGATCATGATCATCACCTGTTCGCCGAAACGTACGCTGACCGGCGCACCCTCCGAACTGTCGATTACGAGATAAGACCATGCCTGAACGCTATTTAAAGTCCGAGCCCTATGCCTGGCCCTACAACGGCGACCTTCGTCCGGAAAATACCGCGCTGATCATCATCGACATGCAGACCGACTTCTGCGGCGTCGGTGGCTATGTCGACAAGATGGGATACGATCTGTCGCTCACCCGCGCGCCGATCGAGCCGATCAAGCGGCTGCTCGCCGTCATGCGCGAACAGGGCTTTCACATCATCCATACCCGCGAGGGTCATCGCCCCGACCTCACCGACCTGCCGGCGAACAAGCGCTGGCGCTCGCGCCAGATCGGCGCCGGGATCGGCGACCCCGGTCCGTGCGGACGGGTGCTGGTCCGCGGCGAAGCCGGCTGGGAGATCATTCCCGACCTGGCGCCGCTTCCGAACGAACCGATCATCGACAAGCCCGGCAAGGGATCGTTCTGCGCCACCGATCTGGAACTGATGCTGCGGCTGCGCGGCATCGAGAATATCGTGCTGACCGGCATCACCACCGATGTCTGCGTCCACACCACCATGCGCGAGGCCAACGACCGCGGCTTCGAATGCGTGCTGATCGAGGACTGCTGCGCCGCCACCGACAAGGGCAACCACGATCATGCGCTGAAAATGATCAAGATGCAGGGCGGTGTGTTCGGGGCCGTTGCGACGTCGGCGGCGATGATCGGAGCCCTGTCATGATCATCGGCGAAACGCCCATGCCGAGCGGCGCGCTTGGCGTCGATGCCGTCGCGATGACCATGCGCTTCGGCGACTTCGTCGCACTGGACAATGTCGAACTGAAAGTGCGGCCCGGTTCGTTTCACGCCCTGCTTGGCGAAAACGGCGCCGGCAAAAGCACGCTGGTCAAGTGCATCATGGGTTACTACCACCCGACCGAGGGCGATGTGCTGGTCGGTGGCCGCGAACAGTCGATCGCCAATCCCAAGGACGCACACGCGCTTGGGCTTGGCATGGTGTACCAGCACTTCACCTTGGTACCGGCGATGACGGTTGCCGAGAATCTGGTGCTGGCGCGCGACGACGTCCCGGCCATCGTCGATTGGTCCAAGGAAAAGAAGGGGCTGGAGGCGTTTCTTTCGCGCATGCCGTTCAAGGTGCCGCTCAATGCCAAGGTTTCCGACATTTCCGCCGGCGAGCGCCAGAAGTGCGAAATCCTCAAGCAACTGTATCTCCAGCGGCGTTTTCTGATTCTCGACGAGCCGACTTCGGTGCTGACGCCCGGCGAAGCCGACGAGGTGTTGGGCATGCTGCGCGGCATGGTTGTCGACGGCGACCTGACCATCCTGATGATCACGCATAAATTTCGCGAAGTGATGGCATTTGCCGACGAGGTGACCATCCTGCGCCGCGGCAAGCTCGCGGGTCATGGCCGGGTCGCGGATCTCACGCCGAACGATATGGCGCGAGCCATGATCGGCGCCGAAGAATTGACGGTGCAGCCGGCCCGGGTCGGGGAAGTCGGCGCGACGCGGCTTGAATTGAGCAAGTTGAATGCGCTCGACGATGCCGGCGCAGTCGCGGTCCACGATGTTTCTCTCGCCGTCCGCGGCGGCGAAATCGTCGGCATCGCGGGGGTTTCCGGCAATGGCCAGCGGCAGCTGGTCGAAGTGCTCGCCGGTCAGCGTGAGGCAGAGAGCGGTGAGATCCGCGTTATCGGCGACGTCTATCACGCCAGCCGCGAGGAAATGCGGCGTCACAAAATGTCGCTGCTGCCCGAAGAGCCGTTGAAGAACGCTTGCGTCGGCGGCATGAGCGTCGCCGACAATATCGCATTCCGTGAATTCGACCGGGCACCCTTTGCAAGTGGCGGCTGGTGGCTCAACCGCGCCGCGTTTCGCGATGATGCCGAAAAGAAGATCGGGCTCTACAAGATCAAGACCCGGACGCCGGATACGCCGATCTCTTCCTTGTCCGGCGGCAACGTGCAGCGCGCGGTACTGGCGCGCGAGCTAGGCGGCGACGTGGAAGTCCTGATCGCCGCCAATCCCTGTTTCGGCCTGGACTTCGCGGCGGTGGCGCAAATTCACGCCGAGATCATGGCGGCGAGGAATCGCGGTGCCGCGGTGCTGCTGGTGAGCGAAGACCTCGACGAGTTGCTCGAACTCTCCGATCGCCTCCTGGTCATGTTCCACGGCCAGTTCGTTTATGAAGCACGTGCCAGCGAAGCGGACTTGACGGAAATCGGCCGGCATATGGCGGGACATTGAGAGAGCGCAACGCTCGGTGAATCAGACTCCTCCGGGCTGAACAAAGCAGAATACGTAACCACCGCGGCTCAAGAAGACGATGCCGTGCCCGGTCGGATTCGATTTGTCCCATTTGAGTTTATTGTTAGGGATTTCAATTTCCGTTCCGATATCGACATGCGGCCTGCCACGCGGTCCGTCCGGCCTGTCATCGGTGACGGTGGCGTAGGTCTTGCCGTCGCGAACGTGAATTTCATCCGCCCAATACGCGTCGGCCTCGCCGCAACATGACGCATTTGGAGCGTCCGGCTGCATCAAAGCCTGATACCATTCCCGGACCATCGGATCGACGGAGTCCCATTGTCCGAGATCACGTGCCTTTACGCCACCAACGAGACAACCCAAAATACCGAGACAGAGGATGATGTGTTTCATCCGTGCGCTCCCGCGTTTAGTCCCGGCAGGAGCAACGAAGCAATGTTCGTGCCGAAATTGTTGCAGTGCGGTAACGCTCATGGATGAAGGTGCCGGACATCACCGCGGCGGCGATGCGCCGGTGAACCCGGCGGTGTCAGCCCGAGCAGCCAAGGGTTTGATTTCGCGCATGAAAACCTGGGCGCGCGCGCTCAAGCGTGACGCTCAGCGCCATTCTTCTGGCCTCCCGCGATCCGCAGACACCCTGGTACGTCAAGCTTCTCGCGATCGCGGTCGCGGGCTATGCGCTTTCGCCGATCGATCTCATTCCAGACTTTATTCCAGTCATCGGATATCTGGACGACTTGATCATCGTGCCTCTCGGCATCTGGCTCGTCATCGCCCTGATTCCGGAACACGTCATGTCCGAGTATCGCGCCATAGCGAGCGCGGCCGCGCAGCGTCCAAGCAGCAAAGTTGGAGCCGCCATTATTATTGCCGTCTGGATTTTGACGGCGGCTGCGCTAGGCTGGATCGCCTATGTCCGCTGGCACGTCTAACGATGCGCGCTCGTCGTTGGGGACGATGGCCTCTATCGTTACACCGCTGTCAGTTGACGCCACGGTCACCGTACCGCCCAATGCCATGACCCGCTCGCGCATTCCAACCAGGCCAAGACCGAGCTTATGATCGCGCAGCAGGCCGCTGCCATTGTCGCGCACGCGCACCAGGACCGACCCGCGGGGGCCGCGCGTTCCTAAAGGCTGTTGTACGGGTTCAATGGTCACATCGATGCGCGTCGCGTCCGCATGACGGAAAACATTTGTCAGAGCTTCCTGTACGATGCGGTAAATCGTCAAATCGGCGGTCTCTCCGGACTCGCCGAGGGACGGGGAAATCGCCGTTTCAATGACGACTTCGGGACGTGCTTCACGCCAAAGGCGCAACAGCGCACCGAGCGCTTCGCGCAGTCCGAGTTCCGCCAGACCGACGGGCCGCAGCTTTTCGAGTACGCGGCGGTTGAAATGCTGCAAGGCATTTACCTGTTCCCAGATGGCGCTGCCGTGCTTGCGCAAGGAGGCGGTGTCAGGTTCACGGCTTTCTGCGATCCG
>Ga0193726_1001574_pt1 | contig 17526 bp, 16 predicted proteins | sample H2c1metaG_FD_144928 | JGI IMG/M metagenome (GOLD analysis project Ga0193726, IMG submission 144928) | Soil microbial communities from a riparian zone of the East river system, Colorado, United States - H2c1 | ecosystem: Environmental > Terrestrial > Soil > Riparian zone | place: USA: East River... | reverse complement strand
AAACGAGCGGATGCGCGGCAGCAGCCAGATCTGCAGAAACGATGCGATCGTGGTGATCTGCAGCGGCCCGGCGCGGCGATGCTGCTTGATTTGCTGCATGGCGGATTCGAGCTTCTCCAAACCGGCGCGCACCGCGGGCAGCAATTCGCAGCCCTCGTCGGTGAGTTCCACGCGCCGGCCATTGCGCCGAAACAGCGGCACTTGAATATATGCCTCCAGCGCTTTGATCTGCTGACTCACGGCGGCGGGGGTCACGTTGAGCGCTTCGGCCGCGGCCGAGAAGCTCAACTGAGTCGCCGCCGCCTCGAACACGCGCAAGGCTCCCAGCGGCAGTCGGTCGTATGCGGATGTCACTTAAGTTTTCCTTACAGGATTGTCAGGCATTGGATTTGTTGCGAATCGGCGCGTGGCGCAGCCTACAGCCAAGGTCGAAATCCACCGGTATTGCAGGAGCACATCATGAACCAAATCATCCATCTCGCCGCAAGGCTCGCTCAGGGGCTGCTTGCCGTCACCATCGTGTTCGCCATCGGCATCGTGATCCAGTTGAGTCTGGTGTACTGAGCCGTCATGGCTTGCGGCAAACACTGGCATCGCGCTCAACTTGATCGAGTTTCGCCAAGGCACGCGCCCGCTCGTAAAAGACGCCGAGGTCGCCGCCCGCCGCGGCAAGCTCGCGCTCGAAGCCGGGTACGCAGTCGAAGTAGGTGGCGATCGACGCCAGATGGGCATTATTGAGGTCCTCGGTGAACCAGGCCTCGAACGGCGCGTGCCCGCCCCAATCGGCTTTGAGTTGCGCGAAGGCGGCTCGCAAGGAATCGAACGCGGCGCGTTTCTGATCGCGCATCGTCTGGGCCGGATGTCCGACCGCATACACCGCCCGCAGCTCCGCCCGGGTTGCGCTCAACAGACCGATGACCTTGAGATAGTGCTGCTGCTGCACCAACCGGGCCTGCAGATCGGCATCGCGGCCTTGCGCACGCAGCCAGCGCCGCACGCCCTCTTCTTCGACCGTCGTCGCCAGCGCTTCGTTGAAGGAAGAATCGTTGGGCACGTACACCAGCTGATGCGTGAGCTCGTGAAAGATGATGGCCGCAAGTTCCACATCGTTCCAATCCATCATGGTGTTGAGCACGGGATCGTTGAAGTGGCCCAGGGTGGAATAGGCGGCGACGCCGCCGACCGTGACATCGAGACCCCGGCCGCGCAGTTTGGCGGCATAGCCGCGCGCCCTGGCTTCGGCGAAGTAGCCTCGATAGTCGACGCACCCGACGATGGGGTAGCACCACTCCTTGGGGTCCACCGAGAATTCCGGCGCGGCCACCACATTCCACACGACGTAGCGGCGGCCCAGATCCGCGTAGCTTCGATAGCTGCCGTTGTCCGGCAGCCCCAATTCGCGGGTGGCGAAGTCGCGGATGGCGGCCACCGCTTCGAGCTGGCTGCGTAACGCCGGCGGCGTCGAGTTCCTGGCGATCACGCGGCTGATGGGTTCGCGCTTGGACATCAGCGACAGCTGTCCCTGCACGCTTTGCAGAACATAGCAGCCGCCCGCGGCAGCCGCGATCAGGACCACGATCAAGGCCGCGCGGAAGGTCGCGGCTATGCTGCTAATATTCACGCATGCAAGTGTATCTGGTTGGCGGAGCGGTTCGGGACGCCTTGCTGGGGCTCGCCGTCAAGGAACAGGACTGGGTCGTGGTCGGCGGCACCCGCGAGGAGCTGCTGCGCCTGAAGTACCGCGAAGTGGGCCGGGATTTCCCGGTGTTTTTGCATCCCGACACCCATGAGGAGCACGCCCTGGCGCGGCTCGAGCGCAAGGTGGCGCCGGGTTACCGCGGATTCGCGGTCGAGTTCGGCCCCGAGGTCACGCTCGAGGAGGATCTGGCGCGCCGCGATCTGACCATCAATGCCATTGCCCGGTCGGCGGACGGCACGCTCATCGATCCCTTCGGCGGCCGGCGCGATCTTGCGGCCCGGGTGCTGCGTCATGTCTCGCCGGCTTTTTCCGAGGATCCGGTACGCGTGCTGCGGGTGGCGCGCTTCGCGGCGCGCTTTGCGTCCCTGGGGTTTCAGGTCGCCCCGGACACCCTGGCGCTGATGCGCGCCATGGTGGAGCGGCGCGAGGTCGATGCGCTGGTGCCCGAGCGGGTGTGGCAGGAAACCGAGAAGGCCTTGCGCGAGCCCAAGGCCTCTGAGTTTTTCCGCGTGCTGCGCGCCTGCGGCGCGTTGCAGCCCATCTACCCGGAAATCGATGCGTTGTTCGGCGTGCCGCAGCCGGCGCAATGGCATCCGGAGATCGACACCGGCGTGCACACCCTGATGGTGCTGGACCAGGCCGCCGCGCTCAGTGCGGACCCCACGGTCCGTTTTGCCGCGCTGGTGCATGATCTCGGCAAGGGCACGACGCCGCGCCAGGAATGGCCTAGTCATCGCGGCCACGAGGAGCGCAGCGTGGCGTTGATCGCAGCGCTGGCGGAGCGCCTGCGCCTGCCGGCGGAGTATCGTGAACTCGGCGTCATCGTCGCGCGGTATCACGGAATCGTGCACCGTGCCTTCGAACTCAAGCCCAAGACCATTCTGGAGTTCATGGAACACGCTGACGCCTTTAGGCGCCCCGAGCGCTTCGCTCAGGCGCTGCTCGCGTGCGAGGCGGATTCGCGCGGGCGCGCCGGCCTGGAAAATGTGCCCTACCCGCAGCGCGACTATCTGCAAGCGGCGCGCGCCGCCGCTGCCGCGGTCAAGCCCACGCCTGAAGAAATCGGCACGCTCGCCGGAGCCAAGATCGCCGAGCACCTGCAGCGGCGGCGCCTGCACGCCATCGCAGAACTACGGCAGCAACGGCAGGAGCCGCCGCAGCCATGACCTGCGTTAGAACTTGTAGCCGAACTTAAGTCCCATGGTGCGTGGCCGATTGATGGTCTCAGCGGTGACGAATTGGTTGCCGTTCTCGAACAAATTGGCGCGCGTGTCGGTCAAATTCTGCCCATAAAACTGCGCCATCCAGGTATCTTTTTCCACGCCCAACGAGGCGTCATAGGTGGTGAATCCCGCCTGATCGTAGGTCTGGATATTGCCGGTGGCGGAATAGGAGTGCGCCTGGTGGGTACCGCCGACCTGCCAAAACGCCTTGTAATCGCCGACCAGGAACTCGTAGCGCGCGCGCAGGCTGGCCTGGAAGGGAGGCGACTGCGCGAGCGGCGTGTCCGGTTGGCCAAAGGCACTGCCGCCATAGTTGTTTTGACCTGCCAAGACGGGAATGACGATGGGTTGGCCATTGGGCTGCAGCAACAAGGGCGCGTTGGACAAGTTACTGCTGTTCCAGGATGCCGAGCCGATCACCGTGAGTTCGTGGGTGACGCGGCCGATGATTTCGGTCTCCGCGCCGCGCACCCGATAGTCGGGGCCGTTGATGACGAAGCTCAGGTTGCCATAGCAGCATGACTCGAAAATCTGCACCTGGACGTCTTTCCAATCTTCTTGATAGACGGCGCCGTTGAACTCCAGGCGCCGGTCGAACCATTGGGTCTTCCACCCGAGTTCGTTGTTGACCAAGGTGTCGGGCGCATAGGACTGCGGGGTCTGATACGAGTACAGCGCGCCGTTGACCGGACCGGCGGGAGCCACCCCATTGATGGGGTCGTTGGTGTGATTGATCAGGTGCGAACCGCGGTTGAAACCGCCCGGCCGAAAGCCCTGCGACCAGGTGTAGTACAGCAGCACGTCATCCATCGGCCGCCAGCTCAAGTTGGCGCGGCTCTTGAATCCCTTGTAGCTGATATTGAGATTTTCACCGCTGAGATCGTTGCTGTACGGCACGTTGCCCGTGCAGGGCGGCGGCCCATCTGCCATGCAGCCGAAGCTGCTCACCGAACTGCCCACCGCTGTGGTGTCGATGTTGTACCAGCGGGTGCCCAGGGTCAGTGTGAGCCGCTTGGGAACGATGTCGAAGTCCACCGAGCCGAACACGGCTTTTTGGGTGTAGCCGCGGGTGATGTCGTCAAAGAAGGAGGTGGTGTCGCCGCGCACGTTCGGGTTGCGCACTTGCGCGCCCGGGGCCGGACCGATGTCGGTCAAGCAACCGGTGTCCGCGGCCGTCTGGCAGGCCGGCAAGCTTTTATAGCGCCAGTCGATATTCTCCGCGACGCTGTAGTCCTCCCAAAACAATCCGGCGATGCCGCGCAGGCGCCAGTCATCGGGAGTGCTCAGGCGCAATTCCTGACTGTCGTGGGTGGCCGTGTCGGTTTCGAGCCAAGAAGCGACGGGCGAGTAGCATTTGCCGGTGGTGCTGGGACTGGTCGGCCCGACGCACTGATAGTAGTCCGCGTAGACGCCGCGGGCGTAATTGGTGTAATCGCCTTCCTGTTCGATGTGGCGAACCATGTAGCTGCCGGAGTACACGAGTTTGAGATCGCCGATCTTGCCGTTGATGGTCAGCGCCGTGTTCTCGAAGCGATCTTTGTTGTACGTCGGGGTGTACAGCTGCACCGCGAGATCGGGCAGGGGCTCGCCGGCCGAGCTTTGCGGCGTCACATAGAAGACCCCCTGGGAATCCATGTTCTGATAGGACTGCACCAGCAGCGCGTTCCAGTCTTCGTTGATCTTGTAGAGGGCGCTGACGCGGATGCCCTGGTAAGTGACTGGATTGATGTCGCGCCCGACCAGACTGTTGTTGTTGGCCGACGGGGTGCCGGGAGGCACGCCGTAGGCCGTCGGTGCGCCGGTGGTGCACTGGCCGTTCACCAGCGCGCCGCTGTCGCATCCGGTCGCATAGCCGGCGTAGTGGATGCCGATGTCGGTCGGAAGGCGTGAAAAGGTGCCGGGCACATTGTCGATGTAGCCGCCCCGGGTATCGCTGTAAACCACGGCGCGCAACGCTAGCGTATCGGCAATCAACGGCAGATTGATGGTGGCGTCGACATTGCTGCTCGGCGCACCGCCGCTGGTGTACGCATAACCGGCATTGACGTTGCCTTCCGTGACGTCGAGCTTCGGTTTGTTGGTGATGTAGCGCAGAACGCCGGCCTGCGCGCCGGCGCCGAACAGCGTGCCCTGCGGCCCTTCGAGCACCTCGATGCGCTCCATGTCCGCGGCATAAACGTCCAGATTGCGGCCAGGCAGCTGACCGGATTGGTCATCGAGATAAACGGCGACATTCGGGAAGCTGCCGATACCGCTCGAGCCCTGGGTGGCCAGAGTCGAGGTCGCCAGACCCCGCATGAAAATCACGCTTTGTCCGGGGCCGCTTCCGGCCATCGTTACATTGGGAAGGTATCTCACGAAGTCGTCGAAGGTGGCGACGCTCAATTGGGTGAGCGTCGCGCCGGTCAAGGCTTGAATCTGGATGGGAACATCCTGCATGTTTTCCGTTCGCCGCTGCGCGGTGACGGTAATTTCTTGAATCGCGTCGGAGTTGGCATCAACGTCGGCTGCCACAGCCGCGAGGCCGGCGGATGAACCGCTGAGTATCACTGCTATCGCATAGGATAATTTTGAATTCACGGTTCATCCCTCTCATGAGTTGTTGCGGCCCTACCCCTTCCCTTTGACGGGCTGCACTCGCCGCATGGTAAGTCCGCAGTATCAGCGGGTCTTGTAGTATTGCGACGGCCTCATGCCCAGACGCGACACCGCTTCGTCACCCCAGCATAGGCGTCGGCGACGGCAGCCGCACCGAGACGCGGCAGCCCTCGCCGATCACCGCGTCGACTTCAAAGGTGCCGCCCGCCGCGCGCACGCGCTCGCGTATTTGCGCGAGGCCGAATCGGTCTCCTGCAGGCGGCTCGGCGCGCCGCGCGTCGAATCCAACGCCCTCGTCGACCACGGTGATTTCGATCGCGGTCGGGGACAGGTCGACCTCCACCTCGGCGGTCTGCCGCTGCGAGTGCTTGCGCGCGTTCATCAGCAGTTCGCGAATGCAGCGGTAAATCAGCCGCAGACGGTCGCGCGACAGATCGGCGGTGCCGTTCACGCGCCACACCACGCGGAAGCCGAATCGGGTGTTGAAGAAATCGGCCAGCCACCGCAGCGTCTCATCGAGCGACGCGCGGTCGAGTCCCGGAGGCGTCAAGTCTTGAATCATGACCCGCAAGCCTTCCTGCGCCTCGCGCGACGCTTCGGTCGCCTCGTCGAGCAGCACCGCGAGCGGCGATTGACCGGCGTGCGTGCGCATCGCCGCGAGCGTCATGCTCTGTCCGGCCAAGACCTGGCCGATGCCGTCGTGCAAGTCTGCCGCCGTCTTGCGGCGCGCGGTTTCCTCCGCGACCGTGAGGGCGCGCGCGTATTCGCGCAGCGCCAGATGCTCGCGCGCCAGCTCGTCGAGCAGCGCGCGCTGCTTCAATGTCATCAAGTTCACCAGCAGAGCGCCGCCGCAGCCGATCACCAGGAACACGTCGATCGAGATGACGACATCGCGCCAGCCGGCGATGTTGGCCAGGTTGCTGTAGATGCCGACGCCGTAGCCGGCGAAGAACACCACGCCGGAGGCCACGATCACGACCCCCAGGTTGGTCGCGCGGCGCGAGAATCGCAGGGCGAGCCAGGCCAGCGGGACGGCGAACAGCATGGGTTCGACCAGCGGATCCACCGGCCGCCACGGCACCGGCACCACCGCAAAGAACCCGAACAGCGCGATGACGATGGCCGACACCGCCCAGCCCTCCCAGCGCCGCACCGGAATCGCAGTCGGCTCCGAGAAGCCGAGCAGCAGTCCAAACACCATCGGCCCGAAGGTGACGATGGTGAGCACCGAAGCGAGCACCCACAATCCAACATCCGCGGGCGCCAACGGGACGCCCGCCGCGTACGCACTGGTGGCCGCGCCGAGAATCGCCCCAGGCAATGATCCGGCGATGAGCGCGACGATCCACAATGGCGAGATCACCAGCGAAAATCGGTCTTGCCGGCGAAACAGCCGCATGGTCCGCGCCAGGCTCGCCGGGCCCAGGGTCGTCAGAATGTTGGCAAAGGCGAAACTGACACTCAGAGCCCAGGTGGCGTAGGACTGCCCCGTGAACATGTAGAGCAGCGGCCTTGCCAGTATTTCCCAGGCGACCATGCCGAAGACGATCAACGGCCACACCCGCAGGGGCAGCAGCATGAACGCCGCAAAAGCGAGTGCGTGCGCCGGCCAGATTGCCGCCGATCCCGACACCGATTTCGACAAGTAGCCGAGCGCGTAGAGCAGGGGGTATCCGACCGCCAGCCACCAAATGATCCGACGATTGAAGCGTCGGGTGGCGCGCGCCGCCGGCAATTTGGTCCAAGTCATTTCAATCCTTTAAATTCTTCTCACAACGTGTGGCGCAGATCCTTGAGCGCAAAACCGGACAACGGCACATCCAAGCCGCGCAGCCACGCCATGGCCTTGAAGCGTTCGCCCATCTCGCCCGGCAACATCAATTGCCGCGCCTGATTGGACAAACGCGCGAACTCATTGGCGTCATCGCCCGCCAGAGCGCGCATTTCCTGATCCACGGCCAATCCCGCCAGGAAATAGCTCTGCGTGGTGAAACCTCCCAGTGTGAAGCCGGCTTCGCGGGACGCCTCGGCGAGCGACGTATAGTCCACCCATGCCGTGATGTCCTGCAATCCCGGATTGAGAAACACATCGCCGTGCGCCCGGTGACGGAAATGACACAGCAAGGTGCCCTCGTGCCGCTCCGGCAAATAGTATTGCGATCGAGGCAGGCCGTAATCGAACCAGAGCACGGCGCCGGTGCGCAGTGAGTGCGTGACGCTGTGCGTCCACGCCTGCAACCGCGGGCAGTATTCCGACTCATATCCCTCGTCCCAGCCGCCGCCGGCTGCGGCCAGGCGCAGGCAGGCCGCGGCCAGCACCCGGTCCGCCGGCCGCGCCCGCCACGCGAATCTGCCGTCCTCGATCGCGACCCCGAGTTCCAGGGGAGCATCGGCGTGCCAGCGAAAGCGCGCCACCGGCAAGGCATCCAACACCTCGTTGGCGAGAATGAGCCCGTCAAACGGCTCCTGCAAAGGGCGGTCCAACCACCGGACGCGATCCAACAGGTGCGGCACCTGTTGTGCCAGCCGAAGGCGCTGACGCTCGCGCAAATCCGCGCTGATGTCGAGAATCCAATAGCGCGCGGGCAGCTGCCCGAGAATTTCGAGGCGCGCGAGCACGTCGGCGGCAAGGCGGCCGCTGCCGGCCCCGATTTCCAATATGCCACCCGCATCGAGCGCGCTCAAGACTTCGGCGCATTGCCGCGCGACGCAGCCCCCGAACAGCGGCGACAGCTCGGGCGCGGTGGTGAAATCGCCGCCCGCGCCGAATTTTTGCGCGCCTGCGCTGTAGTAGCCCAAAGCCGGCGCATACAGGACCGTGTCCATGAATTGCTCGAAGGAAACCCAGCCGCCGGCCGCGGCGATCTGCTCCCCCAGATGCGCGCGCACGCGCGCGCAATGCCGTATCTCAGCATCGCTCAGCTCAAGTTCACGCTGCTCGGGCATTGCGGTATCGTTGCTGCATGAAAGCCAGTATCGAGAATTCTTCGCTGCGTGACCAGGTCGTGCTGATCACCGGCGGAGCTCGCCGGGTGGGCGCCGAGATCGCGCGCACGTTGCATGCGGCCGGAGCGAACCTGCTCATTCACTATCGCTCCTCCGCCGCCGCCGCCATCGCTTTGGCGGATGAGTTCAATCAGCAGCGCCCTCATTCCGCCGCAATCCACTCCGCGCACCTATCGACCGCGGAGGCGCCCGAGAAATTGGTGGCCGCCACGCTGCTGGAATTTGGGCGTCTGGATATTCTAATCAACAATGCATCGAGCTTTTACCCGACGCCGGTCGGTCAGATCAGCATGCCGCAGTGGGACGACCTCATGGGCAGCAATTTGAAGGCCCCATTGTTCCTGTCCCAGGCGGCCGCACCCAGCCTGGCCAGGCAGCGCGGGCTCATCATCAACATGATCGACATTCACGCGCTGCGCCCCCTCAAGGGACATCCGGTATACAGCGTGGCCAAAGCGGGACTCGCCATGCTGACCCGCGCGCTGGCGCGCGAGCTCGGCCCTGCGATTCGCGTCAACGGCATCGCGCCGGGTCCGGTGCTGTGGCCGGAGGGAGACATGGACGAGGGATTGAAGCGCGAGATCATCGACAAGACCGCGCTCAAACGCCACGGCACGCCGCAGGATATCGCGCGCACGGCACTGTTCCTGGCGAGGGATGCGCCGTACATCACCGGTCAGATCATCGCGGTCGACGGCGGCCGCAGCATCTAGCGGCAACGGACCTCAGCCGGCCAGAACGTCCAACGAGGGCGGGGACTGTCTGAGCATTTCTCGGGCGGCATGAATGTCGGTGCCCAAGGGGCGATCGTCGGCATAGTGAGGAATTTCCGCGCGTACACGCCGGTACAGTGCTTCGGTGCGCACCGCACGCACGGCCGCATCCGGCTGCAGCTCGTAGGCCTGCGCCGCGGCGAGCAATTCGATGGCCAGGATGATTTCGGTATTGTCGATGATCTTCAGCAGTTTGAGGGCGCCGGGAGTCGCATGGCTCAAATGATCCTCCTGCAATCCAGAAGTGACCCCGCCGTCCAAGCTCGCCGGCGCCGCCAGCCGGCGATTGTCCGCGGCCAACGAGACCGCCGTGTACTGCGCAATCATGAATCCCGACCGAGCGCCGTCACCCGCGGCGAGGAACGCCGGCAAATTGCTCACCAGCGGGTTCACCAGCCGGTCGACGCGGCGCTCCGACATGGCCGCCACTTCCGCCACGGCAATTCCCAGCGAATCGGCCGCCAATCCGAGCGCTGCGCCGACCGCTTGGGCGCCGGATAGCGCGCGCGGCCCAGCGGCCGAGCCGACCACCACCGGATTGTCGGTCACCGACCTCAGCTCGTCATCCACGACGCGGGCTGCCTGCGCGTACAGATCGCGCACGGCGCCATGCACCTGGGGAACGGCGCGCAGGCTCAAGGGATCCTGCGTGCGCCGGCCGGCGCTCTGCTGCAGGATGGCGCTGCCGCTCAAGACAGCGCGCAAGCGCTCGCCGACGTGCGCCACGCCCGCCGATGCGCGCAGCGACAATGCGGCGGCATCGAACACGGCGATTTGTCCGCGCAGATTCTCGAATGTCATGGCGGCGATGAGATCCGCCCAATCGAGCAGGTACTCGGTGCGGTGCAACGCCATGGCCGACAGCCCCGTGGCGCAGGGGGTGCCGTTGACGAGGCTCAAGCCCTCCTTGGCCTCGAGCACCAGCGGCGCAAGGCCCATCGACTGCAGGGCCTCGGCGCCGCTCAAGCGCCTGCCGCGCGAGCGCGCCGCGCCGGACCCCAGCAGCACCAGCGCAATGTGCGCCATGTGCGTGAGGTATCCCACCGACCCCGAGGCCGGCACCTCCGGCACACAGTCGTGAGTCAGCAGTGCCAGCAAACCCTCCACCACGCCTAAGCGGACGCCGGAATAGCCGTGCGCGAAATTGTTGATCGCCGCGGCAATGATGGCGCGTACGGCGGCCGGCTCGAGCGCAGCTCCCACCCCGACGGCGTGGCTCATCACGATGTTGCGCGACAATTCAGCCTGTTTGGATCGAGGAATGACCGTATCGCACAGAGCGCCTACCCCGGTATTCACACCATAGGCCCGCACGCCGTGCTCGACGATGGATTCGACCAACAGGTGCGCCGCGCCGATCCGCCGCTGCGCATCGTCCGACAAGACCAAGACCGCGCCTGCGCCGATTTGCGCCACCTGCAGCGACGACAGGCAGCTGTCCAGAAGAATACTTTGTTGCGGCATTCAGGCGAGGATATCGGGTAGGCGCTGTGCGTCAGGACTTGGCCGGCGCCTTCTGCGCGCGCCATTTCTCGAGATCGCCGCGAGTGCGTTCCAGCATCACTCCGACGTCGCGCGAGCTGCGGATCGCGCCCGGCTTGCTCAGCGAAATGCTGACCCACGCGATCCCGAAGTCTTCCAGCAGCAGCATGGCGATGTGCTCGGCGAGGGTTTCGACCAGATGAAACGTCGATGCTTCGACGAATGCCAGCACGCGCTTGGCGATGCGTTTGTAGTTCAGGGTGTCCTCGATGGAGTCGGACAATGCCGCCTTGGTAATGTCGGCGCTGATTTCGATGTCGACGATGACGGTCTGCTTGACCTGCCGCTCCCAATCAAAAATCCCGATGATTGCCTCGGTCTTGAGCGCATGTATGAAAATTTTATCCATTGATTGTCCAGGCCCTCTAGGCTCCGATAGTCCCCAATTCCCAATTCGCCCGCGCGCCCAACGGCGCGCCGTGATGCATGCCGGCCGCCAATCGCATGCAGCCGGCCAGCGCGATCATCGCGCCATTGTCCGTACAGAACTCGGTGCGCGGAAAATACAACTCCGCATGCGCGGCGAGCGCCACGCCGGCCAGCCGCTCACGCAATCGACTATTGGCGCCGACGCCTCCGGCAATGACCAGGCGCCGGTGTCCGGTCGCCTCGAGCGCGCGGCGGCATTTCTCCGCGAGAGTCTCGACCACCGCTTCCTGAAAACCGCGCGCGACGTCTGCTCGGATCGCGTCGTCCAATACGCGGCCCCGCAAGGCTACTAGGGCGGCAGTCTTCAAGCCACTGAAACTGAAATCCAGACCGGGCCGGTCGAGCATGGGCCGCGGGAACACGAAGCGGCCGCTCCGGCCGCGTTCGGCGAGCTTCGCCAGCGCCGCGCCCCCGGGATACGGCAGGCCGAGCAGCTTCGCCGTCTTGTCGAAAGCTTCGCCGGCGGCATCATCCAGGGATTCGCCCAAGATGCGATAGTCGCCCAGCGCCGCCACATCCACGAGCTGGGTATGGCCTCCGGACACCAGCAAGGCCAGAAAGGGGAAGCTGGGCGGGTTGGGCTCCAGCAGGGGCGCGAGCAGGTGCCCCTCCAGGTGGTGGATGCCCAGCGCCGGCCGGCCCCAGGCGGCACTCAAGGCGGCGGCAAAGCCCGCGCCGACCAGGAGGGCGCCGATGAGGCCGGGCCCCGCGGTATAGGCCACTGCGTCAATCGACTCCGGTCCGGACCGAGCCTCGCTCAGGGCCTGCCTCACCAGGGGCAAGAGCCGGCGAACGTGGTCCCGGGAGGCCAATTCCGGCACCACCCCGCCATACGCTTGGTGCATTGCGATTTGACTGTGCAGACAATGGGATAGCAGTCCCAATCCGGCGTCGTATACGGCCACCGCCGTCTCATCGCAGGAGCTCTCAATGCCAAGTACCCGCATAAACCCCTCTGATAACCGCCAAAACCGGCTGCCTAGGCGCTCTTAAGCCTTTGCCTTTTATGGGGGCGCACCTTAGAATGCGCCCCCCTGTCGCCGAACCCCGGCGGCCGCGCCATACATTTGAGGTTTGAATGCCCAGCGTTCGAGTTCGCGAGAATGAGTATTTTGACGCCGCCTTGCGTCGCTTCAAGCGTGCCTGTGAAAAAGCGGGCGTGCTCACCGAGCTTCGGCGCCGTGAATTCTACGAGAAGCCCACCCAGGAACGTAAGCGAAAAAAGGCCGCGGCGGTAAAACGTCATTTGAAGCGCCTGTCTCGCGAGAATATGCGCGGCGCGGGCGGTCCCCCGCAGAGCCCGCCGGCGGCGGCTCCGGCTCGACCCTCGTACTAGGGGTTGTCCGGTCTACGGATGTCTCTCAAAGAGCGAATCACTGACGATATGAAGGCGGCGATGCGCTCCGGTGAGAAGGAGCGGCTCGGGGTGATTCGCATGATCACGTCCGCCATCAAGCAGCGCGAAGTCGATGAGCGCATCACGCTCGACGACGGCCAGGTATTGAGCGTTCTCGAGAAGATGATCAAACAGCGCAAGGAATCGCTGGTGCAATTCCAAGCCGGCAATCGTCAGGACTTGGTCGACAAGGAATCGGCGGAAATCACGCTGCTGCAGGGCTATCTGCCTTCCCAGCTGAACGACGCGGAACTCGACGGCCTGATCAACGATGCCATCGCGGCGAGCGGCGCCGCCAGCATCAAGGACATGGGCAAGGTCATGGGCATCATCAAAACCAAGGCGCAGGGCCGAGCCGACATGGCCGCCGTCGGCGCGAAAATCAAAGCCCGCTTAAGCGGTTGACCCCGCGCGGTCCATGGCCGGCCGCATTCCACAAACGTTCATCGACGAAATCGTCGCGCGCTCCGATATCGTCGACGTCATCGGCGCGCGGGTGCCGCTCAAGAAATCCGGGCGCGAATTCAAAGCCTGCTGCCCCTTTCACAACGAGAAATCACCGTCGTTCTGGGTAAGCCCCGACAAGCAGTTCTACCATTGCTTCGGCTGCGGCGCGCACGGCACGGTGGTCGGATTCCTCATGGAGTACGAGAAACTGGGGTTCGTGGACGCGGTGGCCGATCTCGCCCAACGCGCGGGACTCGAGCTGCCGCGCGAGGCGCAGGGGCCGGCGAACAGCGGCAGCGCCGATTTGCACGAGATCATGGCGCTGGCATCGCGATTCTTCGAACAGAATCTGGCCGACAACCTGCGCGCCCAGAAATATGTGGCGGCGCGCGGAATCGATGCGAAAACCAGTGCGAGATTCGCCTTGGGGTACGCGCCGGACTCCTGGGATGCCTTGCTCAACCGCCTCGGATCACAGGAGGAGGAAAGGCGCCAAATCCTGCAACTCGGCTTGATCATCGAACGCGACACCCGCGGCGGTGAGCGCGCGGCGGGATTCTACGACCGCTTCCGCGACAGACTGATGTTCCCCATTCGCGATTCGCGCGGACGCGTCATCGGTTTCGGCGGTCGGATCATTGATCAGGGTGAGCCCAAGTACCTCAATTCGCCGGAAACACCGCTGTTTCACAAGGGACGAGAGCTCTACGGCCTCTACGAGGCACGGCAGGCGCGCGCGGATTTCAAGCGTTTGATGATCGTCGAAGGCTATATGGACGTGGTGCGCCTGCATCAAGCCGGCATCACCTATGCGGTGGCCACTCTCGGTACCGCGACCACCCAGGAGCATCTCAACAAAATCTTCAGGCTGACCAGCGAAGTGGTGTTCTGTTTCGACGGCGATCGCGCCGGCCGCCAGGCGGCCTGGCGCGCGCTGGACAATTCCCTCCCGTTGGCGCGCGATGGCCGAGAGCTCAAGTTCATGTTCCTGCCCGAGGGCCACGACCCGGACACGTTGGTGGCGGAAGAAGGCCCCGAGGCCTTCGAGAGGCGGCTGACTACCGCCCTGCCCCTGTCTGAATACCTGATTCAACAGCTGATGGCCAAGGTGAACCTGGAGCATGTCGACGGCCGGGCGAAACTCAAAGCGCTGGCGGCGCCCCTGTTTGCCCGGATGCCTGAGGGCATTTACCGCGAAATGCTCGCCGAGAGCCTGGCCGCTCGCGTTAGCATGCCCGCCGCCGCACTCAAGAAGTCGTTTCTGACCGGCGATTCGCAGCGCCCCCCCGCAGACCGTCCGGAACCCGCCCCGCGGCGCCGCGGTCGAATGAGTTCAGGAAGGGGTAACTTGCTGACGCAGGCCATCACGCTGGTGCTGCACCACCCGGCAGCCGCGGCTGCGGTCCGCGACCCTGAGGCGCTCATGGAAATCGACAAACCCGGGATCGCGGTGCTCAGGGATCTGCTTACCCAGGCGCGGGCGGCATCCGCGCCGAGCACGGCGATGTTGCTGGAGCGCTGGCGGGATCTTCCCGAATACCCCCGCCTGGCCGAGCTTGCGATGGCGGAACCCTTAGGTCGGAGCGCCGCGGCCGCCGTCCAGGAGCTGCAAATGGCCGTTGAGCGGCTGATGGAGGAATATGGGCCCGGTCACAGAATGGACGAATTATTGCGAAAAGCTGAGGAAATGGGCTTGAATTACGACGAAAAGGCCGAATTAAGCCTACTTCTCCAGTCCAAGGGCCGGCCCCGTAAGTCCTCTTAGCCTGTCGCATTAAGTGGCTACGGAATGGGCAGAATCGTATACTTGTCGGCTTGCATTGAAATTCCAGATCTCTAACGAGAGGCGTCCACCTTGATCAAAAAAGCGCCAGCAGGCACCGCGACTCAAATTGCGGACGAGCGTCAGTCGCAATTGAAGTTATTGATTGCGCGCGGCAAGGAACAGGGCTACCTCACCTACGCTGAAGTCAATGATCACTTGCCGAGCGAGATCGTCGATCCCGAGCAGATCGAAGACATCGTCAACATGATCAACGACATGGGCATTCCGGTGTACGAAAAGGCGCCGGACGCCGAGTCCTTGCTGTTGACCGACGCGACCGCCGCCCCCGACGAAGAGGCGGTGGAAGAAGCCACGGCCGCTTTGGCCAATCTGGACGCGGAATTCGGCCGCACCACCGACCCCGTGCGCATGTACATGCGTGAAATGGGCACCGTGGAATTGTTGACCCGCGAGGGCGAGATTCGCATCGCCAAGCGCATCGAAGAGGGCCTGGAGGCGGTCAAGATCGCGCTCGGCAGTTATCCCGGCACCTATGACCTGCTGCTGCGGCATTACGAGACCGTCAAGGCCGGCCAGATGCGCCTGGTCGACGTCATCGTGGGATTCGTCGATCCGAACGCGCCGGATGAAATCGCGCAGCCGCAGAACCCGAAGATGATGGCGCTGGAACGCGAAGAGGCCGCCAACGACGACGAGGAAGCCGACGGCGACGAAGAAGAGGAAGCCATCGATACCGGCCCGGATCCGGAAGAGGCCGCGAAGCGCTTCAGTTCCATTGCCAAGATCCATCATCAGTTCCTGAATGCGCTCGACAAGCTGGGATCGAAGGATCCGAAGACGCTGAAGATCCGCAAGAAGATCTGCGGCGAATTGATGGAATTGAAGCTCGCGCCGAAGATGTTCGATCAGCTGATCGACAATCTGCGCCAGCACGTGACGGAAGTGCGTCTGCTCGAAAAGGAAATCATGTTCCTTTGCATCAAGCAGGCCGGCATGCCGCGCAAGGATTTCATTTCGACCTTTCCGAAGAACGAGACCAGCACGCGTTGGCTCGACAAGCACATCAAGGCCAAGAAGCGCTACTCGGCGCCGCTCGCCAAGTTCAAGGACGAAGTAGAGCGCCGCCAGAACAAGCTGAAGGATCTGGAAGGCTTGTTCCACGTGCTGATCAGCGAAATCAAGGAGATCAACCGCGAGGTTTCGATCGGCGAAGCCAAGGCGCGGCGCGCCAAGAAGGAAATGGTCGAGGCCAATCTGCGCCTGGTGATTTCGATCGCCAAGAAATACACCAATCGCGGCCTGCAGTTCCTGGACCTGATCCAGGAAGGCAACATCGGCTTGATGAAGGCGGTCGACAAGTTCGAATATCGTCGCGGCTACAAATTCTCGACTTACGCGACTTGGTGGATCCGTCAGGCCATCACCCGCTCCATCGCCGACCAGGCCCGCACCATCCGTATTCCGGTGCACATGATCGAAACGATCAACAAGCTGAACCGCATTTCCCGGCAGATGCTCCAGGAAATGGGCCGCGAACCCACGCCGGAAGAACTGGCGGTGCGTATGGAAATGCCGGAAGACAAGGTGCGCAAGGTGCTGAAGATCGCCAAGGAGCCGATCTCCATGGAGACGCCGATCGGCGACGACGAGGATTCGCACTTGGGCGACTTCATCGAAGATACGTCGGTTTCTTCGCCCATCGACTCGGCGACCACCGAATCCCTGCGTGAAACCACGCACTCGGTCCTGGCCCAGCTGACGCCGCGCGAGGCCAAGGTGCTGCGCATGCGCTTCGGCATCGACATGAACACCGACCACACGCTCGAGGAAGTCGGCAAGCAATTCGACGTGACGCGCGAGCGGATCCGGCAAATCGAGGCCAAGGCCCTGCGCAAGCTGCGTCACCCCAGCCGCAGCGAGCAGCTGCGCAGCTTCTTGATGGATGACTAGCCGACGGTGACCTCGGCGGCGAGATGCCGTTCACTGTTCAGCGAATTGGCGACGGCGACCAGGCAATTGGCTTCGGCCTTTTCCATCAGCTTCTTGGCGCGCTCGATGTCGGCGCCGGCCGGCACGTGCAATTTGGCGTGAGTGTCGAATCGAGTGAAGCGCATTTTGCCGTCGACTCGGTCCAGCGTGCCCTCGGTGCGCGCCTCCAGGCTGACCCAGGAGAATTTCGACGCCGCGGCAATTGCGCGAAAACTCAGCACGAAGCAATCCGCCACGGCCGCCGTCAGCAACCCTTCAGGCGACCACTGATTACCGGGCCCGTCGAACTCCTTGGGCGGCGCCGATTCGATGACTCTCATGCCCTCCGCGGACAGCGGCACGTCTCCGCCGGGCCGCACGGATGCATTGACGACATAGCGATGAGGGAAGGGATGCATCGGCAACTCCGCGGTTCGGGTTCAATAAATGGACGGAATCAAACGCCGGGTGCGCTGCATATAATCCCGGTATTCATCTCCCAGGGCCGCGAGCAGCGCCGCTTCTTCGACCCGGATGCGCCGCAGGAAAACATAAGAAATCGGCACCAGCAGCGTCAACAGCGAAGCCCAGTTGGCCATGCACAGCCCGAGCCCCAAGAAAGCCATTAAAGCACCTGTATATGAAGGATGCCGGACAAT
>Ga0193726_1001573_pt1 | contig 17562 bp, 12 predicted proteins | sample H2c1metaG_FD_144928 | JGI IMG/M metagenome (GOLD analysis project Ga0193726, IMG submission 144928) | Soil microbial communities from a riparian zone of the East river system, Colorado, United States - H2c1 | ecosystem: Environmental > Terrestrial > Soil > Riparian zone | place: USA: East River... | reverse complement strand
CACACGGCGCGCACCCATGCGTTTGGCAAGGAGGCACGACATGATGTTGTTCTCGTCATCGTTGGTCACCGCCACGAAAAGATCGGTCTCCGAAACATTCTCCGCTTCCAGCAGCCCTTCGTCGGTGACGTCCCCCTGCAGCACCAGCGTCTTATCGAGACGGGTTGAGAGTATCTCGCAGCGTCTCTTGTCGTATTCGATTATCTTGATCGTGTAGCTGCGCTCGAGCGCTCGCGCCAGGCGCAATCCGATGTTGCCGCCTCCGGCGATCATGACCCGTTTCACCGGCTGGTCCATGCGCCGCAGCTCGTGCATCACCTGGCGGATGTCCTGTGTCGCGGCGAGGCAAAATACCTCGTCTCCGGCCTGGATCACCGTGTCTCCTTCGGGCAGGACCGAACTGTCGCCGCGGAATATGGCGGCGATGCGCGTGTCTACGGAGGGGATGTGCCTTGGGAGGTCTTTCAGCGGGTGACCGACGAGCGGGCCGCCTTGAAACGCGCGCACGGCAACCAGGCTCACTTTGCCGTGCGCAAACTCGAGCACCTGCAGCGCCTCCGGAAATTCGATGAGCTTGACGATGTAATCGGTAAGGATCTGCTCGGGACAGATCGCAAGATCCACATCGAAGCAGTCCGGGCCGAGGACGCGCTCGTTGGAAAGATAGTCGGTGGCCCGAAGGCGGACGATGCGCGTGGGCACGTTGAACAATTGCTGCGCCAGCTTGCATGCGACCAGGTTGGTCTCGTCGCTTTGCGTCACCGCGATCATCAGGTCGCAGTCCTCGATGCCGGCTTCCACGAGCACCGAAGGGTGCGCCGCGCTGCCGAGCACCGTGCGCAAATCCAGGCGATCCTGGAGGTTGCGCAGCCTCGCGCCGTCGATATCCACGACCGTGATGTCGTTCGCTTCGGACACCAGACTTTCGGCGACGGAAGAGCCGACCTGGCCGGCCCCGAGGATCACGATTTTCACAGTGGGAATGGGCGCAAAAGAGGACGCATTCTATGCTGAACTCGCCTTCCGCGCGTTCCAGGACGACGTCAGTCCTCTTTCCGTCCTGCGAGAATACCGAGCGCCTTCAGCTTGCGGTACAGGTGAGTGCGTTCGAGGCCGCTTCGTTCCGCTACGCGTGCAATGGATCCGTCAGTTTGGGCCAGGTGATGCTCGAAGTAAGAGCGCTCGAAGGCCTCGCGCGCCTCGCGCAAGGGGAGGTCCAGCGACAGATCCGTTTCCGGTCCGCGACGCGCGAACTGAGGGAGAACTCTTTCTGCGTCGCCCACTCCGATTTCCTCTTCGAGACTGGTAAGCGCCAGGGTTCGCACCGCGGCGGCGAGGTCTTCCAGGTTTCCGGGCCAGGGGAAATAGCGCAGCACATTCAGGGCGCCCGTGGAAAAGTTTCGCGGCGGGCAAAAGCGGGTCTCCACCAGTTGCGCCAGCATGAGCGTCGCGATCTCGGGGATGTCCTCCGGATGCTCGCGCAGCGCCGGAAGCGCGATGATGATTCCGGCGAGCGATTGCATCAGCGCCGCGTCGAAACCCTGCGATTCCACCAGGTGTCTGGGCTCCTCGGCGGTAAAGGACACCAGCCGCACGTTGTTCTTTTCGGCGCGGGCGGCGAAAAACGCCAGGTGCTTCTGCTGGTTCCTGGACAGTATCGCAAGCTCCCCGACGAACAACACGCCGCCGGAAGCCTGCTGCAGCAGATCCAGAGACGCCTCGTTGAGCGCATGCGCCGCATCGATCCAAGGCGTGTTGGGCTGCTGCAGGTAGCGGGCGTAGAGTTCCGGCATTACGCCCTTCTCGCCGCGCATCAGGACCGCCGTACCGGCGGCTGAAATTCTCGCCAGGCGCTTTTTCAACTCGGTGAGCAGCGCCGAGCGGCCGAGATTCGCGATGCTGAGCGGTATCACTGCTCTCGACTCCCCCGCACGCAGGGCCCGCTTCACCGTCGCGAGCAGCTTTTGCAGGGCAATCGGCTTTTCCAGGAAATCCATCGCGCCGATGCGCGTCGCTTCTACCGCGGTATCGATGGTGCCGTGGCCCGACATCATGATGACCGGCATGGTGAGCTGGCCTCCGGCGGCCCATTCCTTCAAAAGAGTGATGCCGTCTGCATCGGGCATCCAGATATCCAGCAGCACGAGGTCCGGCCGTCCTCCCGCGCGCAGAGAACGCGCCGCCGTGGCGTTCTCGGCAAGCTGCACCGAGTGTCCCTCGTCGGAAAGAATTTCCGACAGCAGCTCCCGGATTCCGACTTCGTCGTCAACGACCAGTATCTGTGCCATGGCCGATCAAGCCGCGAGCGGAAGGGAAATGCGCACTGCCGCTCCACGATTGCCTTCGCCTCCGGAGCGATTCTCTATCCGGATCGTGCCCTGATGCTCATCGATGATCCGTTTCACGATCGCAAGGCCGAGTCCCGTACCTTTGGGCTTGGTAGTGACATAAGGCTCGAAGGCTCCGTTGATGATCGCCTCGGGAAAACCACAGCCATTGTCGCTGATTCGCAGCCACACCTGGCCACCGGAAAGCTCGGTCGACACCTCGATCTTGGGGTCGCTGCTCCCGGAGAGCGCGTCCTGGGCATTTTGAAGCAAATTGTGGATCACCTGCCGCAGGCGGTTGGGGTCGCCTCTCACCAGTGGAATGTCTTTCTGGAGGTGAGTCTGAATTCGCGTGCCGGACTGCTCGTATAACGCCAGCACTTCTTCGGTCAGGCGATTCAGATCAAGGCCCTCGAGCTGCGGCAAAGGCGTACGCGCGTAGTCGCGGAAGTCATCCACCATGTTTTTCATCGCAGTTACTTGCGCGACGATGGTTTCGGTCGCGTGGTCGAGCGCCCGCGCCGCTTCGGCGGGTAGCTTGTCGCTGAGTTTCGCCTGCAGGCGCTCCGCCGCAAGCTGGATCGGCGTAAGCGGATTCTTGATCTCGTGAGCCAGCCGTCGTGCGACCTCGCCCCAGGCTGTTGCCCGCTGAGCGGCAATCAGTTGAGTAACGTCGTCGAAGACCACAACGTAACCGCCCGCACCCGATTCGGGCAAGGGCGATCCCCGTACCAGAATTACCGCGCCACGGTCGCGCATCTCGATCTGCTGCTGCCACGCCTTGTCTCCGTGTTGAGAAAACTCTGCGCGCAGCATGCGGGCAAATTCCGGCAGCGCATGCCAATTCTCGAGATTCAGTCCTATCAGGGCGGCGACGTTCTCGTGCAAGATGCTTCCGGCCCCGTTGTTGGCGATACGCAGGACCAGCTCACGGTCAAAGACGAGCACCCCCGCCGACAGGTTGGCGAGGATGCTTTCCAGGTACGCCTTGGCGGTTTCGAGCTGCGTCTGATTGAGTTGGGCAGCGCCGCGCGCTTCGCCCAATTGGCGCGTCATGCTGTTGAACGACTGGGTGAGTATGCCCAGCTCGTCGCGGCTCGTCACCGGAGCGCGACGCGAAAAATCACCGCGCGCGACGGCTTGTGTGCCTTCGGCGAGCACGGCAAGCGGGGTCGACAAGCGGCGTGACAGCAGGATCGCCAGCGCGATCGCCGAGAGTAGTGCAAGTAAAAGCGTCAAGGTCAGGGTGAGGATGTAGATCTCCTTGAGACCCTGGCGGGACAACGAGAGCTCCTTGTATGCGCGGTACGCGCTCTGTACCGATTCGCCCTGCTCCGCGAGCGCCTGCGGCACCCAGAGTGTGAGCTGCAGCAGGCGGGGTTCCTCGGGGCTCCTCGTTCGGTCCAAGGACACGATCACCCGGAGCAGAAGGCCTTTGTCTCCCACCGCTTCGACTGCACTGTAGCCGCGCAGCTGCCGTGCATCACGCAGCGCCTGCGCGCCAGGATCGGGCGGCATGGGTTTTTCCGGCTTGCGGCTCGCGCTCGCCAGCACCTGCCCTCCTTCGGTCATGAGCAGCGCCTCTTCGACATAGGCCTGCTCACGCAAACGACCGAGCATCGCTGCTTGCTCGCGCCTCGGTGTTTCGGCAAGATCGAGCGCCATCACGTGGGCTTTCAGAAGCAACTCATTCAACATCACGTCAAGCGCCGCCCGCCCGAGGTTAAGCCCTCCTTCCAGCGCTCGTTCAACCCGCACGTCAAACCACGATTCGATGCTCTTCGCGAGAAACTGCAGCGACACGGTGTACACGAGCAACCCGGGGATGACCCCGACCAGGGCAAACATGACGAGCACCCGGGAGGTGAGCAACGAGCCGAACACTTTGGTCCGGCGCTGTCGAACCAGAACCACCAGCTGGTAGACCACGAGCCCGAGGAGCGCCAGTGCGATCGCCGCGTTCAGCCCGAGGAGAAGAGGATAATGTTCGGCGAATAACGGCGAATTGGCAGTCGCCGCTGCGAGCAGGAACAGCAGGATGCCGCCGAGCGCGGTGCTGGCGATCAGTACGTAAGTCATCGCGCCTCCTGCACCGGAGCGAGCGGCGTGAATTGGAACCGCTTCCAGTCGGATGCGAGCGTCCACTCGCGCTTGGTTACCGCGCTTACGCGGAATGGCGTCGGCAGCTGGGCCGGGTCCAGACGCAGGCGCACGGAGGCAATATAGGTTCGACCGTTTTCGATCTGATCGAGCGCCAGCACCGGCCAGCCTTGAACCGTCCCGAGCGCTCTCAGCGCGTCGACGAGCGTGGCGAAATTCTGATACAGCGTCCCGCTTGACAGCCGGTACTGCTGCGCCAACGGAAGATAGCTCAGGCGCAACTCCAGCCTTTCGGAGGCAGTTTTCTCGTTGAACCAGTACCAGCGCCGCCGCGTCAGTTCGAACTCCAGGAGAAAACCGAGTGACACGCCGTTGTTGAGCGCCTCCAGCAGCGGGGCCGTCAGCTCGGGACGAAAATCGGCGCTGAGAAGATAGCGGGTCTCCGAGATCTCCAGGCCGACATTGCTGACCTGAATGGAGTCGGCGAGCGCCGGCGAGACCAAGCACGCTGACGAAACGATGCACAGTGCGAGCGCCGCAGCCAATCGTCTGAAGATCACATTCATAACCGGGCTTGGTCGCCGGGTTTTCCCAGCAAGGCGTAAAAGAAGCCGTCGCTATCGGCGCTCGGCAGGATCTGACCGTCAGGAAGGGGCGCTAGACGGGCGGCGGGAGCCTCTCCAGGTTCGCCCGGCCGGGCGAGCCCGGGGAGCGGAAGCATTTCAGCTTCAGGATGGCGCAGAAGGAATTCCCGCACTTGGACTCCGTTCTCCTCGGGAAACACTGAGCACGTCGCGTACAACAATTTACCATCGGGGGCCAGTACCTGCCACAAGGCGTCAAGCAGCTCTGCCTGAGTGCGGCCGAACTCGGTCAGATCGGCCTGCCGGCGTAGCCATTTGATGTCGGGGTGGCGCCGCACCACGCCTGACGCAGAGCAGGGTGCATCCAGAAGAATTCGATCGAAGAGTCGCCCCTGCGAAAAATCCTCGGGTTCGCGGCAGTCACCGACCACGATTTTGGCAGTAAGCTTCAGCCGAAAAAGATTTTCAGCGATTCGTTTCGCGCGTGTGCCATCTACGTCCACTGCAAGCAAGTCGCAATCCGCGAGTTCCAGCAAATGCCCCGTCTTGCCACCCGGTGCGGCACAGGCATCCAGCACTCGCATTCCGTCGCGAACGTCCAGGAGCGGAACCGCCCGCTGCGCCCCCGCGTCCTGCACCGAAACCTCGCCCTCCGCGAAACCCGGGAGTTGCTCCACCCGGCAGGGCTTATCGAGCCTCACAGCGCCTTGTTCCAGTACTCGCGCCGCAAGCCCGGCCCGTTCCAGTTCTTCCACGTACGCCTTTGACGAAAGTCGTCGTCGGTTGACCCGAAGCACCATCGGCGCATGCCGGTTCGATTCCAGTAACACGGCTTCCCACTCCCTCGGGTATGCGGCGCGAACCGCGTCGATCCACCACTGAGGATGGCGGTAACGACCGCGTTCGGTTGCCTCGATCTCCGGGATCAGTTCGGACATGCGCCGCTGAAAGTTGCGCATCACGGCGTTGACCAGTCCTTTGGCGCGCGAGTATCCGAGCAATGTGGCGGCTTCTACCGCTTGGTGTACGACCGCATGCGCAGACCGCGGTCGCGCCGCGAGCTCCGTGAGCGCAGCGAGGAGCAAGCCGCGCAAGGGGGAATCGGTGATGGGTTTCTCAAGGAGCCGCTCCAGAGCGACGTCCACCACGCCGTACCCGCGCAAGGCGTTATAGCAAAGGTCCTGTGCCGCGGCTGCCAGAGATTGCGCCTGCACCCGGCGCTTCAGGTCACCGAGCGCGACATTCAGGCTCTCGCCATCGCAAACGCGTCCGACAATTTCGCCGGCGGCGACAAAGGCCTGCGCGAGGGAAGGGCTGGCGGAAGCAGTCGGCAAGAGTGCGCTGCGCAAGGTTACGGGCGTTACTGGGCATTATAGGGGCGTACGACGGCTGCAACCTTGCGATTCTAGGCGTCGAAGCGCTCGCCGGCTGAAAGCGGAAATCCTCGGAGGAATTCCGAGGCAAGCAAGCGCTTTCCCCCGGAGCGCTGCAGTTCGTCGAGGACTACAGCGCCTTCTCCGCAGGCAACGACGAACGAGCCGCCTGAACCTGCGTGCAGTACTTCCCCAGGGGCGCCTCGCCCCGCGCCTGCAGAGCAGCGCCAGATTTTGAGATCGACACCCTTGAGGCGTGCGCCCGCGCCGGGTGAGGGATTGAATGCTCGAACCCGGCGATTCAGCTGCATTGCGCTTTCACGCCAATCCAGGCGAGACTCCCGCTTGTCGAGTTTCGCCGCGTACGTCACGCCTTCAGTTGACTGCGGTATGGCCTTGACAGTCCCTGCCTCGAGCGCGTTCAGGGCCTGCACCACGAGCTTTCCTCCGAGTTCCGCAAGTCTGTCGTGCAGTATCCCCGTGGTGTCGTACTCGAGGATCGGAATCTTTTCCTGAAGCAACACGGAGCCTGTATCGAGCCCGACATCCATCTGCATGATGGATATGCCGGTCTCGCGATCTCCTGCGAGCAGGGCCCGTTGAATCGGCGCTGCTCCACGCCAGCGCGGCAGTAGCGATGCATGAATATTCACCGCACCATAGCGAGGGATTTGGAGGACCGCGGGCGGCAGAATCAAACCGTAGGCTGCGACCACGATTACATCCGGTCGCTGACGGCTGAGCGCTTGTTCCACGCCTTCAGCTTTGAGACTCGCCGGTTGATCGAATTGAATGCCCCGGACCATCGCGAGCCGCTTCACGGGCGACTGAAAAGGTGCGAGACCGCGCCCTGCGGGCCGATCCGGTTGGGTCAATACGGCGTGTACTTCATGACGGGATCGAAGAAGCGTCTCGAGGCAGTGCGCCGCAAAATCGGGAGTGCCCGCAAAGATGACTTTCACGGGAGCCGCACCTGGCGTGCCCCGCACGAAAAGCAGCGCTCCGACGCTCGCCGGGCAGCAAGCTGGAAAAAGCGCAAATCCGCCTCAGGCTGTCTCGCGAAACTGTTGTTTTTGAAGTTTTGCTCTGATGCGCTGTTGTTTGAGACGCGACAAGTAATCAACGAAGACCTTGCCTTCGAGATGATCCAGTTCGTGCTGAATGCAGATCGCGAGGAGTCCTTCAGCGGTGAGCGAGAAGGTTTTTCCGTCCACACCCAGGGCATGAACTGTGACCTTTTCGGCGCGTTCGACCGGTTCATAGATCCCGGGAACCGACAGGCAACCTTCTTCGCAATATTGCGCGCCTTCGCGGCTGACTATTTCAGGATTGATCAGCACCAGGAGTTCATTTCGCCTCTCGGAGGCATCGACCACGATCACCCGTTTGTGCACATCGACCTGTGTCGCCGCGAGGCCCACGCCGGGTGCTGCGTACATGGTTTCAGCCATGTCTCGAACCAGGGCGCGAATCGCTTCGTCGACCTCCGCCACAGGGGCGGCTTCCTTGTAAAGCTTCGGATCCGGGTAGCGGAGGATGTCTAGCAACGCCATAAATACTTGCAAATTGAATGAATTATATGCAGAATTTAATGCAGACTATAAAAAGCCCGCTGCAGAAGCTAGTATAGGGGCCTGCGATAGGGCCTGCGGCGAGTAATACTAGACGAGGCGATCATGCAAAAGTCTATCACAGCTCTCCTCACACTTACCCTGGCGGGCGCGGTTTCGCTGACGATCGCACAGGGCGATCTGCAGGTGAAAGACACGGCGCCGGACCGGTACGTCGTTCAGCGGGGCGATACTCTCTGGAGCATAGCCAGCAAGTTCCTCAGCGATCAATGGCGTTGGCCGGAAGTCTGGCGCATGAACAAGGAGCAGATCAGGAATCCTCATCGAATCTCGCCGGGTGATGTTCTGGTACTCGACCGCAGCGTCTCGCCACCGCAATTGCGTATCAGCGCAGGTGATGGTGGCGGCGGTGGCGGTGGCGGTGGCGGTGGCGGCGGTGGCGGCGTTCCTGGAGATGTGGTGAAGCTGTCGCAGCGCATCTACGTCACACCCCTGGCCGCAGAAAACATACCCGCGATTCCGGCCAAGGCGATCGAACCGTTTCTTACTCAGCCGTTGCTGATCGAAGAAGGTGGCCTTGACAAGGCTCCCCGCATTATCGCCACGGAGGAAAACCGGGTGAACCTGGGCGCGGGCAACGTAGCCTATGTCAGCGGGCTCGGCGGCGCCGACGCGTCGGTATGGCAGGTGTACCGCACCGGTGGTCCGTTGGTTGACCCGGACAGCCAGAGGACGCTCGGCTTCGAAGCCGTGTTCCTGGGTACGGCCCGCGTGACACGCAACGGCGAGCCAGCCACCGTCGAAATTCTCAGTTCCAAAAAGGAAATCTCTGCAGGAGATCGCCTCATCCCGCTCCCGCCGGCGACCATCCCCCAATACGTGCCCCACGCACCAGACGCCGAGATTGGCGGGCGGATTATCGGCCTGTATGACGCCTTGTCCACCAGCTCAGGCGGACGCGATTCGATCATCTCCATCAACCGGGGAAGGCGCGACGGCTTGGAAACCGGGAATGTCCTTGCGGTCTATCGCAACGTCGTGATCTACGATCAGAAAGACTATCTGAAATCGCGCGAGCGCTCTCAAGCGATACAACTGCCCCCGGAGCGCTACGGCTTGGTGTTCGTCTTCCGTACTTTTAATTCGGTTTCCTATGCGCTGGTCATGGAAAGTTCGCGGCCGATCCAGGCGGGGGATATTGTGCGGAATCCCTGAGCCAGATCGAGTCTGCGACTAGGCTCTCACGAATGAACGATTCAGGCGACCTGGCCGCCTGGGTCGAACTCAGTTTGGTCCCCGGGCTCGGTGGCCAGAGACTCCGGTCCCTGCTTTCGACTTTCGGTCTCCCGAACCAGGTATTGAGTGCAACGCGATCGCAGCTCGGTCGCGTCGTGCCTGAGGCGCTCGCCGCAAGCATCCTTGAGCGCAAGAGCGGCTCTGACGTCGAAAAAACCCTTCAATGGGCGGCCCGACCCGGGCACCGGCTTGTCACGCTTGCCGACGCCGAATACCCCAAGCTGCTTCTGGAAATCCCCGACCCGCCAGCTTTGCTTTATGTTGCCGGCAACGCGAACCTTCTTTCTTCCAGGGCACTTTCCGTCGTCGGGAGTCGAAACGGCACGCCCCAGGGACTGAAGAACGCGCAGAGCTTCGCACGCGCTTTCAGCGAAGCCGGGCTCACCATCGTGAGCGGTCTTGCGATCGGCGTGGACAGTGCCGCGCACCGCGGCGGGCTGGAGGGACGCGGCTCGACCATCGCGGTCCTGGGCACCGGGATCGATATTGTCTATCCCAGGCGCAACGGGCCGCTTGCCAGGGAAATAGTTTCGCAAGGCGCCCTCATCTCCGAATTTCCGCTCGGCACGCCGCCCAACGCGGGCAATTTTCCTCGCCGCAACCGTCTCATCTCCGGTCTTGCCCGCGGTTGTCTCGTCATCGAGGCCGCTCTGGATTCGGGCTCACTCATTACAGCACGCCTCGCAGCCGAGCAAGGTCGGGAAGTATTCGCCATTCCAGGATCGATTCACTCGCCGCTCTCGCGGGGCTGTCACGCGCTCATCAAGCAGGGAGCAAAGCTCGTGGAGAGCGCACAGGACGTACTCGAGGAGCTGGGCGTCGCGGCAACAACCGCGGCAAACCCGCAGGATCCCGGTACTGATCACCATTTGCTCGCCAATATGGGGTTCGACCCTTGCGATATCGACAGTTTGATCGCTCGCAGCGGCTTGACGACTGAAGTCGTATCAGCCATTCTGCTGCAGTTGGAACTTGAAGGAAAAATAGCCAGCCTCCCCGGGGGTTTATACCAACGTGTCCGCTGAGGGTTCATAGCGAATGTTCGACGTACTCGTATACCTTTTCGAAAATTATTACCAAACCGAAACCTACCCCGATCAGGATACGCTCGAGCGTAAACTCCATGCCGCTGGCTTCGAAAACGACGACATTCAAGACGCGCTGGATTGGCTGAATACTCTGACGCGCTTGCCCGGCGACAGTCTCCCGGAGTCCCTTGACGCTCGGCCATCGTTCCGCGGATACACCGCAGACGAGGCAGCAAAGCTGTCGCTGGAAAGCCGTGGGTTCATTGCGTTTCTGGAGGGAGCAAAAATCCTTACCCCCCTGCTGCGCGAGCTCATAATCGAGCGCGGAATGGCGTTGCCCAACGAAGTCGTCGGCCTGGATAAACTCAAGGTCATCGTCCTCATGGTACTGTGGACGCGCCGGGGCAACGTGGATGCTCTGATCCTCGACGAGCTCATTCCCGACGGCGAAAAGCGCCAGATGCACTAGCTCCAGGGCCAAAGTTGCGCGCCTGAGCAGGAGTTCCGCGCGTTGGATCGTTTCCAGCGGATACCCCGGGGCTGGCCTTTCTTGCTTCACGTTTCGATTACACTTATCATTCTGCGCTTCGCTTGGAGGCGACCTCGAGTTCGAGTCGTCTACCCTTTTCGCGATCCTTTCTCTCCGTGCCCAAGAAACTCATCATCGCCGAAAAACCCTCTGTGGCGAACGACATCGCCCGAACCCTGGGCGGCTTCACGCGCCACGGCGATTACTACGAGAGCCGCGACTATGTACTGTCATCGGCCATCGGCCATCTGCTGGAACTTGTCCCGCCAGAAGGTGTGGAGGTCAAGCGGGGAAAGTGGTCTTTTGCCAACCTGCCGGTCATACCGCCGCACTTTGATCTGAAGCCGATCGAGCGCACGGAGGAACGGCTCAAGATTCTGGTGAAACTGCTCCGGCGCAAGGACGTCTCGGGTGTCATCAACGCGTGCGACGCGGGGCGCGAGGGGGAATTGATTTTCCGTTACATCGCCCGTCACGCCGGGAACAAGAAAGCGATCGAGCGCTTGTGGTTGCAGTCAATGACGTCTGGCGCTATCAAGGAAGGCTTCGAGCGGTTGCGCGCGGACCGCGAGTTGCTTCCACTTGCCGACGCCGCGTTGTGCCGCTCGGAATCGGATTGGCTCATCGGCATCAATGGCACGCGCGCCATGACGGCCTTCAATTCGAAGGAAGGCGGTTTCTACAAGACCACCGTTGGCCGCGTACAGACACCGACGCTTGCCATCCTCGTTGAGCGCGAGGAACGCATCCGCAGTTTCAAATCGCGCGACTATTGGGAGATTCATGCCACGTTTACCGCCGCGGCTGGGGAGTACCCCGGTCGCTGGTTCGACGAAAACTTCCAGAAACCGAAGGAAAGCGGTGAAGAGAGAGCGGAGAGATTGTGGGACGAGAAGCGGGCCACAGTTATTCGCGCGAAATGCCTGGAAAAGCCGGGCGTCGCCACCGAGGAAGCAAAGCCCGCGTCGCAGCTCTCACCGCTCCTCTACGACTTGACGAGTCTGCAGCGCGAAGCGAACGGCCGTTTTGGTTTTTCAGCTAAATCAACGCTCGCTATTGCCCAAGCGCTGTACGAAAGACACAAAGCTCTTACCTATCCGAGAACAGATTCGCGTGCACTACCTGAGGACTATCTCGGCACAGTGAAGAAAACTCTCGATGCGTTCGTGACGGAAAAATCCCTGGGTTATACACGGCACGCGGCTCAGATCCTCAAGAAAGGCTGGGTCAAGCCGAACAAGCGCATATTCGACAACAAGAAGATTTCCGATCACTTCGCCATCATTCCGACGATGCAGCCGCCGCGGCATCTGTCCGACGCGGAAAGAAAGCTCTATGACTTGATCGTGAAGCGCTTCCTGGCCGTATTCTTTCCAGCGGCGGAATATCTTGTCACGACGCGAATTACCCGTGTCGAAGGTGAAGCCTTCAAGACCGAGGGTCGGGTCATGACCGAGCCAGGCTGGCTTCAGGTCTACGGGAAAGAGGCGGAAACGGGTGAATCGCCGAGTCTGGTCGCAATCCAGAATGGAGAGAGAGTCCATACGCGCGAGGCGGAGGTTCGCCCAAACCAGACCAAGCCGCCAGCCCGGTTCTCCGAAGCGACGCTGCTTTCGGCAATGGAGGGGGCCGGAAAACTCGTCGATGATGAAGAGTTACGCCAGGCGATGAGCGAGAAGGGCCTGGGCACCCCGGCAACCCGCGCACAGGTTATCGAGGGTCTGATATACGAGGATTACGTACACCGCACGGGTCGCGAACTTCAGCCCACGCCGAAGGCTTCATCCCTTCTTTTTGCACTCCGCCAATTTGGTGTGACCGAGCTCTGTTCTCCGGAGCTCACTGGAAACTGGGAGTTCCAGTTGAAACAGATGGAGCACGGAAATCTGCCGCGTAGTGAATTCATGGATCATATCGTCGAACTCACGCGCGAGATGGTGTCGCGCATCAAGCGCGGCGAAATACCGGATACCGTGTTCCTTACCCTGAAAACCCCGTGCCCGAAATGCGGTGGCAAGGTGCAGGAAAACTATCGCAAGTTCAAGTGCCAGAATTGCGATTTTTCGATCTGGAAAGTAGTCTCCAGCCGCGAGTTCTCCCCAGAGGAAATTGAAACACTGATCACCGACCGTTCAGTGGGCCCGCTGACCGGCTTCCGAAGCCGCCTCGGCAAACCTTTTGCGGCGATGGTGCGGCTCACGCCCGAGTTCCGGGCTGAGTTCGACTTCGGAAGACCGGCGGACGCCGACGGCCTTTCAAAAGTCGATTTTTCAGTTCTGACTCCGCTTGGCCCCTGTCCCAAATGCGGCGGGCGGGTGTTCGAGCAGCCGATGGCTTATGTCTGCGAGAACAGCGCCAACTCCGAACAGCGCTGCGATTTCCGCTCGGGCCGCATCATCCTGCAGCGGCCTATTGAACCCGAAGAGATACAGAAGCTGCTCGCCACGGGGAGAACCGATCTTCTGCACCGGTTCGTCTCTAAAAAAGGACGGCCATTCTCGGCATTTTTAGTGCGCGGCTCCGACGGCAAGGTGGGTTTCGAGTTCGCCCCGCGCGCCGCGAAATCCGGCGCGCGCACGATCGCAGCGGCTCCCCAAGAGACTCTGACGAAGCCGAGCGCGGAAAGTAAGAGCAAGAAAAAGATACGCGCGAAGCGAACCACGGGCCAAGTACGGCCGGCCGGCAGCAAGAAAGCTGCGTAGCAAGGAACCGCCGCCGCTGCTATTGCCGGAAGAGCTTCAGATGTCGAGCCGGGCGACCAGAGCGTTCTGCTCGATGAAAATCCGTCTGGGCTCCACGTCATCGCCCATCAACTTTGTGAAGATTTCATCGGCGGCGATCCCATCCTCGATCTGCACTTTGAGAAGGCGCCGCGATTTCGGGTCCATTGTGGTCTCCCACAGCTGTTCCGGATTCATCTCCCCGAGGCCTTTGTAACGCTGAATCGCTGCGCTGCGTTCGACTTCGCCGAGCAGCCATTTCATCGCTTGAGGAAAATCGGCAATTCCCTCTTCCTTGTCCTCGCGCCTGATCACCGCGCCGGGGCCGATGAGCCCTTGCAGGAGTTGCGCAATCCGGTTGAGTTGCTGATAGTCTCCCGAGGACAGAAAGTCCTCGTCGAGCACGCTCGCTTTGACATTGCCGTGGTGGGTACGCTCGATCACGAGCTGGTGGCGTTCAGTCTTTCCGTCATAGCGGGCATTCACGTTGACGCCGTTTCCGTTGGCGGACATGGCCTGTTTCAACTTCAGGGCACTCGCACCAGCGGACTGCGGGCTGGACAGATCGATTTTGATGCCTCGCATAAGCGCGGCCAGGGCTTCGGAATCGATGATTTTGGAGGCCCGCGCCACGACTGCTTCGGCAAACAAATATGCCTTCGCAAGCTGCTCGAGCGTCTCGCCCTCGATCAAGGACCCGCCTTTTGTGGGGGACAGAGAAGCTCCCACCAATGCCTGTGCGAGCATGAACTGGGCCCGTTCGTGGTCATCTTTGAAGTAACGCTCCTGCTTGCCGACCTTCACCTTATAAAGTGGAGGCTGTGCGATGTATATGTGTCCGTGCTCCACGAGTTCCGGCATCTGCCGGTAGAAAAACGTGAGCAACAGCGTGCGGATATGCGCGCCGTCGACGTCCGCATCGGTCATGATGATGATGCGATGGTAGCGGAGCTTCGAGATGTCATATTCATCCTTGCCGATGCCGGTTCCCAAGGTTTGTATCAGCGTCACGATCTCTTGCGAGGAAATCAGCTTGTCGAATCGCGCCTTTTCGACATTGAGAATCTTGCCCTTTAGCGGCAAGATTGCCTGGAATTTGCGGTCACGACCTTGTTTTGCAGAGCCTCCGGCCGAGTCGCCCTCGACGATGTAGAGCTCGCAAAGGGCCGGATCCTTTTCCTGGCAATCGGCGAGCTTCGCCGACAGCCCGAACGAATCGAGGACACCTTTACGGCGCGTCATTTCGCGCGCTTTGCGCGCGGCTTCGCGAGCACGCGCTGCATCTACGATCTTCCCGCAAATAATGCGCGCGTCGTTGGGTCGCTCAAGAAGGAAATTTTTCAGTTTTTCGCTGACCAGTTCCTGAACCACGGGTCCTACTTCCGAGGACACGAGCTTGTCCTTCGTTTGCGAGGAGAATTTCGGCTCGGGCACCTTCACCGAAAGTACGCATGATAGGCCTTCACGCATGTCGTCCCCGCTGGTTTCGACTCTGGCCTTTTTGGCGACTTCGTTCGCTTCGATGTATTGATTCAAGCTACGCGTCATCGCAGCTCGCAGGCCGGTGAGATGGGTACCGCCATCGCGTTGAGGAATGTTGTTGGTGAAGCAGAGCACCTGCTCCTGATAGGAGTCATTCCACTGCATCGCTACCTCGACGGTAATGCCTTCTTTCTGCGCGATGGCGTGAAAAGGCGCGCTGTGCAGGACGTTCTTGCTCCGATTGATGTATTCGACGAACCCTTTTACCCCTCCGGTGTGGGCGAAATTCTCGTCTTTTCCTGAACGCTGATCGAGGAGCTGGATCTTCACTCCGTTGTTCAGAAAAGAAAGTTCCCTGAGGCGTCGCGCCAGGATGTCAAAGTGGTACTCGACCACTCCGAAGGTTTCCGGACTCGCCAGGAAGTGCACCTCTGTGCCACGTCTCTCGGTCTTGCCGGTGACCTTGAGCGGCGCAACGGGTACCCCACGCTTGAACTCCATGAAGTGGCTTTTACCTTCGCGCCGGATGGTAAGGCGTAACCAGTCGGAGAGCGCATTCACCACCGATACACCGACGCCGTGTAACCCACCTGCGATCTTGTAAGAGTTGTTGTCGAACTTTCCGCCCGCGTGAAGCTCTGTCATCACGATCTCTGCAGCGGAGCGCTTTTGCTCGTCGTCCTTGTGTATTTCTGTCGGGATTCCGCGTCCGTTATCGATGACGCTGATCGAATTGTCCGTGTGAATCGTGACTGTAATCTCGTTGCAGAAGCCGGCGAGTGCTTCATCGATGGCGTTGTCCACGACCTCGAACACCATGTGGTGCAGGCCGGTGCCATCAGAGGTGTCACCGATGTACATTCCAGGACGCTTGCGTACCGCATCCAGACCCTTCAGCACCTTGATGCTGTCGGAGTCGTACTGATCCGGTCCCGGTTCGTTCTTTTCAGCTTCGGCCATTTATGTTCTCTTTGCTTCAGATGCGCATCGGCATCACGACATACTTGAAGTCATTTCGTTCCGGCAGAGTGAACAGTGCGCTGGAATTGGCGTCACCCAGCCCGCACTCTACCTCTGCAACATCAAGATTGTTGAGTACATCCACGAGGTAGCTGACGTTAAACCCAATATCAAGGGCTTCGCCCTTGTACGGCACATCGAGTTCTTCCTGGGCCTCCTCTTGCTCGGTGTTGCTACAACTGATTTTGAGAGTCCCGTCGCCCAGTACCCAGCGCACACCACGAAACTTGTCGCTTGTAAGAATGGCCGCTCTTTGTAGCGCCTGCAAAAGGCCGATTCGTTCGAATCTGAGCTTCTTGGGGTGATTCTGCGGGATCACACGGCCATAGTCCGGAAACTTCCCATCCACTAGCTTTGACACCAACACGACATTGCCAAACCCGAACCTGGCTTGAGTTGCGGACAAGTCAATCGCCACCGGATCATCACTCTCGTTGAGGAGCTTGGAAAGCTCGATGATCGTTTTTCTAGGAAGAATTACTTCCTGTCGAGGGAGATTCTTAGCCCCGACTTCCCGGCTGGCATATGCCAAGCGGTGACCATCGGTCGCCACCAGCTTCAATTGGCCGTCCTCAATAATCATGAGTAATCCGTTGAGGTAGTACCGGATATCCTGCTGAGCCATGGCGTACTGGACCAAGCCAAGCAGTGTTTTCAGGAGTTTTTGCTGAACCGAGAAACTCGTTGCCGAACCTTCGGTAATAACCAGTCTCGGGAAATCCTCTGCGGACAAGGTCTGCAGGTTGAAGCGGCTCTTCCCGGATCTCACTTGGAGTCGCTTGTCCTGTAGCGAAAGCGTGACTTCCGATCCCTCCGGAAGAGCACGCAGAATATCGACGAGCTTCCGTGCTCCAACGGTGATGTTCTTTGATTCGCCGGAACCTTCAGTCGTCATGCTCGCCGTTATCTCTATCTCAATGTCGGTAGCGACAAACTCGATGTGTGTATCAGTCCTGGATAGCAGCACATTGGACAGAATCGGCAGCGTGTGACGTCTCTCGATGATCCCTGTGACCGCCTGCAGAGGCCCGAGCAGCGCTTCGCGTTTGGTCTTTAATAGATTCATTTTATTTCCTTGATGATGATGATGATCAGGGCTTTTTAATTGAATAACTGGGTTTGACCCAGAAGAATCGGGGTTCTTCTCGGGATACAAAGATGTGGGTACAGTGTTGTGAAGATGTGAGGGAAATATGAACAACCCAACCCGATCTCTCCGCAAGCGCGGTTAATCACATTTCGTCCCCAGGTTATGCGCAGCTTGTTCATCCCTTGAGCACCTGTTCCAGTACATGGTAGTCGCGGTTGATGTCGTGGTTTTTTTCTCGCAATGTTGCGATAGTGCGACAAGCGTGGAGAACGGTCGTGTGGTCACGATTGCCGAACGCATCTCCAATATCCGGGAGGCTCATCTGAGTCAGATCCTTTGCGAGTGCCATTGCCAGCTGGCGGGGGCGAGCAACGTTGCGGCTACGCTTTTTCGAGTGCATGTCGGATACTTTGATCTTGTAATATTCGGCGACGGTCTTCTG
>Ga0193726_1001572_pt1 | contig 17582 bp, 19 predicted proteins | sample H2c1metaG_FD_144928 | JGI IMG/M metagenome (GOLD analysis project Ga0193726, IMG submission 144928) | Soil microbial communities from a riparian zone of the East river system, Colorado, United States - H2c1 | ecosystem: Environmental > Terrestrial > Soil > Riparian zone | place: USA: East River... | reverse complement strand
CACCGGCGTCCTGCATGCTTATTCGAGCGGCCTCTCCCGCGACGAAGACGCGCTCGAGTCGGCGACCGCCGCGGCCGGAGCCAAGCTCGCTGATGTAGTCATCCGTTCGGTACATCCAGGCGTGCGATCCAACGTGTGGGAAGGTAATTGTGTCGCCATCGGAGCAGCGGCGTGCATCCTCGATCCAATCCACGACGTCGATCTGCATGCTTTGCAGTTGGGGGTCGTCCACTTACTGTCCTTGTTTCCGGTCACCGAGCAGTTCACAGCTGAGCGCGCAGAGTACAATCGAGTCATGCGTTCGTTCTGCGAACGTATCCGTGATTTCCAGTGTGCATTTTATGCACTATCGCCTTTCACCGGCGAATTCTGGCAACAAGCCCGCGCTCAACAAGTGCCGCAGCCGCTTGCGCACAAGATTGCCACGTTTCGCGCGCGCGGCGAGATCGCGCCCATGGAGGACGAGTCCTTTTTTTCGGAAAGCTGGCAAGCGATTTTCACCGGCCTCGGCGTACTGCCGGAGACATGGCCACCGACGATCGACCATATCTCGCCGGACCGCTTCAAACAGGAGTTTCGCCGAACCCTCGATTTCATCAAGGGAAAAGTTCTCGAGCAGCCCACGCACGACGGATATCTCACAAGCATACGGGGCAGGGCGGCCTGATGACCCCGGTTGCAGGTTCCTGCGAAGGCGAGAAGGAGGGTTTCCTGAGCAGCTTTCCCGCAATACCGGTCGCCTCGATCAAGACCGCGGCAGAGCTCGAGGCGGCGGCCGAGGCATCGAGGCCACTGGTCTTGCGGGGTCTCATCGAGCATTGGCCTTCACTCGCGGCCGGCCGAAAATCACCTTCCGCGCTCAACGATTACCTGAAGTCCATGGACCGCGGCATCCCCGCTCCCTTGGTGGAGGCGCCCGCCAGCGCTCGGGGACGACTCGGCTACAGCGCGGATCTGCGGGAATTCACCTTCTCCAGGCGTCAGCGCGGTATCAGCGAGACGCTCGATCGCATCGAACGCCAGGTTGATCGCCCGAATGCGCCGATCATCGCCATCCAGATGCTGCCGCTCGCCACGCATCTGCCGGACTTCGTTCAGCAAAATCCCATGCCGCTGCTTCCGGGGATCGGGCCGCTACTGTGGCTCGGCGGCCGTGTCCGAACCCAAATCCATCATGATCGGGACCACAACCTCGCGTGTGTCATCTCAGGTCACCGCCGCTTCGTGCTCTTCCCGCCCGAGCAAGTGGCAAACCTTTACATCGGTCCGATCGACAACCCGCCGCCGCTGTCGATCGTCGATCTCGAGGCGCCTGATTTCGCGCGCTTTCCACGTTTTGAGAAGGCATTGGCAACCGCACAGGTTGCTGAGTTGCAGCCCGGCGACGCGCTCTTGATGCCCCGCCACTGGTGGCACCACGTGACGTCGCGCGACCCTTATAACGCCATGGTCAATTATTGGTGGGGCACGCAAGCGCAAGGGCTCGAAAATCCTTACGATTGCTTCTTGGCGGCATTGCTGGCACTCAAGGATCTTCCGGCGGCGGAGCGGATCTACTGGCAGGCCATGTTCAGTGCCTACGTCTTTCAATCGGAAGGCAGCGCCGTTGAGCATATTCCTCCTGAGCTTCGGGGCGTCCTCGGAACGCTGAATTCCAGAGTTCGCGATGCGCTGAAGCAAAAGCTCAAGGCGTCCTTGTTGAAGTCGTCCTAGCAGTGTCAATCCTGAGAATCCTCATCGGCTGCTGTCTGCTCTGCGCGGTCGGCGCAACCGCAGTCGCCGCCGGCATCATGGTGCGCAGCGACGGTGTGGACATTCACGACGGTCCCTGGCACATGCGCGTCACGGCCCTGGCCGATGACATCCTGCGCGTGCGTGCGGCGGCGGCCGAGGACTTGCCGGAGGACGCTTCCTGGGCGGTTTCGCCGGAGATGCGTGGGCGCTCCATCCGCGTCAGCGCCTCGCAGGTTGGTGCCGGCGTCGAGTTTCACACCGCGGCGTTGTCGGTGCGAATCGAACGCTCGCCGCTGCGGATGGTCGTGTCGGATTTTCAGGGCCATGTGATCTCGGCGGATACCGCGACCCAGGCAATCGAGGCGATGGGCGGCGGCTTCATGTTGCGCAAGGCACTCGCGCAGAAGGAACATATCTTCGGTTTGGGCGACAAGACAGGTCCACTCGATCGTCGCGGCCAGGCGTTTACGCTCTGGAACAACGATTCCTACCGCTTTCAAGAATCGACGGACCCGATTTACAAAAGCATTCCCTTCTTCGTCGCGGCAGGCGGACCCGGCGGTAGTTATGGAATCCTGCTCGATAACACGTGGCGCAGCTGGTTCGACTTCGGCAAGCAGGATCCGCAAACGCTCGCCCTCGGAGCGGCCGCCGGACCGATCGATTATTACCTGATCTATGGGCCGAGCACTCATCACGTCGTCGAGCGGTACACGGATCTCACCGGAAAGCCGCCCCTAGCACCCGCCTGGGCGCTCGGCTTCCAACAATCCAGATATAGCTACCAATCCGCCGCCGAGGTGCATGCGATTGCCGACCGACTGCGTGCCGAACACATTCCCGCCGATGTGATCTGGTTGGACATCGACTTTCAGGACCGCAATCGACCCTTCACCACCAATGCGGTTACTTTTCCCGATTTGCCGGCATTGGCCCGGGATTTAAAGCAGCAGGGCTTGCGGCTGATCGTCATTACCGACCTGCATATCGCCGCGGCACCGAACCAGGGTTATTCGCCCTATGACAGCGGCATCGCAGGCGACCATTTCCTCAAGCGGCCCGACGGCGCGGTTTTCGTGGGTCCGGTCTGGCCCGGCCCATCTGTGTTTCCCGATTTCACTCGCGCGCAAACGCGTGCTTGGTGGGGTTCGCTATATCGCGATTTCGTTGCCGCCGGCATTGCCGGGTTTTGGAATGACATGAACGAACCCTCGGTTTTTGAAACGCCGACCAACACGCTGCCGCTCGATACGCAGCACCGGATCGCGGAGCCGGGCTTTGCACAACGTTCAGCGACTCATGCTGAAATCCACAATGTCTACGGACTGCTGAATTCGCGCGCCACCTTCGAGGGAGTAAGGCAACTCGACCCCAATGAGCGATCCTTCGTCATGACACGGGCGAGCTATGCGGGCGGCCAACGCTACGCGGTAACCTGGACCGGAGACAACAGCTCAACGTGGAATCACCTCAAACTATCAATTCCCATGCTGCTCAATCTCGGCATGAGCGGTTTTGCCTACAGCGGCGCGGATGTGGGTGGCTTCATCGGCACCCCAAGTCCGGAGTTGATGACGCGATGGATCGAAATCGGCGCCTTCGCGCCGATCTTTCGTGCGCACTCCGAGAAAGGTACGCCGCAGAAGGAGCCCTGGGTGCACGGTGCCGAGCAGTTGCGTATTCGCAAGCGGTTCATCGAGGAGCGCTACCGGTTGATGCCCTATCTATACGCGCTCGCCGACGAGAATTCGCGAACCGGCGCTCCGATCATGCGCCCGCTCTTTTATGATTTCCCCGACGCCCTCGACGCGCCGTGCCATCAGCCCACGGCATTTTTGTTGGGCGATCGATTGCTGATCGCGCCGCCGCCGGAATTGGCATCGCCGCAGGTCTACGAGATCTGCCTGCCCGCCGGGGGCTGGTACGACTATTGGACCGGTGAGCCGGTGGCCGTGCGCGCAGCGGCGAAGTCAGCCTCCGGTGCGCCAAGCTCGCAGACGATCCGCGTGACGCCCGCGCTCGACCGACTGCCGGTGTTCGTGCGCGCAGGCGCGATCCTGCCGAGTCAACCTTTGATACAAAGTACCTCGCAGACGCCTCAAGGTGCATTGTCGCTGGATGTGTATCCGGGTGAGAGCTGCCACGGTACGATTTATGCCGACGATGGGCACAGCATGGCGTACGTCCAACAGGGCTATCTTCGTCAACAAGTACGCTGTGTGCGCACAGCTGCGGGAATGGATCTGGAGTTTGATGCACGCGAGGGTGGATACCAACCGTGGTGGCACCAAGTCAACGTGCGGGTGCATCACTGGACGGGCGGGGCGGAGGCCTTTTTCGACGGCAAAGCCATTGCGGATCCTGTGACTCGATCAGGAACATTGTCCGTGACCATTGATGATCCTCAGGGTGCCTCGCGACTGTCGCTCAATGCCGCCTCCGCACGATAGCGGATCTGGTGGTTCCCGAACATGATCTCCGGATGCGCCGCTGGCCTCTAGCTCGAACGTCTGCTCCTTTAAGATTGAATGACGGCTCCCTCGCCAACCACCAGGACCTCTTCTAGTGCTTTCGAAGGGGGCTGTGATGCCTGGTCGTCCACAGTGTCTTGCGAAACCTCCGAAGTAACGATCTGAGATGAGAACGTAAAAATTAGCAGACACAGAAAGACACCGCGTATTGTCATTTTCCGTCACTTTGGCCAAAATCGTTTTCGCGCCCGATTGGCAATAGAACGGTGACGATAAGGCCCCCTCCGGCGCGATTCCTAAGCATAAGGCGCCCCCCATGAGCGTCGACGATTTCTCGCGCGACGGCCAGGCCCAATCCCGTTCCAGTGCGTTTCGTGGAGTAGAAGGGCAAGAACGCATTGGCGAGTACTGCGTCGTTCATCCCGCTGCCCCGATCTCGTACATCGATACTGAATGCGGTAGCTGTAGTGCGAATCTCCATTTCCACGGCCTCCTCTTCACCGCCAGACTCGGTCGCATTTTTGATCAGGTTAATCAGCACCTGCTCGAGCTGTCCGAGATCGAAATAGCCCCGAACTGATGGGAGCGTACCTACAAGCCTCACCCGTGGACGCAACGCCAATCCCTCAAAGAAGGGCGCCCATTCCACATACTCCTTCCGCGGCGTGGGAAGTCTTGCAAAAGAGGCGTAGCCCTGGACAAACCGTTGCAGGTGCTCCGTCCGATCGCGAATCCCGCCGAATACTTCTGCCATTCGTTCGATTGCGCCAGCACGAGCGAGTTCCGCGCCAGTGAATGTCAAGGACGAAATCGGAGCCAACGTATTGTTCAGCTCGTGCGACACGACGCGAATGACTTTTTTCCACGTCGCCACCTCTGTTCTGGCCATCTCGCGTGTCACGGGCCTGATGACATAGAGTTTGTGTGCAACCCCCTGAAGCAAGAACTCTCTCTTTAGCAGGAGCAAGGTTTCTTCTGACCCCCCGATGTCAATCGTAAAGATGCCATCCTCACCGGATGCAAACGCCTGTCGCATCGCTGGCGGCAAGCCTTGCATAAGAACCCCAATGTCCCCACCCTCGAGCGTTCGGCCGTCACCGATCAGTTGGCGAGCCGTGCCATTCGCATAGGCCACGCGAGAGTGGTTGTCTACCAGCACGAGCGAAACGGGCGAGTTCTCGACGATGGTTTCAAGCATGAGTTCGCGCTGCACCAAATTGCTGCGCTCGGCTCGCAATACCTGGCCGAGTTCGTTATGGACTTGGAGTAGGGGACGCAGCTCCACCGGGCCGTCAACAATAAGGGAATGACCAAAATTGCCGTCGCTGTAGTTGGCGACCGACGCTTGCAGCGCGCGAATCGTCCTTTCAATGGGATCGCGCGTCCGAAACGTGAGCCAGACGCTGACCGGCAAGCCCAACAAGCACGCCATCGCAATGGCGGCAGCCTGATTGTGAACGAGAGCGGCCACGACAGCGCCGACAACGACCCCGCCCACCCACGCTATTGAGAGCTGGGTGAACCACCTCCCCGAGAGTGTGCGCCGCCTCATGGGCGCATGCCCAGTCGATCCATTCGCCGATAGAGCGCTTGACGAGACAAACCCAGCGCCTGCGCTGCGTACAAGATCATGCCACCGGAGGCCTTGAGGGCCTCTTCAATCGAATCCTTGGAGATGTCGTCTCCGGCTCGCGCCCTTCGTATCGCGGCCGGTAACCCCAGGTCCTCCGCGGTCACGAGTGCTTCCCGACACAGTAATCTCGCGCGCTCCAATACGTTGCGCAACTCTCGGACATTGCCCGGCCAGGGGTAACTCTCCAGGGCCGCTCTGGCGCCTTCGCTCAATTTCATCGCCGGTCCCAAAAGCGATTCGGCGATCGGCAAGATATCCGCGCGGCGTTCGGCCAGCCGCGGTACCGCGATTTCAACTACATTGATGCGATAGTAAAGATCTTGCCGAAATGATCCTTCTCGTATCATCGAGGGTAGGTCCGCATTCGTGGCGCTGATGATGCGCACCTTTACAGCACGTGTCGCATTCGATCCTACGCGCTCGAACTTACCGCCCTCAATTACCCGCAATAACTTCATTTGCCCGGCGAGCGGCAAATTGCCGATCTCGTCGAGAAATATCGTGCCGCCATCGGCGGCCTCGAACCGACCCACGCGAGTTCGATGGGCGCCGGTAAAGGCGCCGGCCTCGACTCCAAACAGCTCCGCTTCGATCAGTTCCGCAGGCAGCGCGCCGCAATTTACGGCGACCCAGGGGCCGTCTTTGACGTCCGAATTGGCGTGTAAGATTTCCGCGATTCGCTCCTTGCCGCTGCCGTTGGGTCCGGTAATCAGAACGGGCGCCTCGGCGCGCGAAACGCGACAGGCCAATTCGACCACGCGTTGCATGGTGTCGGAGACAAATATCAAGCCACCCAGGGTATATCGTTCAGTGAGTTCTTTGCGGCGGCGCAGGTCCTCGCGTTGTCGCTCAGCCTGTGCGGCCGCGATCTCCGCGAGCTCAAGTAGATTCTCGACACTCGCAAGGAGTTTTGCATCGTCCCAAGGTTTGGTCACGTAGTCGGCTGCTCCGGCCTTGACCAGACTTACCGCAGCCTCAAAATCGCCCCAGCCGGTCAGAAGGATTATGGGTAGATCCGGGTATCGGTCGCGGATCGCCCGAAACAGAACCACGCCTTCGGCGCCCGAGGTGGTATCGGCAGTGAAATTCATATCGGCGATCACTAAATCGGCTGCGCTCATTGCCAGCGAGTCAAGGCCAGCCTGGGGGCTGTCGGCGGAGAGCGTTTGAATGTCTCGGAGTTCGAATAGAAGACGCAGTGCCGACACGATGGCGGCATCATCGTCAATTACCAGCACTGTGCGCATGTTCACGCCCCTTAACGCGATGGAAAAGTGGGCCCAAGATTATCAGACAGCGCGCGTAGCCCTGGCCGGCGGAGTGGAGGCCGCGCGTCTTGCCGGCCAGAGAACGGCAAGTTGTCCAAGAATAAGCACAATTGCTGCACCGGCAATGGCGTAGTGCGCTCCCATCCTCGGCAGGGCCATCTGCTGCACCATCCAAAGATTGGTGGCCACCGCAAGCGCTAGACCTACAGCGGCGCCGCATCCGACAATCAACAGATTCTCGATCTGAAAGTAGCGCACTATGTCAATGCGACGGGCACCAAGAGCGCGCCGGATTCCAATGGGAGAGCGACGCAACCCCACCCAATAGCTTGCGAGACCGACTATTCCCAGTCCCGTAACCAAGAGCAGCATCGCGCAAACCAATGACAGCAGTGATGCCAAGGACCGGTCTGTTTTGTAGCTCTCGGCACGAATGGCGGGGAAGGTGTGAACCAGATCGATCCCCCTGGCCCGATCATGCTGGGCCAAGAGCCGTTGACTCGCGAGAAGCGCTGCGTCTCGCTGGCCAGGTATGGCTCGAATCACGTACAGGTAACTGTCTTCAACCAATAGTCCCGGAACGAGTATGGAGTTTTCAAAAAAGCTGTCCATGACTGGAGCCGGGACTCCGTGCAGCAATGGCGTCACCAAACGCTCGACGATTCCTATTATCGTGCTTGGGTTCTTGCCAACATAAATCGAGCTACCCAGAGCTTGACCTGCCGGAAAGAGTTTCGTCGCCAAGGCTCGAGTAATGATAACAATCGGCGGCCCGTCTTCCGGGGAGTTATGTCTCTCTACAATCTCGCCGGCGGTAAACCATCGGCCCTCCGTGAGTCGAATGCCGAGCGTCTTCATCGCGTGATCATCGACGATGTATTCTGCGGCATAGGCGGAAGGCGTTTCTTGACCCGGCTTCAGGCCCACGCCGCCGACGCCGCCTCCGAGGTATAGTGGCACGCCGTTTGTTGCATACGCATCCGCCACACCAGGCGCCGACCGCAATACTGCAAGATCACCCTGAATCCGCGCTTTAAGGTCACCCTGTGGGGCTAACCACTCATTGCGAAACATTGCAAAATCGGCCTCGTCGATGCCCGTAGGCCGATCGATTCTCACCAAGCGATCATGGACGACGAATAACGCATTGCTCACAATGCACAGTGTCAGCGCCACCTGCAGAGCAATGAGCGCGCTCGTAGCCTTGTGTCGCCTCAAGCCGGTCACGATCGATAAGAGTTCCATCAGACGTCGTTTCCTATTTGCGTATTCGGTCTATGCTTTGGATTGCACGGCGGGTTCCACGATGCAGCCGCGCCACGAGGGGTAAAGGCCGGCGCAGACGGTGGCAAAGACCGCCAGCCCGAAGGTCATTCCGATCACCGCTGGACTAAGAGCGGTTACCCGAGCCATTTCTTGAGGCAATAAGCTCCTTTCAAATGCGAGACCTACAGCCGTCAGACCCAAACCTAAAACGCCGGCGAGCGCACCGATGACGCCGGCCTCGACCAGAAACTGCGAAAAAACGTCCGTGCGCGTGGCGCCCAACGCGCGCCGAATGGCCGTTTCCCGATCTCGGCTCAAAAACTTTGCCATCATCAGCACCACACCGTTAACAAGACACACCGTCAAAAACCCGAATGCGAGAATCAACGACAGACGTGTCTCGGTCGGCACAATATTTTTTTCCTCCAACCAATCGCGCGCATTTGACAGGTTGGCTGAGGGGAGCCACGAGAAGCGGCCGAGCCGCCGTTGCTCCATCGCGTAATTAGCGAGGAAATCGCGGTAATGCTGCGCATCGCTCGGCGTAGTAGCCTCGACCCAGAAGAGAATCCACGTGCAAACCGCGCCGAGTCGTTCACTCCATGCTTCCGAGCAGCTGATAGAGCCGCGAGGGGCGATTTTGTGTTTGACGGCGGTGTTGAACGGAATAAAGAAGTCTTCCGAGTCTCCATAAGGGGCATTGAGCAAGTTATAGAGTCGCGGCTGCGGATTCCAGTCCTTGATGACGCCGACAACTCGATAGTTAGTCCCGTCAAGGTTGAGCGACTGACCTAGTGAATCCTTTGCTCCGAATAGCCGGTCATTGAGTCGCTTACCAATCACAACGACATTGCTGCTGTCATCGCCATTCTCCGCTGCCCAGGGCGATCCATAGCGAAACGGTACGTCGAACATGGAAAAAAAGTCTCGATCCACCGCAACCCCTACGACGTGTAGCGGGAGAAGATTGCTGTGCTCCGGTATCAAATGAAGCGCGAGGGTGTAAAGGGGTGTCTGATGAGCTACGATTTTCGCGTGGCGCAATTCCATCGCATCTTGATACGACAACAAATCCGGAATGCCGTCCTGGCGCTTGCCTGGAGGCCGTGTATCAATGCGCGGCACAAATAGTTGCGCGGATTTCCAGGGAATGGGATCTCCTGACATGGTACGGAAAACGCTGAACACGGTCATTGAGGCGCCAATGCCGAATGCGATCGCGACGATGATCAGTCCTGTCAGGACTCGATTGCGGAACAGACTATGAGTCGCCGATCGGAGATAGTATGTGAACATGCTGGGGCTACGAGGACGAGGGCTTGGGGTTCAAGTGAATGTTGGGATCGGTTGTGATGGTCGCCGCCATTTGGCTCAAGCCAGTTCGCGATAACTGTTCCAACGCGACAATCTGGCCATCGACAATGTGAATCTGCCGTTGTGCGCGCGCGGCGATTTGCGGATCGTGCGTGACCAAAACAATGGTGCCTCCCTGCCGATGCAAATCTTCGATCAATCTCATGACGCCGCGCGCGGTCTGAGAATCAAGATTACCCGTGGGCTCGTCAGCGAGCAAAATGCGAGGGTTACCCGCCAGCGCTCGCGCAATCGCGACACGTTGCTGTTGTCCGCCTGAGAGTTCGCCGGGGTAGTGTTTGGAACGTGCTGTCAGGCCCACCCTGCGCAAGGCATCGGTAACTCGCGCCTTCCGCTCGGCGGCTGTGATCCGCCGGTAGTGAAGCGGCAGCTCCACATTGGCGAAGACGCTTAGATCAAGAATCAGATTAAACGCCTGGAAGATGAAACCAATTTTCTCGTTGCGCAGCCGTGAGCGCTGATCGTCATTCATATCGCGAACGTTGACGCCGTCCAGCAGATATTCGCCGGTGGTGAACTCTTCGAGAATGCCGGCGATGTTGAGAAAGGTCGTCTTGCCCGAGCCGGAAGGCCCTGTGATTGCGACGAACTCCCCTTCTTTGACATCGATAGAGAAATCTCTTAGCGCGAATGTCTCCAGGAACTCCGTTCGATAGACCTTCGATAGATTGGTCATTGTCAACATAGCCGTACCGCCGCATTTCGCCTATGACGGCGCACAATACGCTCGGGACCGGCGGCATCACGATTTGTTAGCGCGAAGGTTCGATTCATAGGACTTGGAAATACAAGTCTCGTGCCAAGTTCACCGAGCCACAACCTCTTGATTCCAGATAGCCTGCCCCGAGATGAGCCGCGAGTTTTGTGTCCGCGGACACAATTTGGACACGACTTGGACACGACATCCTAGACAGTCGGCGAGTCCCCGCTGCGCAGGCGACCGGTGTGGCGGAGGTAATTCAGATCGGCCAAGCTCGAAACGCGCGGTACTACGGCCTAGCCTGCCGCAAAGTGCCGTCTGCGCTACTATTGCTGAGATGGCGCTAACTCGTAAATTCAAGAAAACCGTAATGGCTCGGATCGAACGAGATCCTGTCTTCGCCAAGGCGCTCCTGGATGAGGCTGCAAATCTGTTTCTCAGTGGTGAACTTAAAACGGCGCGCGTTATTCTTCGAGACCTGTTGAATACGACGCTCGGCTTCGAACAGCTTGCTGGTTGTAGGACGTGGGCGCGTCCGCGAGGCTGATTGTCATGCGCTTGCCGACCGCCGCCGCCGCCTTTTGAACCGTCTCCAGGAGGACGTTGGGGTTATCCGGGTCGAGCAGGCGTTCGAGTTGGCTACGACTCGTGTTCATGCGCTTGGCCATTTCGCTCTTGCTGATGCCTTCCTTCTTCATCGCTTCGGAAACCTCCCAGGAGAGCACGCGCTTCCAGGCCACGGAAGTCGCTTCCTCATAGAGTCCTTCCTCGACGAGATAGGCATCAAATGAGGAGCCCAAATGCTTATTCTTTCGTTTTTCCGTCATTCTCGATCTCCTTCTTGCGTTTCACGGCAAGGTCCAATTCCTGATCGGGCGTCTGCTGCGATTTCTTGATGAATCCATGAAGGAGCACCATCTGCCCCTCGTGGATGCAGAATAGGATCCGGCCTATCCTGTTGCCTGTCAGCGAGCTTCGAACTTCCCATAACCCGCGCCTGGGAGCGAGTGAGCGGCAGTGGGGCATCCCAACCGGCCAACCAAATTCTACGGTTGCAATATCCTGACCTACGATGCGTTTGTCGTCGCGAGACAGACCTTTGATCCAATCGCGAACGGGTTCCGATCCTGCGGCGGTCCGATAGAAGATTGCGGGGAGAATCTTGCGCTTCGTACTATCCGGCATCGGGTGCGAACCTCTTGAGGTACACTGTACCGTATGAGGTACACAATGTCAAGAATGAGCAGGGGCAGTTGGTAGCGCGAACCTACTGCCAAATCACATCGCACGCGTGCAGAGGCTCCAGCGATAACGAACTCGACCGACGGCCGACGCAATCGATTATAGGAATGGTTTCCGCCTCATCGAGACTGTGGAAACTGGGCGACAAGCTAAGTCGCGTCCTAGGACAACGCAGGGACACGCCAGGCAACGAAAAGTGGAGCGGGCGATGGGAATCGAACCCACACGGGCGGCGCTTCCAGGCCTTGAAAACAAGCGCTTTGGCGCGGTAGAGAATCCCAAGTGTGATTGGCGTGTGAAATTTCGCGCTATTTGGAGCCGCGTAGGGATACGTGAGCGAACTTCCGCGACTTCCAACGTGTCAGATGACATGCCGCGACTCCGCCGCGACATTTCTGACCCTATTCCTCTCTGTACCCCGCCTCCAGTTGATGTCGAACCGCAAGAATTAGCACGACATCTTCGGCGGGTACCCAACGATATTTCGCGACGTAGCCGAACCTGCCGCGCAAAAGTATCAACTCGCGCCGGCCGTCTTCGGCCTGGCGGCCCAGCAACGGATGATCCGAGAGTAGTTCGAAAGCTCGCCGAACGCTGAGCATCCGCTCACGCGCAAGCTTTGGGTTGTGGTCCGCAAGGAAGTCGAATAAACGCTCGAGGTCCGCAAGCGCTCGAGTCGTTATCTGGACGCGCGCCATGTCCGCGCTCGTGGACGGCGGACAGCCTTTCCTTCTGCGCGCTCCTCGAGATAATCAAATGCGGCTGCTAACGGAACAGCCTTGCCGCTTTCCATGGTTTCCGTCTCGGAAATGGCCGCATCCTTCGCGAATCGCTCGCGAATCTCCGCCCGATCTGCCTCCTGGCTCAATGTCTCGATCATGAAGGCGTGCGCTGTTTTATTGGCGGCGCCGGCGAGCCGTGCGATTCGACGCTTGAGACCTTCGGGAAGCTTGAGGCTGGTGGCAGACATGGATTGACGCCCTGCATCACTAGGTAGTCAAAACGTACTACCGCCACGGATCAAAGTCAAGCTTTCGAGTGAACCAACCTCCTACCGGCGCCGTGATTTTCGAATCCTACGGCTACGAAATCAGGCGGCATGGCACGACGAGTCTCAAGGACGAACGGCATGTGAATTTTCCCGGAACTTTGGACACGAAGGCACACCTCGGTACCCGGGGTCACGGGTTCGTACCCACAGGTCTCTGACCGGCCATGACCCGCCACTGGCAGTCCTAAACAGACTGCCAATGGCGAGTCATGGCCGATAGGCGCCCTACCGCTCATCACTCTCCGGCTCGATAGTTTACTTTTCCATCCGAACTCAACATCTCAATACTCGGCTTACCGTTTTTATCCACGCCGATGCGGAGCCGAGGATGGCCATCGGTGTCTGAGATCACAAGATTAGCGTTTTGGTTCTCGTCGGTCAGCGAGATTCGCTGAATGCCCTGGCTGAAGTCACTGGGCCCTGACTGGCGATCGAAGATGTCGAATCCAGCCTTCCAACGCGTGCCATCGGGACTTTCCTGCTTGATCATGCGGATGCCATCGGTTAGCTGGTAGGTGTAGTCGAAGGTCAAGTTGGAAAATTCGTCATCGCGCAATTTGGTGAGCACCAATCCGCCGTTCTCTTTGCCCGTCGAGTCATAGAAGACCAAACCCGCGGTATCGTGGATGCTGCGCTTATAGACCTTGCCATTAACTTCAACATCGGGAAAGCGATCGCTATTGGCGATGATCAGCCGTGTCTTGCCGGTGGCATCCGTAATGTTGATTCGCTGCGCGGTTAGCGTATCAAATGTCACCGAGACTTCCTTTTTGGGAGATGCCTGTGCCTCTGAAAACAGAAATGGCAAGTTGGGTTTCAGCAGCAAGCCCCAGACGCCTAGCGCGAGTGCGGCAAGCAATAGATGGGTCAGTCGATCGGGAGAAGTCGCTGAAGTTGACATCGTACATTGCCTCCAGGCGCGATTGAACTTAGTTTAGTTTCCATGTTACCCCTAGGCGTTATTCATGGAAACGTTCTGATCGTGTGTCACGCAACGCCGGGAGTGTTGGCCTTGTACATCACCGTGCCATCGGCTCTGACCACGTTCCCGCATTGAAGTGCACTCAGTACGTGCTGTGAGAGGCCGCTGGAGGGTGCGACACGATTCTTACGGTGTCGATCCCCAGCGAAAGTGCGAGCCGTTTGACGTGCATAACGAGAGCGGAGCCGATCCCGAATCTTTGGGAGGTGTCCGATACGAAGAGCAACTCCAGTTCCGGATTCGGCGAATACGCGATGAGGCTGTAGAAGCCCAGCACTCTCGCGTGCCCCTCCGCACCGTAGACATAGTCACGCTCAATTTGCGCCGAAGTTAGCTTGTACCCCTCCAAGATTGGCCGATATTGTCCCTGATACGCACTGGAGGCCTGCATAAGATCATTCATCGCAGCGATGTCGTCAGCGGTGGCTCGTCGAATGGTAGTTGCTGGACCAGGCATCCTCGGGATGCCTACTCGCCTAACGGCCGGCATAGTGAGAATATCTCCCTGTGCTGGGTGGCAGCATGTGTGAGCCAAACACCCGACGATGATATGAGATTTTAACTGAGGAACTCTTGAACCCAATTACTACGCAGTCGTCGATGACATGGATTAGAAGAATGCGTCGAGCCAATGTCAGGAACGTGCCCGAAGCGGGCCTTGGCCAGCGGCGGCTTTGTGGTAACCAACCCTCGATTCGCTCGAGCCCATTGTTGTTAGGGCGAAGCCTTCCCATATCTCGCGATGTATTCAGCAGCAAGATTTCGACCCATCTCCACTTCCGCCGCGCTCAGCCCATCCTTCATTTTGTCAAAAGAGTCCTCTGCATCCTTAAGGATTGCAGCTTCCGTCTTGTGATCCTTGTTTGCGGCGGTTGAATTGATTGAGGCGCTTTGAATCGCGCACAGGTACCAGGCGTACGCTTTTGAAAGGCTCCGCTCGACGCCGGTGCCCGTTTCATAGGCCCTACCCAAGTGCCATTGGGACTCAGACTGTCCCGCCTCTGATGCAACTCGCCACAGCTTTATCGCACGATCAATGTCTTTGTCTACTCCGTAACCGTTGTAGAGCAAGTAGCCGAGATTATTCATCGCCTCGGTGTTGCCGCTGGCCACCGACTTGGTCCACTGGGCCGCCGCCGCCGAGTAGTTCCGCTTTTTATACGCGGCTACGCCAAGGTTATAGGGTGTCTCCGCCGGTACGCTCGCGCACGAAACAACTACAAGGCCACAAAGGATGACGGCTATAAATCGCACGATTGCTCCGGGGCGATAACGCTGAGGTCGAGCCACGCTGGGTTGCGCTACCAACCGACGAAGCTGATTTACAATGATCATCGACTCCCCTCCATGGCTCACCGAAGGCGCGGACCGCTAGACGTCGCCCGTAGACTCGCTGGCTAGGCGCAAGCCAAGCATCTTTAGCGCAACCTCTAGCTGCTTCGTTCGCACTTTGTGTACGGGTCCGCCTCGCCTCCATTCCAACTCCTTGCGCAGATCGCCAATATAAACGGAGAGCTGCGACGCCGTCATTTCACGCAGCTCAGCCTTTGTTGGGTGCGAGTCGGGTTGCCTCGTCATACGGTGTTCAATTTTTAATTGGGCAACTTACGCGTGGTGATATAGCGCCAAACTTAGGGCGTTAGCCTACCGCAAGCTGTGAACGGCCGCTTGGCGGCGATCATTTCACGGTGCCCACCGGCCGAAGTTGGGCCGGTGGGCGACCTTCAATCCTGGCAGCTCGGCCCCAGAGGTCGCTTCACGGGGTCGTGAATGTGTGAAAGAGAGCCGATCGTCACAAGTGATATGCGAGAATGCCTCCATGCCGGCTGTCGGTGAATTTAGAGTTATTAAACGGAATATGCTTGCCCCGCGTTCTTGGCACGCCGCATAACGCCGCCATGTCAGCGATCTCCCGCCTCGCGGCCCTTCTTGCCGGTTCGGCGCGAACCGTCGTCTTCACCGGCGCCGGCATCTCAACTGAATCCGGCATTCCGGATTTCCGTAGCCCGGGCGGCGTCTGGAGCCGCATGAAACCGATCGACTTCGACACGTTCATGCACAACGAAGACGCGCGGCGCGAGGCCTGGCAGCGGACCTTTTCCGGGACGGCCGGCTGGGTCGGCGCCAAACCGAATGAAGGCCATTTTGCCGTTGCGCGCCTGGTCGACACCGGCAAGGTCGGCCATGTGATCACGCAAAATGTGGACAATCTGCACCAGGATGCGGGCGTGCCCGCGCATCAGGTGATCGAGCTTCATGGCAATGCCGGCTACGCTACGTGCCTTATCTGCGGGCTGCGACACGAGCTGGCGGACTTGCGCGACCCGTTTCTGGAGCAAGGCACGCTGCCGGCCTGCCGAGCGTGCGGCGGCATCGTCAAGTCGGCGACGATCTCTTTCGGTCAGCCGATGCCCGTCGAAGCGATGCGCCGTGCCGAAGCCGCGTCGCGCGAGTGCGACCTGTTCATCGTGCTCGGCTCGTCGCTGCTGGTCTATCCCGCTGCGGCACTACCGATGGTCGCAAAGTCGAACGGCGGCGCGCTCGCCATTGTCAACCGCGAGCTGACCGACATGGACAGCAAGGCGGATGTCGCCATCCACGCTGAAATCGGCGCCGTGCTGCGAGAAATAGTGCCCTGATGCGGGCATCTCCATCCGTTGCGTTGGGTACCAAAAAACGGGCGTTGTCCCGGCGCGTGCTCGTGAACAAAGGACTCCCCACCCATCCCTTCGAAATTTAATCGTCGACTGCCCTCACGCTGTGGCTATCCCATGCTTTGTCAGCGTCGTCGCGTGTCAGATTATTGCCGGACTTGGTCAACGGGCCTCCTACCTGGTAAGGGACGCTCGACAGCGCCCGGGTAGAAAGCGCTGGTTCGTTGACCACGGTCGCCATCCGGCCAAGACCGTCCAGTCGACTTACAAGAATCACTGTCGCTATAGCGGCCGTTGGACTCCTGCGCTACGCTGAGGTCCACACGGATGATTGCTCGCATTGAACGAAGGGAAACGCCCGGGCAGATCGCGTACCTATAACAAGAGGAAATTGCATGCGTGAATACCTGATGCCGATTTTCGTGGTCGCTTCTTTAGTGCTAGCCGGCTGCAACAAGTCGAAGTCGCCGGAAGATGTTTCGAAGGACGTAGCCAAGGCCGAGCAGAAGGCGAACAATGAGGTGACGAAGAGCGAAGAACGCGCGCAGAGCGCGCTGGATAAATCGTACGAGAAGGTCAATAACCAGGAAATCAAATTCAACAACGATGCCGCACACCAAACCTACAATGTTGCCATCGCAAAGGCCGATGGCAACCGCAAAGTAGCCCTCGCGACTTGCGAATCGCAGAGCGGCTCTGCTCAAAAGGTGTGCAAGGACCAGGCAGAAGCCGACTACAAGATGGCGCGCGCAATTGCCAGGGTCAGCGCCGAGGCGGCGGTGCAGCAGAAGTAACACGTCGCGTGTTCAGCTGACCAGGTATCGGCGAGTCATGCTGGAAAAGTTTACCTCCGACGCTTTGTGTCGACGCGCTTGGCGGCCACCTTGCTCGCCGATGGGGCGCCTTGCTTCGCAATCTGCGCCTGTCCCGCCTTGGTCATCGAGCGCGATTGTTCGTACATCTCGATCCACTTCTCGCTCGGAATCGCCGAGATCAGCTTGCCAATCGCTTCGAGCGGCAAATCGTTCGGCAACTCGAAATGAACGCAACACTTCCCCATGTCGAGATTCTTTCCCGCCACCTTGAACGCCGCCTTCAGCTGCTCGAGCTGACTCGCACTCCAAAACGCGCCCATCAGGTAGAGCGAGCAGTAGTTCTTCTGCGACGAGAGCGCGACGTAGCAGATCGGCTGCTTGTTGTAAGTGTC
>Ga0193726_1001571_pt1 | contig 17590 bp, 16 predicted proteins | sample H2c1metaG_FD_144928 | JGI IMG/M metagenome (GOLD analysis project Ga0193726, IMG submission 144928) | Soil microbial communities from a riparian zone of the East river system, Colorado, United States - H2c1 | ecosystem: Environmental > Terrestrial > Soil > Riparian zone | place: USA: East River... | reverse complement strand
CTCTCGATTTGTTCGCCTACTACGGCGGATCGGGCGTGGGCGGCGCACAAAATCCGGCGAACCTTTGCGTCAATCAACCCATCGCCGATCAGCAGCAGGGTTTCTGCTCAGGCCCGAACCCCAATCCTCCAACCGGCAGTACGGTCACCCTCCCGGTTGCGCCCACCACGAGCTATGGAGGAACGTTGAATCAACTGGTCAACTCTACGGCTCCCGATAAAGGGATTGGGCTGACCCTCAGTATTCCGCTGCGCAATCGGGTCGCGCAGGCCACCCAGATACGTTCCGAGCTGGAATACCGGCAAGCACAAATGCGCCTGCAGCAGATAGAGAATCAGATTCGTATCGAAGTCCGGAACGCTCAATTTGCGGTGCAACAGAATCGTGCCAGCGTGGAATCAGCCGAAGCTGCGGTCGCATTGGCCCGCCAATCGTTGGACGCCGAGCAGAAGAAATTGAATCTGGGAGCGTCGACCTCAACCCTGGTGCTGCAGAATCAGTCGGCATTGGCAACGGCTGAGTCCACTCGCGTATCCGCCATGGCGGCCTATGAAAAAGCCCGAGTGGAGTTGGATCGCGCCACCGGCGACCTGCTGGTTAGCACCGGAATTCAGATCGCCGATGCCGAACGCGGACAGGTTACCAATCAACCTCACGTGCCCGACGTCACCTCGCGCAAGGACTTGCCGCCCGCCACGCCAGACTCCGCGCCTGTGCCGACGCCGATCGCGCCGCAACCGCAGTAGCGATAAAATCGCAGCCGCGAGACTGCTCCGGATTTCCGGGCCGGTCTCGCGGCTTTTCCGGCTGACAATTCTTTACAGAGAGAAGCTTTACAATCAGCGGCAGCAGCCGTTATCTATTGAGATAGACGCATGCCCTTCTCTGGCTTGAACTTGAACGTCCGGCTGCTGATCGCCATAGTTTTCGCCGGAATCTTGGCACCCTCTCTGCGGGGACAAGATTCCCAGCCGTCTTCAACCTCGGCTTCGCCCCCGCCGGGGCAGGCGCAAACCCAATCGTCCGACCCTTCTGTCCTGCACGACTATTCTCAGCCGTTTACGCACCGCCCCAATCCCATTGCCCCGTATGAACCGCACCACGTTGATCCGCCCAACCTGTCGAACAGTCCACGCATTGAATCGCTGATTCAAGATGGCAAGGTCTTGCTCTCCATGAATGATGCAATTGCGCTGACTTTGGAGAACAATCTGGATCTCGCGATCGCACGCTACAACTTGAACATCGCGGAAACTGACCTCCTGCGCACCGAAGGCGGGGCCTCGATCCTCGGTGTGAATGCCGGCATCGTGCAAAATACTCCCGGAGGGACTGCCACCGGGCTTGGCGGCACGGTGGGCTCGGGCAGCGGAGGTACGAACCCCGGGTCGGCCGGAGTCGCCACCGGAACCAATGGTCTGGTGAGCTCGACTCTCGGGCTCGGTTCGACGATCACCAGTTTCGATCCGACTCTGTCAGGTACGCTGCAGATGGACCGCCTTTACAGTCCTTCGACCAGCACGCTGAACGCCATTTCCAAGCTGAACACCAACACCGGCACCGCGAACTTTAACTACACGCAAGGCCTGCAGTGGGGAACGGATATTTCTGTCAACTTCAACAACAGCCACATCACCACGAATACCTCCCGCAGTCTCTACAGTCCGGCCGTCAGCGACAGCACCCAGTTCCGAGTGACCCAGCCCATACTGCAGGGCTTTGGCAAACTCCCCAACACGCGATTTATCCGCATTGCCGCGAATAATCGTGACATCACCGACGTTGCCTTTCGCTTGCAAATCATCACCACCGTCGACCAGGTCGAAAATCTCTATTGGAATCTGGCCTACGCTTACGAGAATGTGAAAGTGCAGCAGGAAGCCTTGTCCTATGCTCAAACCATCGTGAAAGACACCCGCACGCAGGTGCAGTATGGCACCATGCAGCCCATTCAAATCGTGAACGCCGAGAGCACCGCCGCCGCCGATCAACAGGCTTTGATTCTGGCGCGCACCAATCTGCAACTCCAGCAGTTGCTCATGAAAAACGCGCTCAGCCGAACCCTGGTCAATCCGGCTCTCGCCGAAGTGGAGATCGTTCCCATTTCAACCATGCAATTGCCCGCGAAAGAGCCCTCGGTCTCCACAACTGATCTGGTGAACCAAGCCCTGGCTCATCGAAGCGAACTGGCTGAGTCGCGCATTGACCTGACCACCCGCGAGCTCAACAACCGGACCGTGGGCAACGCCCTGCTGCCCATCGTCGATCCATCCATCTATTACGGAGGTTCGGGACAGGGTGGAGAAGTAAACCCCAGAATTCCCCGATGCTCGAGCACGGTGACCGGACGCTGCTTTGATCCCGCGCAAGCGGCTCCCCCTTTTCGGAACAGCGGCCCTGTGAGCTACGGGAACGCCGTGGGCCAAGCATTCAACGGAACGGCGCCCGACTTTGGGGTATCCGCCACTATCAATCTCACGCTTCGCAACCGTGAAGCCCAGGCCAATCAGGTCCGCGCCGAGTTGGAATACCGCCAGGCGCAGATGCGCTTCCAGCAGCTGGAAAATCAGATTCGCATCGAAGTGCGCAACGCGCAGTTTGATGTGCAACAGAATCGATCGAGTGTGGTATCGGCACAGAACGCGGTTGAATTGGCTCGCAAATCGCTCTACGCCGAGCAAAGGAAACTGGAGGTGGGTGTCTCCGATGCGGACAACGTGATGCAACAGCAATCTGCCTTGACCACCGCCCAATCCAATCTGATTTCAGCTCTGGCTGGCTACGAAAAAGCGCAAATCGAATTGGATCGGGCAACCGGCCTATTGCTCGACCATGCTGGAATCATCGTTGCCGACACCCAGCGCGGTCAGGTCACCCACATGCCCGCCGTACCTTTCATTGCTCCGTCACCCGACACCCCGCCCACGACTTCGCCGCAGCCCGCTCCAATGCACCCTTGACGTCATTTCGAAAGGGCGTCTTCCGGTTTATCCTCTCCAGGTGACACTCTCAGTCGTCCTGATCACACTGAACGAAGAAACAAAGCTGCCGCGCACCCTCGAAAGCGTGCTGCCACTCGTGCGCGACGGACACGGCGAAATCATTGTCATCGACTCGGGCTCGACCGACCGCACCGTTGCCATTGCCGAATCCTACGGCGCGAGGGTGTTCATCGAACCGTGGAAAGGCTTCGCCGCCCAGAAAAATTCAGCAATCTCGAAGGCCACCTGCGATTGGGTTTTGCAATTGGACGCCGATGAAGCGCTCGAGCCTGAATTGCAAAACAATCTGGCTGCCATCCTGGAGAGTTTGCAACGGTATGCCACTCTCAAGAAAGAGCCGGATGCGCATCCGGTGATACTGGGCGCCGCACAAGCCGACGTAGAAAAGCACACCGGCGTTCATTACAGTGCGAACCTCGCAGGCTTCTGGATTCCGCGCAAGAATTTTTTCCTCGGCCGCTGGATCAAGCATGGCGGATTCTATCCCGATCCCAAATTGCGCCTGATTCGTCACGGCGCCGGCAATTTTGAAGAATACGGCGCTCACCCAACCATCACAGTGCAGGGCCCAACTGGACGGTTAAAGCATGCCCTCATTCACGACGCCTATCCCACGCTCCGGGGCTACATCGATCACATGAACAGCTATTCCTCGCTGGGTGCATCGGTGGCAATCGAACAAGGCCATCGCAGCTTCAGTCTGTCGAACATCGTGATTCGGCCATGGTTAACTTTCATTTACAACTACTTTTTCCGACTTGGCTTTCTTGATGGCCGCGAGGGATTTCTGTTGCATCTCTACCACGCAGTCTACGTTTCGTGGAAATACTCGAAAGCCTGGGAGCAGGCCCGGACGCGGACACAAGCCTAATCGTTCGAAACGCGGAGCGTCGCGCGAGCCGGAAGCCCGCGGCGCACAATGATGACGTTTTCCTGAAACATCTACGCCAGACTCCGGTCGTGGGTTCGTATCTTTTCCGCAGGTGAGCTCTGCGACCTGCTACCCGAGAATCATAATATCGGCGTGCAAAAGGACAAGGCGCTCATTCTGAAGAGCACTCGGAGAACAGGCGAGTCAAAGCGGCTCGAAAATAACCGACAACTGTACGACTACCTAGCAGCCATTGCCGAAACGCTCAACGCTCGCGGCGCCGTGGAGTTAAGCCGCATTGTGCTGGCCGCCAGCAGGACGGCAGCGGGAATACCTGTCACAGAGTTCTTGGGTGAATCTCGCATTGCCCTGCGACGAGTTGAGAACGAGCCGAATGTTCTATGGGAGAGTGAGCGCCTGGAGTTGCAAGATATTCTGCGTCAACTGGACGAAGCCTTCAGCCGACACTAGCCTGTCGAAAAGATAAAGACCCACGGCTAGATTCTCCTCACCTTGCCACCCGCGCTGCCAGCCCCTATCATCAAGAGTTCGCTGTGGAGTCGCAATGACCGAGAAGCCCAAAGGCGTCACGACAGCAAGTCCAGCCGCCGACATTTTCAAAGGACGTCATCCCTCGGCATCCGAAAAGGCCTGGGCGGAAAAAACCTTGGCGCCTACCCTCGAGAAGGCTGCCGAGAAACCCATCGGAGCACCCACGGGAGTGAATCTAGGCGAACATGGGCAGGCCCGCTTCAGCACAATTTCCGGTGTCCCCGTCCGGCGTCTATACACGCAAGCCGATCTCCCCGAGGACTGGAACTACGACAAATATCTGGGCTATCCGGGTCAGCCGCCCTTCACGCGCGGCATCCACGCCAGCGGATATCGGGGCAAGCTTTTCACCATGCGCCAATTCTCCGGGTTTGCTTCCCCTGAAGAAACCAATCAACGTTATAAATATCTGCTGCAAAGTGGCGGCAGCGGCCTTTCCGTGGCTTTCGATCTGCCTACGCTGATGGGATACGACTCCGACCACGCCGCCAGCGAAGGGGAAGTTGGCAAGTGCGGCGTGGCCATCGATTCGCTCGAAGACATGGAGATACTGTTCGACGGAATCGACCTGGAAAAGACCACGGTCTCCATGACCATCAACTCTCCGGCTTCGGTGCTGTGGGCCATGTACCTGGTCGTGGCCGAAAAACAGGGCGCCGACTGGAAGAAAATCTCTGGCACCCTGCAGAACGACATCCTCAAGGAGTACATCGCGCAAAAGGAATATATCTATCCCCCCGCACCCTCGATGCGGCTGGTGGTCGACACCTTCGAATTCGGCTCGATGTTCACACCCAAATTCAACACGGTTTCCATCAGCGGATATCACATCCGCGAAGCCGGTTCGACTGCCCTGCAGGAGCTGGCATTCACCCTGTACGACGGCGTCGAGTACGTGGAATGGGCACAGCGCCGCGGTCTCGACGTGGACGAGTTCGGTGCGCGTCTCAGTTTTTTTTTCAACGCCCACAACGATTTTTTCGAAGAGATCGCGAAATATCGCGCCGCCCGCAAGATCTGGTATCAGGTCATGAAGGATCGCTTCCACGCCCAGAACCAGCGCACCTGGCTCATGCGCTTCCATACCCAAACCGCCGGTGTTTCCCTGCCCGCACAGCAGCCGATGAACAACATCGCCCGCGTCGCCCTGCAAGCCCTGGCGGCCGTGCTCGGCGGAACGCAGTCTCTGCACACCGACTCCTACGACGAAGCTTTTGCTCTGCCCACCGAACAAGCCGCCCGTATTGCCCTGCGCACGCAGCAAATCATCGCCTATGAGTCCGGCGTCACACAAACCGTCGATCCGCTTGGCGGATCTTATTTTCTGGAAGCCTTGACCCTGGACATGGAAAGAGGCGCCCTCGACTACTTCAGCAAACTGGACGCCATGGGCGGCATGGTGAAAGCAATCGAGCGCGGATTTCCCCAGAAAGAAATTGCCGAAGCCTCCTATCAGTTCCAACGAGCCTCCGAAGCCAAGGAGAAAGTCGTCGTGGGCGTGAACGAATTTGTAATCGAAGAAGAACCGCCCCATACCCTCTACATCGACGAAAGCGTCGCACGCCAGCAGTCGACAAAACTCAGCGCTCTCCGCGCTCGACGCTCCAACGACGAGGTCCTCCGGACTCTGGATGCGCTCAAAAAAGCCGCATCCCGGGAGCCAGGCGCGGGCACGAACGGAAACATCTCTCCCGCAAACACCATGCCCTACATCGTGGACGCCGTGCGTGCCTACGCAACCGTCGGTGAAATCTGTGAGGCGCTACGCGAAATTTTCGGCACATACACGGAAGTGAGTGTCACCTAGCAGCGGAACCAACCCCCCTCAAGCGAACAAATCCGGTGCCAGGCGATTTGGGTTCGCAATTTGCAGCCTCGCAGATTCGTGTTTCATTCGCCATCGAGCAGGGCCTTTGTGGTAGAAATAGAGGCTATGCGGAAGGCGGTCAATCACCTGAAGAAATCCGACCCGGTTCTGGCCGCGATTATTGAACGGGTAGGTTCCTGCCGCATGCAATTCGCCGAGCCCCAATTTCACCGTCTTGCCGAGTCGATTGTTTATCAGCAGTTGAATGGCAAGGCAGCCGCCACTATCTTCAAGCGCTTTGCCGCACTCGCCGGGGAGCCACTCACCCCCGGGGGTATTCTGAGACTGACCAATGAGCAAATGCGCGCGGTGGGCCTGTCCCAGCAGAAGTCAGCCTACATGCGGGACTTGGCCGAGAAAACCCATAGCGGCGCACTCGATTTCGCCCGTCTTGCCGACCTCTCCGACCAGGAAGTGATCAGTCACCTGACCCAGGTGAAAGGCATCGGCGTCTGGACTGCCCACATGTTTCTGATGTTCAGCCTGCGCCGTCCCGATGTTCTCCCGACCGGGGACTACGCCGTCCAGATGGCAATCAAGAAGCACTACAAAAAGCGCAAGCATCCCAAGCCAAAAGACATGGAGAAGATCGCTAAGGCGTGGGCACCGTATCGCAGCGTGGCCTGCTGGTATCTCTGGCAAAGCCTGGATATCAAGACGATCTAGCCGTTCCTGTTTGCCTGCCACTGCGGGCTTTCGCCCGCTGTGGTTAAATGAACTAGATGCCTGACCCCAAAATTCGGGTCCTCGTCGCCAAACCTGGCCTCGACGGCCACGACCGTGGCGCCAAAGTCATCGCCCGCGCCCTGCGCGACGCCGGCATGGAGGTCATCTACACTGGCCTCCGTCAAACCCCGGAAATGATCGTCACCGCCGCGCTTCAGGAGGATGTCCATGTCATCGGACTGTCGATCCTGTCCGGCGCGCATAATGCCATCGTTCCTCGAGTGATGGATCTTCTCAAGCAAAATAGCATGGACGATGTCATCGTCGTGCTGGGCGGCATTATTCCCGATCAGGACATCGAAAATCTCAAAAAAATCGGCATCGCCGCAATCTTCCAACCCGGCACATCCATGGACGACATTGTGCAATTCATCCGCGCTCATGTGAAACCCCGCGGCGTGTCAACGGCGGGTTGATGACCGAGATCGTGACCTCGCGACTCCGCGACCAGCTTTCCAGAACGATCGGTCCCACCCCCTGGTATTGGAAGAGTTTTCCCTCCGTGACCTCGGCCTCTGGTAAGAAATTTGTGTGGACCCACCGCGGGGAGCAGGGACCACTCGGTTATCTAGTCGCGCTCGGACCGGAGCAGGAGCCGGATAAGCCGCTTCTCGCGTTGAACACCTATTGCCGTTCGTTCTCGGTGCCAGGCTCGCGTCTCGGCGTCTGGTGTCCCGAGGGCCGTCACATTCGTCTGGTATGCTTCGATCCCGATCGACTGGCCGGCTTCGACGTCGCGGAACTGGCGGGTTGGTTCAAGCAGTCAAGCGAACGCATGTATTCAGCCACTGCGCCCATCGCCGACTTTGAAGTCCCGCTAGCGCTTTCCCCCGGCATGCACAAGGTCGAAGTGCCGGAGGAACTGCGGGGTGTCGATGAACTCATCGTTCCCACCAGCTATCCGGCCAAGAGCGTGGACGATCCCGCGTTTGCGCTGTACGTTTTCTATTTACAGGCAGGATTGGTGGAAGTGCTTCCCCAAAAATGGTTCACTGCCAGCCAATATGAAGTAGGAAAACAATGGATCCCGCGCGCCGCGCGCGATCCAGAATCCCATCGTATCTTCGGCGAATGTTTCGGAGTCGGCACATTTCTACTCGAGGAAGACGGCTGCCGCCTCGACCGCTGGCTGGAAAAAATAAACCATTGACGAGCCGCCCGACGGAATCGGGCTGATAGCGACGCTTGAGCCGCTGTACCTGCCGCTCGCTCAAGTCACTTTCACTCGCTGGAACTCTTTCTGACTCATCGTCACCATCCTTGGATGGGTGACCGAGTCTCGTTGCAGTTATGGGGTGACATTATCTTGGAGCATTTACACTGAAAATGCGCCGGTTTGCGCCATCCCACTCGACTGATATACCGTAATTGGTTCCCCATGCCCGAACGTATCGACCTCACTACGCCCTCCACTTCGCCCGTACTCGAGTCTCGAGTCGACGCCACTTCTGCGCGCTTCGAGGCCAACATGCGTTTCCTCGCCGATCTGGTTTCGCAGGTGCGGAATGAAGAGGAAAAAATACGCGAGGGCGGAGGCCTGAAAGCCGTTGAAAGCCAGCATGGCAAAGGTCGCCTTACTGCGCGGGAACGCATTCATCTCCTCGCCGATCCCGGCAGTTTCTTCGAATTGGGAGCTTATGCCGCCCACCAGATGTACGAAGAGTGGGGTGGGGCTGCGGCCGCCGGGGTAGTCACCGGACTCGCTCGCGTCCAAACCCGCATGGTGATGATCATCGCCAACGACGCCACCGTAAAGGCCGGCGCATTTTTCCCGATGACATCGAAAAAAGTGATCCGCGCCCAGAATATCGCCATCGAGAACCACATCCCCACCATGTATCTCGTCGATTCCGCGGGGGTGTTTCTCCCCTTGCAGGAGGATGTCTTCCCCGACACCGACGATTTCGGTCGCGTCTTCCGCAACAATGCCGTGATGTCCGCCATGGGCATACCTCAAATTGCGGCCATCATGGGAATGTGCGTCGCAGGCGGCGGCTATCTTCCGGTCATGTGCGATCACGTGCTCATGACCGATGGCAGCGGACTCTTCCTGGCTGGCCCTGCTTTGGTGCAGGCAGCCATCGGACAAAAAGTCTCCGCCGAGGAACTGGGTGGCGCGGCCATGCACTCGGCGATCAGCGGAACGGTCGATTTTCGCGAGCCCAACGACGAAGCTTGCCTCTCGCGGATCCGCGCCATTGTCGAAAAGTGGGGCTACCGTCGCCAGTCCCCTTGGGACCGGAAAAAGCCCGAAGCGCCCGCGCTGCCCGCGGAGGAAATTTACGGCATTTATGACTCCTCTCCCGCCCGCCCGTACGACATCAAAGAAATTCTGGCTCGGGTAGTCGACGGCAGCCGCTTCGACGAATACAAACCCGAGTATGGCAAGACTCTGGTCTGCGGATACGCCCGCATCGGCGGATTCGCGGTGGGAATCGTCGCCAATCAAAAACTGCACGCTCAGGCCATCGACCACGAAGGTAAGAAGCGGGTCGAATTTGGCGGCGTGATTTACACGGAATCAGCGGAAAAGGCCGCCCGCTTCATCATGGATTGCAACCAGAATTTGATTCCCCTGGTTTTCTTCCATGACGTAAACGGCTTCATGGTGGGCCGTGATGCTGAGTGGAGCGGCATCATCAAAGCCGGCGCCAAGATGGTAAACGCAGTCTCGAACTCCGTCGTGCCCAAGATCACGGTGATCGTAGGCGGTTCCTTCGGCGCGGGCCACTACGCCATGTGCGGCAAAGCCTTCGACCCGCGATTCGTCTTTGCCTGGCCGACGGCACGCTACGCGGTGATGAGCGGCGACGCAGCCGCAGGTACTCTAGTGGAAATCAAAATTCGCCAATTGGAACGCAGCGGCAAGCAATTGAGTGAACCAGAACGCAAAGAATTACTAGAAACCACAAAACGTACCTACGACGAACAAACCGACCCCCGCTACGGCGCTGCCCGCCTGTGGATCGACCGGATCATCGATCCGGTCGAGACCCGCGACGCCATCACCCAAGCCCTCGAAGCCGCGGCCCTGAATCCGGATGTCGCCGCGTTCAGAGTCGGGGTTCTACAAACATGATTCCCCACCGTGACGCCGAGGCAAGAAGAAAACGGATGCACCAGAATCTGGCCGAGCCAGCGAACGGGATGCGGCCAATTCCATATCTGCAATTGACCGGCAGACGCGCCCGACTGAATGTTCCGGCCGCAGCCTTCGGTCCGCCGGCGGTATTGCGGGAAAGCTCCTTTCCTGGGCTCCGTGCCCCGGTGTCTTCGCGGTGAATCATGGCTAACGAAGTCAAATTGATCGAATGTCCACGCGATGCCTGGCAGGGCCTTCAAGCCCAAATTCCCACCCATCTGAAAGTTGATTACCTGAAAGCCGTCATCAGCGCAGGTTTCAAGCACATCGACGCCGTCTCATTCGTGTCTGCCAAAGCCGTCCCGCAAATGTCGGATTCCGAACTCGTCCTGAAAGAACTCGATCCGCCGGATGACGTCGAAATTATCGGAATCGTAGCGAACGAGAAAGGCGCCCAGCGCGCACTGGACACCCAAGCAGTAAATACACTTGGATTCCCCTATTCCGTTTCTCCTACATTCCTCGCGAACAACCAAAAACAAACTCTCGAAGCCGCCATCGACGAACTGGAGGCGATCAAGAACAAAGCCGAAGAGGGTGGTCTCAACACCATCGTCTATATTTCCATGGCCTTCGGCAATCCTTACGGCGATCAGTGGAACGTCGGCGAGATCATCGACGCCGTCGATCTGCTGGAATCGACCGGCGTCCGCACCATCTCACTCGCAGACACGGTCGGTCTGGCCGGGCCGGCCCAAGTGAGCGAATTGGTTTCCGCGGTGATTTCGAAATTCGAATATTTGGAAATAGGCGTTCATCTCCACAGCCGGCCCGACCAAGCCACAGAAAAGGTCTTGGCCGCGTATGACGCGGGTTGCCGTCGTTTTGACTCCGCTCTTGGCGGTCTTGGCGGTTGTCCGTTCGCTCAGGATCAATTGGTGGGCAATATCCCAACCGAAAGAGTTATTGAAGCATTGACCTCTCGTGGCGCCAGTCTCCCACCGCTGAAATCGCTGGACACTCTTCTGCGAGCGTCTGCCGAAATCGCGGCGAGATACACAAATTCGGCGGCCGCGGATTAGAATTGATTCGAACCCTACGACCTATTCGGGCCATTGGAATGAACTACCAAACCATACAACTCACAACCGAATCCGGCATCGCCACCATTGTTTTCAACCGTCCGGAGAAGCGTAACGCCATCAGCTTTCAGCTGCTCGACGAGCTCCTGGCAGCGCTCGATGAGATCGAACAGTCTGCTGCACAAATCACCATCCTAACCGGTGCTGGCAAGGCCTTCTGCGCCGGTTTGGATCTCGACGAACTAAAATCGCTGACCGGAAAGACCAACGCCGAGAACGTCGAGGATTCTCGCAAGATGGCCCATATTTTCCGTCGCCTGTACGAATTCCCCAAGCCGACGATCGCCGCTGTAAATGGCGCTGCCATTGCGGGAGGCACCGGCCTGGCCACCATGTGCGACTTCACGCTGGCCGTCCCCGACGCGAAATTTGGCTACACCGAAGTGCGCATCGGCTTTGTCCCGGCGATCGTTTCCTCCATGTTGGTTTGGCAAGTCGGACACAAAATCGCGCGTGATCTTCTGCTGACCGGACGGCTGTTCGATTCCGCTGAAGCCTATCGCTTTGGCCTGGTCAACGAGATCGTCGCGCCAGAAAGTCTGATGACCCGGGCTCGCGAACTCGCTGTCCTGCTCATGGAAAACAGCCCGTTGTCGCTGGTCGCCACCAAGCGTCTCATCAATGGCTTCATCGGTCCGCAGCTCGACAAGCAGATCGTGGAGGCCATCGCAGACAATGCCCGGATTCGCACCACCGCCGACTTCCGTGAAGGCGTGGCGTCATTCCTGGAGAGACGCAAGCCGCGCTGGAGCGGCAAGTGAGCGGCCCGGCAACGATCTGCGAGACCCGCATTCGCGTGCGCTACGCCGAAACCGACCAGATGGGCGTGGTCTACCATGCCAATCACTTCATCTGGTTTGAGGTGGGACGGGTGGAACTGCTGAGGCAGCTCGGTTTTTCGTATCGGGACATGGAAAAAAACGACGGCTGCCTGATCGCCGTGGCCGATGCCCGCTGCCGCTACAAAGCTCCAGCCCTTTATGACGATGAGATTATTGTGCGCACTCATATACGAAACATCCGCAACTCGCTGATACACTTCGGATACGAATTGCTGCGCGCAGATGATGGCACCCTTCTGGCCGAGGGGGAGACCACTCACATCGTGACCGATCCGCAGCTCAACGTAATCGCAATTCCGGAAAAGTATATGACCGTGTTGCAGCAAGCCATGGGCAGGTAGAAGGTCTTCAGGCGCCGGGTCGTAGGCCTTGTCACCGGCATGCTCGTGGGCACGTCGGAGACCCCGGACTCGTGCACCTGAGACCCAATCGAACGACAGGAAAATAATTTGAAAGCTTTTCATATTAACGGAACCGACCTGACTCTGGAGGCGGTGCGGGAGATCGCCGTAGAGCACCGCCCCGTGTTGCTCGATCCCGATGCCCGCACGGCGGTCGACCGGGCCCGCGCCGTCGTGGATGCTCTCGTCACCAGCAACCAAGTCTCCTACGCCATTACCACCGGCGTCGGCAAGCTTAGCGACGTGCGCATCGCCGGCGACCAGATTCGCGAACTCCAAGTCAATTTGCTGCGTTCGCACGCGGTCGGAGTGGGCGAGCCGCTGGCCGTCGCTGAGACTCGCGCTTTAATGTTGTTGCGCGCCAATTCCCTGGCCAAGGGGCACTCCGGCATCCGGGCGGTCGTCATCGATACGCTCTGCGAAATGCTGAATGGCGGCGTCACTCCCATGGTGCCGTCGCAAGGGAGTGTGGGAGCAAGCGGCGACCTCGCTCCCTTGGCTCACCTGGCTTTGGTGTTGATCGGCGAAGGCGAATGCCTCGATCGGGAGGACAAAAGCAATTTTATCTCCGGAGCTGAAGGTCTACGCCGCGCCGAAATCAAAGCCCTAACCCTCGAGGCCAAAGAAGCAATCTCGCTGATCAACGGCACGCAGGGAATGCTCGCGGTAGGAATCCTTGCCTTGCTCGCCGCCGAAACCTTGATCGATTCGGCCGACGTGATTGGCGCACTCGTGCTCGATGCCCTGCAAGGCACAGACGTCGCCTTCGATGAACGCATTCACCAGGCCCGACCGCACCCTGGACAGTTGAAGTCGGCCGCAAACCTGCGGCTGCTGCTGCAGGGCAGCGAGCTGCGCGAGTCGCATCGCGATTGCGCTCGCGTGCAGGATGCGTATTCGCTACGATGCATCCCTCAAGTGCATGGCGCGGTGCGTGATACGCTCGCCCATTGCCGCGAAATCATGGAAATCGAGGCCAACTCCGCGGTGGACAATCCTTTGGTTTTCCTCACCGGAGCTTCGGGGGGCTAAGTTCTCTCGGGAGGAAATTTTCATGGCGAGCCGGTGGCTTTTGCTTTGGATTTTCTGGGCATCGCTTTGACCGCGCTGGCGGGCATCTCGGAACGAAGAATCGAGCGACTGGTCAATCCATCGCTCAACGAAAGCTTGCCGCCTTTTTTGGCTGCAGGAGCCGGCCTCAATTCCGGATTCATGATGCCCCAGGTCACAGCCGCCGCACTGGCCAGTGAAAACAAAGTTCTGGCGCATCCGGCATCGGTCGATTCGATTACGACTTCGGGCAACAAAGAGGATTACGTTTCGATGGGCATGGGGGCGGCGTTGAAACTGCAGCGTATCGTGACCAATACGCGCAATGTCATGGCCATTGAAGCCATGGCGGCGGCGCAGGCGCTGGATTTTGTCGCCCCGCTCAAGACTGGCAAGCGGGGACAGGCGGCTCATTCGGCGATCCGGTCAATCTGTCCCACGATGGACAAAGATCGGGTGATGTACAAGGACTTTGCCCGCATTGCTGCTCTGATTGCCAGCGGAAAAATCGCTGAGTCGTTGCGATGATCGATAAGCATCGAGGATGGACAGGAATCGTTTCGACGGCACCGAGCTGATTGCGCGACCATCCAACCCATTTTCGCTCAGAATGACAGGGACGCCGGGGTTGTGGCGGCGCCCTCCAGGCCCAGTTCGGCGGCGATTGGTTTCAGGGCTTCGAGGCAGAAGGCGATGTGTTCGTCCAGGTCGGCGCCGAGAGAGGCTGCGCCGTTGATGATGTCCTCGCGGTTCACTTTGCGGGCAAAGGCCTTGTCTTTCATCCTTTTTCTCACCGACTTTACATCCACTTCCGCCAGCGATTTCCCCGGCTTGATCAGGGCGCAAGCGGTTATAAAGCCTGCCAGTTCGTCGCAGGCGAACAGAGCTTTTTCCATTGGCGTGTCGCGACTGACGCCCGTGTACTCGGCATGGGACAGGATCGCTTTTCTGATTTCCTCTGAATAACCGCGGTCTTTCAGGATCTCGCAGCCCTTGTAGGGATGGTCCTCGAGGCTGGGATACATGTCGTAGTCGAAGTCGTGAAGCAGACCCACGATGCCCCACAACTGTTCGTCTCCGGAAAACTTTCTGCTATAGGCGCGCATGCACGCTTCAACGGACAAGGCATGCTTGCGCAAGCTTTCCGATTGAGTGAACTCAGTTAGTAAACACCACGCCTCTTCACGATCGCTCATGGTTTGCCCGCTTTTCTTTGGGTTCCTGCCGTGTTCTTCATGGTTTCCTACAAGCTATACCGTGTTTCACCCCATATTTTACTTGACATCCACAGGGGTCGTGCCTCAAATTACCATGCAGATCGGAATCGAAATTGGATTCCGGGAGTTGCCTTGCTCTGGCCTCCCAATCTAGATGGCTACAAATCTTGCCCCAGTTGATTCCCGGGAAGTCGTCCGTTGCGATCGCTGCCAATTAGTTCAATTCCGTACCACCAATAGCCTTTGCCGCAAATGCCACACCTCACTGGATGAGGAAGAGCCGGAAGTGGCCCTGCCAATGCCGCCTCCGCAGATTATGCCCAGCAACGGGCATGGCCGCGGACACCTGCATTTGGCTTCGTCGATCCGTTCGATGCGTTTGCGAAACGGTCTGAGCCAGCGGCAACTGGCATTTCGCATGTCGGTGCCGCGAACTTACGTCTCCAAGATTGAAAATGAAAAGGCGACGCCGACGCTCTCGTCCCTCGAGCGGCTGGCGCGAGCTTTGGAGGTCACCGTGCCCGATCTGCTCAGTGGTGGAGAACGCAACCGGCAAGAGGAAGTTCGCGATTTGGTACAGGATCCGTTCATCGCGGAATTGCTGCCGTTCGTTTCGCAATTGAACGGAATGCAGATGTCCAGCATCTTGACCCAGGTGCGGGACTTGACCGTGCGGCCAAGACGAAGCGCGTAGCAGTCCGAGGTTGTGCGGGGGGCCGCGATCCCTCGCCTGGCTGAACCGCGCCGGTTTCGTTCGGGATGACCTTGCATCAAAGAGTTTTTATCCGGGCAACCAGCCAACTGGAGCCGGAACCGAAAGGTTCCGGCTCTTTTCGTTGAATCCCGCTGAGAGTCTCACTGAACCCGGCCCCAGGAGCGCTCTCCGGCCTGGCCGGCTCCAGGGGCACAGCTGTCGAGGGCTGGGCCACGCAAGAACCGATCTCCGACCGCCTGGAAACTCAGCCCACGAAATCCTGGCTGGATGGCCGCGGGACGGGCTGCGGCAGACGGTCCGTGACTTCGGCAAGGGCGGCCAGGCGCTCCGCGAGTTGGGGCGTCAGCGCGCCCGGTTGAACCCGCCAGCGGAAGTTCCCGGTGGCAACACTCGGTGTATTCAAACGGGCTTCGCTGCCAAGCCCCAGCACATCCTGTAGCGGAACCACGCACAAGCTGGCTACCGAACTCTGCGCCAGACGAATCAACGCCCAGTTAATTTCTTCCGGACGGGGTCCGACCAGAGCCTCGACCGCTCGCCGTTCATTCTCGCAGACGCCGGAGTCCCACCAGCCCAGGGCCGTATCGTTATCGTGAGTCCCGGTGTAGATCACGCGATCGGGAGTGAGGCGGTGAGGCAGATAGATGTGCGCGCCGGGATCACCGAAGCCAAATTGCAGTACCGCCATTCCGGGTAACTGGTGGCGCTCGCGCAAGGCATTTACGTCTGGCGTGATGCTGCCCAAATCCTCGACGAAGAGCGGCAGACCGCCCAGAGCCTCGCGCAATCGGTTGAACAGGTCATCGCCCGGCCCGTCGACCCAGCGGCCGTGGATGGCTGTTGGTTCGTGCGCCGGGACTTCCCAGAATTGCGCGAAGCCGCGGAAATGGTCGAGGCGGATGTAGTCACAGATTTGCGTGGCCCAGCGCATGCGCTGGATCCACCAGTGATATCCCTGCGCGCGCATGGCTTCCCAGTTGTAGAGCGGATTTCCCCAGCGCTGTCCGGTCGCGCTGAAAGCATCCGGAGGAACGCCGGCAACCACGTAGGGCTCCAGCTCATCATTGATCAGAAACAGATGTCGGTTTGCCCAAACGTCCGCGCTGTCGTAGTCGACGAAGATCGCAATGTCACCGACCATGCGAATGGAACGTTGCGCGCTGTACAGACGCAAAGCCTGCCACTGCTGATGGAAGAAGAATTGCATGGCCCGGCGGGCCGCCATTTCACCCGCCAGTTCCCGGGCGGCCTGCTCAACCGCGCCAGGCTCGCGACGCGCGAGTTCGCGCGGCCAGTGTTTCCACGCTCGCTTGCCGTAACGTTCCCGGAGGGCATCGAACAGAACAAAATCCTCCAGCCACCAGTTGTTTTCCGCGCAAAAGTCTTCAAAGCACGACCGGGCGTGGCCGGAAGCGCGGCTTAAGAAGTTATTCGCGGCCGCAGTGAGCAGCGGTAGCTTGCGGGAGGCTACCAAATCGTAATGGATGTCGCCCGTGGCGGCCGGAGCCCTCAAGCGGGAAACTTCGAGCCACCCTCGCTCGGCGAGGCGTTCGAGACTGATGAGCAGCGGATTTCCGGCAAAGGCCGAGGTCGAGGAGTAGGGAGAATTTCCATTTGCAGGAGGGCCCAGGGGGAGGACTTGCCATAGGCCTTGGCGGGCGGCTGCGAGAAAGTCGACGAATTCGTAGGCCGGAGCGCCAAAATCCCCGATCCCCCCGGGGGAGGGCAGCGAAGTGGGATGAAGCAGAATTCCGGTCGCGCGAGGGAAGGCCATGAGATTCGACTACTGGCGCGGACTCCGGGCTGCGGAAACACCCGGGCCGCAGGCCGCAGGCGCTAAAAAGCGGAAAATAATGGTGCGAAGCATGAGCCAGTCTTTCGCCCCGATGGGGTTTGTCATTTTCAGCTCTTCCCGCAGATTGCGCCGCGGGGTTGGTGGCTATTCGCCTTCTTCGCCGTTGCCCGGCCCTTTGGTCAGGTCCTTCATTTCATCGGCATTGATCTTGATCTTACCGGATTTCGTCAGGCGGTCGCGCAAGCTGGTCACATACAATCCGAATAGTTCGGACTGCTTGCTCAGAATCAGGGAATCGCGGACTTGATCTTTCTTTGTCGCAAAATCG
>Ga0193726_1001570_pt1 | contig 17613 bp, 9 predicted proteins | sample H2c1metaG_FD_144928 | JGI IMG/M metagenome (GOLD analysis project Ga0193726, IMG submission 144928) | Soil microbial communities from a riparian zone of the East river system, Colorado, United States - H2c1 | ecosystem: Environmental > Terrestrial > Soil > Riparian zone | place: USA: East River... | reverse complement strand
TGCGCGCGGCCGCGAGTGCTTTCGGAACATCATCCTTCGGCGGCGTCCCGGCATAAATCGGGACGATGGAATGCGCGTCACCGAGGCCGGCATACGCCAGGGCATAGTTCGGATCCAGATCGATGGCCTGCTGGAAAAAGCCTATCGCTTTCTCCAGATTCTGCGTCGTCCGCTTGTTCCAGAAGTAGCGGCCCTTGAGGTAGAGTTCGTGGGCTTGCGGATTTTCCGTCGGGCGGGCAGCCAGCACTTTTTCTGCGCGTCCGTTTAATTTCGCTTGAAGGTTTTCCGCGACGGCCTTCGCAATCTCGCTTTCGACCGCAAAGATATCGGTCAGTTTGCGATCATACGTCTCCGCCCAAAGGTGCGCGTCGTTCAGGGCATTGATCAGTTGGACATTCACGCGAACCTGATCGGTCGTCTTTTGCACGCTTCCCTCCAGGATATGCGCGACGCCGAGCTGTCGGGCGATCTCGCGCAAATTCTCGGGAGAGCTTTTGTATTTCTCGGTCGAGGTGCGCGAGACGACTTTGAAATCGCCGATCTTTGCGAGCCTCGTCAGAATTTCCTCCTGAATTCCTTCGCTGAAATAAGCGTTCTCCGGATCGTGACTTAGGTTTTCAAAAGGCAATACGGCGATGGATTTGTTCTCGATCGGCTCCGCCACTGGAGTGGCAATCTTCGTTGCGACCGCGGAAGGTGGGGACCGCATGATTTGGAAAAGCATCAAACCGGCGGCCAGGACGGCCAGCACAATGGTGAATCCGATAATCTTTCGCCCCGTTCGGCGAGTGATTGACTGATTAGGCGCGACTTCGGATTCGAGTCTGATTCCTTCCGGTGTGATCTCGAAGGCCCACGAGAGAACGAGCGCGACGGGAAAGCCAAGCATGATGACGACGATCAGGAATTTCATCACCCATGGCGGCGCATCGAAGGCAGGCAGGAAAATGGAGGCCGCCTGGATGAGTAGCCATGCCACCACGACATACGCGACCGCGACCTTGTAAACGTTGCGCCGCTTCAGCTCGGCAAAGAAATTTCCCGACTTCATTTCTTTGCCGTCGCAGCATTGCCGAATTCCCGCGCCGGCACAATTTTCTCAGCGAGCGCTTCGAAGCGCGAATCGCCGTGAAGCGGATCGAGGAACGGATCTACGCGAATTACGGCGATGTTAAAACCATCGCGATCACGGTAACCTTGCTCGAGCCAGTTGACCGCTTCGTTGTGGTCCCCGACTCCAAGATAAACGATCGCCAAGATGTAGGCCTCAACGTATCGCTGCTCTCTCGCCTGGCGCAGTTGTGAGAGGATCTGCAGTGCCTCATCTTTTCGCCCGACCTTGCCATAGAGGTGTCCGAGCAGTCCTTTCGGAAAAGGATCATCGTTCAAGGCGCTCGCTTTCTGATACTCGGCCATAGCTTCCGGAAGCTGCCCTTTGAGCTCCAGTGCACTCCCGAGCATGTAGTGGGCAAAATAGAAACCAGCGTCCATCTCGACGGTCTTACGAAATTGCGCGATAGCGTCACCATAGCGGCGCGCATAAACGTAGGCCTCGCCGAGGTTGGTATTGATGATGAGAGAGAGGGGATCGAGTTCCAGAGCGCGCTTCATCTCCGCAATCTGGCGCTCCGTTTGTCCGGCTGCGGCAAGCGGATGATTTGCGAACCAGTGATGGGCCGTCGCGTTATTCGGGTCTAACTCAATGGCCCGTTCGCATTCCGCGATTGCCCCCACCAGGTCAAAGTAATAAAGTTCTCTTACCATCGCTAGCGCGGCGTGGGCGTCCGCTGAACTATCGTCCAGTGAGAGCGCTTTCTTCGCTGCGGCATCGGCTTCTGGAAAACAATCACTCGGCCTACCTCCGCCATAACCCGGAAGTAACAGCCACGCTTGGGCCGTACCGGCGTAGGCCAGCGCATAGTTAGGATCCTTCGCGATTGCCTGTTGAAAGTAGTCAATCGACTTCCGCAAGTCAGTCGCCGTGCGCTTGTTCCAAAAGAAACGGCCTTTGAGATAGAGCTGGTAGGCTTCCTGGTTCTCAGTCGGGCGAGCCGCCATGGCCCTCTTCTCCGAACCGGTCAACTTCGCTTGCAACGTGTCGGCAATCGTTCGCGCAATGTCGCTCTCGACCGCGAAAATGTCGGTGAGTTTTCGATCATACGTGTCGGCCCAGAGATGAGCGTCGGTCAAGGCATTGATGAGCTGCACATTCACCCGCACCTGGTCCTGCGATTTCTGCACGCTACCCTCCAGGACATTTGCGACACCGAGTTGTTGTGCAATGGCGCGGAGGTTGTCCGGCGCGCTCTTGTACTTTTGGGTGGAGGTCCGCGAGATCACTTTCAAGTCCGCCACCTTGGCCAGACGGGTGAGAATTTCATCCTGCACGCCTTCCGTGAAGTAGGCGTTGTCCTGCTCGTGGCTCAGATTATCGAACGGCAGAACCGCGATCGATTTGGCGTTGGCGGCGGTTGGAGTGGGGTTGGGTTCGAGCGCCGCGTGCGACTGCGAAGTCGCGGCGACCAACGTAGCTTCGCGGCGTGGCGCGAGCACGAACTTGTCGATGGCAAAGTATCCGAGCGCGAGCACGAGCACGGCGATGATCATGCGATCCATCCGCCGCGCAGTTTGCGGCGCGATCGATTGCTCGGGCGCCACGTCCTCATCGCGCTTCAATCCTTGCGGAGTTAGCTCAAAGACCCAACTGAAGATCAGCGCGGGCACGAAGCCGATCGCCAGCAGAACAACGATGCTGCGCGGCAACCAATCAGGCGCGCCGAACATCGGGAGCACGGTGCTGGCCACCTGAGTCAGTAGCCACGAGCCGACCAGATAGAGTCCCGCGAAACGAATGACGTTGCGGCGCTTCAGCTCGGAAAAGAAATTGCGCGGGTTCATCGCTTTCCCTTTGTCGCAATCATTTCGCTGCGCCCCGCTCCTTGAGCATCCGCGAAAGCGTCTGACGAGCGACCGTGTATTCGTTCGCACAGCCTAGCTTCTCCATCAGTGCCAGAAAGCGAGGACCGCTCCGCCATTCGTCCCAATTTTCGCTCCAAAAAAAATTGCGCCGGATGAGGACGGGCGACCGTTCGAGATACGGTAACGCTTCGGCAAAACGACCGATATTGGCCAGCACCATCCCCCGGACGTAGCTCTTCTCAGGCAAAGTTTGGAGAAGCTGCGCCGCATAACTTTCGGCTTCTTGGGAAACACCTCCCCGATGCAACACCCACACAGCGTCGGCATCGGCGGTCCAACGGGGCCATTTCGATGAGTTTCGTTGGATGGAGCGGGCCACCTCGATGGCTTCTTTCGTCCGCCCAAGCGCCAACAGAATCGTAGCCCGTTCGCCCTGGTTCGGCATCCAGATGTCGGCCCGCAACGCGGCTGCCCGCTCATTGAAGGTCAAGGCCTCCTCGAATCGATGAACCAATTCCAGATGTTGGGCGTAGCGATCGACAATGATGAATCCCAGCGGATCGAGTTCGTAGGCGAGACGGTTCTCTTCCACTGCCTCGTCGAGGCGCCCGAGCTCGTCGAGCAACTGCCCATGCCAGAGATGAGCTATGGCGTAATTTGGATTCAGCGCGAAAACCTTCTGATAATATTGGTCTGCTTCCGCCAGCTTGCCTTGATTGTGCAGGAGATACGCATAGGCGGCGTAAGCCTCGGGCAGAGCGGGATCGAGGCGGATTGCGGCTTGCACTTCGGCCAAAGCCCGTTTTTGATCCTCCTCCTCGCCTCCCAGACCATCGAGTAAGCGATATTGCGCGCGGATCTGGTAGTTGTCGGCCTGTCCGGCATGCGCCTCGGCGAACTGTGGATCGATCTCCAGCGCCTTGGTATAGGCAGCTTCCGCCCGTGCGAAGCCTTCCTGCGTTCGCAGATTCCAGAAATGCCGGCCTTCCAACACAAGCCGGTGCGCCTCCGGGTTCACCGTCTTCGAGACGCGGCCGGTATCACCCAGTTTGAGTTTCAGGTTCTGCGCGATGAGCCCGGCGATTTCATCCTGCACCGCGAAGATGTCCTTACACTGGCGCGTCAGCGGCTCCGATGACCAGACTTGGAAGCCATCCGCGGCGCTGATCAACTGTGCCGTGATCCGGACCTGCTCCGACAACTTGCGCACACTTCCCGTGACCAGATAGGCGACACCGAGTTTCTGGCCGATCTCCTGGGCGGTCGCATTCTTGCCCTTAAAATAAAACGCCGAGTTGCGGCCCGAAACGCGCAGGCCGGGAACGCGCCCCAGCACGTTTCCCAACTCCTCGCTGATGCCGTCAGAGAAATATTCGTTTTCCTTGTCGTCGCTCAGGTTCGTGAATGCCAGCACGGCGACGCTCTTCTCGGGAATGGCGGGAGCCGCGGTCACCGCCGGCGCAGGCGTGGAGGAAGCGGGATTGGGAGATGTTCCAGATCTTGAGTGCAGAAATTGGAACGCCAGCAAGCCCGCCGCGGCCAGAGCCAGGCTGATAATAAGGGCAGCGAACTTCCGGCGGCTCCAGCGCGGGACGACTTCGTCGGGCGAGACATTCTCCGTCCGCTTCAACCCTTCTGGTGTCATCTCGAAGGCCCAGGCAAGGACGAGAGCAATCGGGAAGCCGAGCAACGTCAGCACGACAACCGCACTGGTGATTCCATCGGGGAGATGGAGCGCGGGAACCACCGTCGCTGCGACTTGCATAACGAGCCAGCCGACGACCGCATACGCGACCGCGACCTTGTAGACATTGCGCCGCTTCAACTCGGCGAAGAAATTGCGCAGATTCATTGCAACTTCGCGTACTCCGCTCTTGCTTGAGTGAGAAGGGGAATGTCTGGATCGGCATCCTCCCACAGCGTGAGGAAGTCCTGGTACTCAGTTTTAGCTTTGACGGTGTTCCCGGACAGAGAATAAGCGCGGCCGAGTCCTAAATGTGCCAGCGCGCCGATGGGTTCATTTCCCACAACACTTGAGTGATCGAGAATCTTTTGGAACTCAACAGCAGCGGCGCCGCCATTCTTCGCTGCCAGATAAGCTTGGCCGCGGAAATAAATGGGATAGAGCGCGAACGTGAAGTCCTCGTTCGTGTGTCCCAACTCATAGGGTGCGGCGGCGGCGAGAACCTCGACGGCGACCTGGGCATTTCCGCTGTTGAGGGCGAGAGCCGATCGAGCCATCGGCAGATATCGAGTTTGAACAACAGTGTCTTGCGGGAATCGCTTTGTTAGGTCGTCAATCGCGCGATTGGCATCGGCGACGTCGCCGGCGAGCGCAAAAACGATGGCGGAAAATCCTTCGCCGTGTTTCCCCTTTATCGCCGACAAAGCAGTTTGCGCATCCGCTTTAGCGAAGTCGGTCAATCCGACTAGTGCTTCGCGAAGGGCATTGTGTCCCTCGTACTCCGCCGCAGTTTCATTTTCCTGCGCTCGTCGCGCTGAGTCGGCCGCGCGACGCGCGAGTTCGCGAGCCTGCCTAAACTGGCCGTGATCTGCTGCAGTGTCCGATTCGACGAGAAACATTTGATCCTCGACGCCAGGAATTCCCTGAGTGGCGGCCGCTTGTTGCGCCATGCCGGCAGGATTGTTCTGGAGAAACTCGACGACGTAAAGAATGAGCGGATACCACGGAGAATTGAGCCTTTTCGCCCGCGATTGCTCAGCCGCGGCTTTTGCCTGGTCGTACCGGCCCAGGTATTGGTCGCAATACATCAAACTGACGTAATTGTTTGAACTGTCGGGATTGATCTCAAATGCTCGCTTCGCCGCCGCGTCTGCCTTGGGATAATCTCCGCATATGAGATGGACGTACCAAAGATAAATCTGCATACTCTCATCGTGGGGATAAGTCCGCGCGACTAATTCACAGGAGCGCCGGGCGGCCTCCAGGTTGCCCGTAACGACGATTTCATAAAACACGGCGATCGCGAGTTTTTCGTGATCGCTTGTTCGCTCGCGTAATTCGTAGGCTTTGCGTGTAAATTCCGCCGCGCGCGAGAGTTCACCTTGAGGTTGATAACAAATTCCTAACTGCAGGTAGGCCATCGCGAAATTCGGATCGAGCTCGACCGCGTGCTGAAAGAACGGAATGGCTGCCAGATAATCATTATCAACATCCGTCGCTTTGTTCCCTAGCGCGTAAGCTTGCAGGGCTTCCAGTGACGATGTGGTCGTGTCCTCTGGCAACGCGGCATATTTCTGAACTGATGCGAGCGATTCTCCCAATTTCCTGCGCAACTTGGTTGCGCCTTCGCCGAGAGCCTTTAGAACCTGTTCTTTTCCGGTTGCGGTCTCTTGTTCTTGCGCCAGTAAGTTTCCGCTTTGGCAACTTACAGCCTTGAGCGACAAAACATACTGCGTTCCCAAGGCAGAAATGGAACCTTCAATGATCGCCGCAGTTCCGAGCCGTTGACCAACTTCCCGCGCCAGTTCCGGGATGAGGCGCTGGTCCCTGGGCTTCGACATCAGCGTGAGCGTATGGGCTATCGTCGAGTCCGAGATCAAAGTTAAGAAAGGTGTTTGCTCCAATTGCGATGCCAGCCCTTGTCGCAAGGTGCTATCAAAAACAGGATCATCAGTCGTGTTCGAGAAATCAGCCAGAACGATCGTGTCCCTTTCGGTGAGCAGCTTGGCGGGTTTTTCGTGGGACGTGCCCCGAAGAAGTTGAAAAGCGAGTAAACCTCCCGCGACGACCGCAAGGGCGATCATGACGGCAACAATCTTTCGTCCGGTGCGGCGCGCGATCGATTTCTTCGGCTCAACCTCGGATTCAAGCTTGATTCCTTCCGGCGTAATCTCGAAGGCCCAGGCCAGAATGAGTGCGACAGGGAAGCCGAGAATGATGACGACGACGAAAACCTTCATCACCCAGGCCGGTGCTTCAAAAGTGGGAAATAGAATCGATGCCGCCTGAATGAGCAGCCACGCCACCACCGCATACGCGACCGCGACTTTGTAGACATTGCGGCGCCTCAACTCGGCGAAGAAACCTCGATTCTTCATGGCGCTTTCGTTTGGAAATTTTTCTCGCGCCAGGCCTCGGCGCGCTGCCAGGACTCGGTCATGCCCCATTCGGCCAGCTTGCGATGGAACTCGGGAGATTTTCTCGGCATCACCTCCTGAAATGTCCAAAGGAGCATGTCCCTATGGATCGATATCATTGGCTTCAGGAGAGCGAGCGCTTCATCACCGCGCCCAAGCTCGCAGAGCAATACGCCGTGATAGAAATTGTCCTTGGGCGGATGTTGGAGCAGCGCTTCCGCTTCCCTCCGCCGTCCGGTGGCGACAAGAGCCGGAGCTAAAAACGTCGGCAAGTAATCTTGGGGGTCTGGTCGGCGCGAGAGAGGTTCCAAGATGGCTATTCCCTCGTCCGCACGCCCGGCCCTCACCAAAGCTACGCCTTTGAAAGTTAGGGCTTGCACCGAATTGGGTTGGATCGCCAGCGCCCGATTGAGGATCTCAAACGCTTCCGGGTATTTCCGCAGCCAGATAAGATACGAACCGTAATTATCGAGAATCCGCGGCGCCAGCGGATCGAGCGCGACGGCCCGCTTCAGTTGTAACATGGCTTCCTCGATGTAACCCTCCTCCGCCAGATTGCGCGCATACCACTGGCGAGCGGTGGCGTAATTCGGATCGAGCTCGATACTGCGTCGGTAGGCTTCCTTGCATTCGGTCCATCGTCCCAGATTTTCCAGGGCGTCGCCTTTGGCGGCGTAACCTTCGGCCAGGTCGGGATCCAGGGAGAGGGCACGATCTGCCCATTTCAGCGCCTGTTCATTCAGCGCCTGGCCGTCGCCCACTGCCGGACTGTTTTCTTCGGACGACCTAACCGACAGGACAAAGCCCATCGCGGCTTGAGCCCGGGCGAAATCCGGTTGGAGCGCGATGGCGCGCAGGAGAAGTTGCTCCGCCTGCCTGAGGCTTGCCGCGTCGCGCAAACCCCACAGGCGCACCGCTTCTAGATAAAGCTGGTAGGCCTCGGAATTCGGCGCGGCTTGGTTCGGTTTGACGCCTAACTTCAGCTCCAGGTTCTTGGCGATCAGTCCGGCAATCTCCTCCTGGACGGCGAAGATGTCCTTGAGGTCGCGGTTAAAATCCTCCGACCAGACTTGGAATCCATCAGCGGCCTTGATCAGCTGCGCGGCAATCCGGACCTTGTCTCCGGCGCGCCGAACACTGCCTTCTACCACGTAGGCTACCCCAAGTTGCCGGGCGATTTCCGGGATTGGTATGTCTTTCCCCTTAAAATGAAAAGCAGAGGTCCGGGCCGTGACCTTGAGCCCCCGCACTTTGCCGAGCACGTTCAAGAGTTCCTCGCTCACACTATCGGCGAATGACTCGTTGCCTTTGTCCTCGCTGAGATTGGCAAAGGCGAGCACCGCGACCGATTTCTCGGGGATGACTGCGGCTGGCTCTGAAGTCCGGCTCTCGTTAGGTGCCGCCGATGTTTTGTTCTCCGGCGCGTGCGACGAGGCAAAGCGCCAGAGTAATCCGCCACCTACGGCCAGCACCAGGCCGATGATGAGTAGCTCCGTACCGGTAACTCTCTGGGCGCCGCGTTCGCCGTGATACCAGGCGAGGACCAGGGTGACAAAGAAGCCAACAACTAACGCCAGGGTGATGCCGCGCCGAACACCTTCCGGCCAGCCAAATTGTTGGCCGACTATGTCTATGCCTTGTAAGAACGCGAAGGCTGCCGCGACATAAGCAATCGCCCATTGCACCAGCTTGCGCTGCTTCAAGCGCTGGAAGAACTCGTTCATTTCCCAGGCTCCTGGCAAAGCTTCTCGAAGCGCGGATCGCCGCGGAGATTGTCCCAATCGGGATCGAGCCGGAGTAAGGCGGGCGTGAGCGGTGGCCCGAATAAGCCGCCTTCGTAGGATGTTTCCAGCAGGTGCGACAAGATAGCGAGAGCGCCATCCTTGTCGCCGAATTGCGCCAATATTCGTGCCTTTGTTTCCTGATTGGCAGGCTGAGCGCGTGCGTCCTCCGCATGCAAGGAGATCGCCTTGTCGATCGCTTGCAGAGCGGTATCGCGCTCTTGTAATCCGGCCAGAGCAGAAGAAAGAAGGTTGAGGGACCGCGTGCTCTCAGGCTCTTCCCGTAAATCGGCTTCCAAGTGATCGCGAACAGTGACGAATGTCGCTCGTGCCGCTACGGTTTCGCCGGCTAACTTTTGAAGTTGTCCGAAGACTTCTGCATCGCGCACCCATTCTTTGAGCGAGTCGCTGCGACGCGCGAGCGGTTCAAGCACTTTGAGCGCCATCGCTGGGTTGCGTTGCAGCTTTGCCTGATACCAGATGGCGCCGACGGCGTCATAATCAAGCCGATCGGGAGTTAACTTATCCACGATTAACTGGGCTTGATCGAGCTGACCGTTGGCCTGGAATATCTGAGCTTTGATAGCTAATAAGTTAATATCAGTGGGCCAAATCTTGAGAGCTTCGTCCACAACCCGCTGAGCGCTGGGCCAGTCTCGGACATCGCAGCGCGTGTAGGCGGCGAACTTTCGCACCTGAAGATTACGCGGGTTTAAGACAATAACCTGATCAAAAGCATCGATAGCCTTCTGCCATAGCCCGAGCCGTTGATAAGTGAATGCCAGTAGTTGAAGGGCGTCGGCGTTGTTCGGCCAGATGAGATGCAGTTGCTGGAGGACGTCGCGCACCCCTTTGCTGTCGCCCTGAACAAAATAACCAAAATTAGCGCGAGCCAGCTGGACCTCAGGGAGTTCGGGTTGCAGCCCCTCCGCCTTGGCCAGGCTTTGCTCGGCGGCGGCGCGCGCCGTCGGTGTGGTCTCCATGTAGTAGAATCCGATAGAGCGAGCGCTGGAAAGGCCGGCCCAGGCAAGAGCAAACTGCGGATCGAGGCGAACCGCTTCTTCATAGGATTGGAGTGCGGCGCGGACGGCAACTTCGTTCCCTTCCCAGATGAGGGCTTTCCCGCGAAGGTAGGCTTCGTAGGCAGCAGGGTTGTCAGTGGGTTTCTGCGCGAGGACCTGCTCTTCGGCACCGCTCAGCTTCGCCTTGAGCGCGGTGGCGATGTTCTGCGCTACTTCTTTCTCGACTCCAAAAATATCGTCGATTTTACGATCATAACTCTCGGCCCAAAGATGATCGTCCGTCGCAGCCTTGATCAACTGCACATTGATGTGCACAGCATGGCCGGCCTTTTGAACGCTGCCTTCGAGCAGGTTCGCGACGCCGAGTTGCTGGCCGACTTCACGCAGATTATCGGGGGCGCTCTTATATTTCTGGGTGGAAGTGCGGGAGATCACTTTGAGTGCCGCGATCTTCGACAAGCGCGTCAGAATCTCGTCCTGAATGCCCTCGGCGAAATAGGCGTTCTCTTTGTCGCTGCTCAAGTTTGCAAAGGGCAGGACGGCGATCGATTTCTCTGGGACGGCGATCGACTTGTTTTCGCCAGGCGTCTTGGGAGATGCCGTGGCTTCGCTCCGTCGCGCCAGCACAAACTTATCGAAAGCAAAATACCCCAGGGCAAGCGCAAGCACGACAATGATCGTCCGATCCATCCGTCGCGCGGTTTGCGGGGCAATCGATTGCTCCGGTGGCACGTCCTCATCGCGCTTCAATCCCTCGGGCGTTACTTCGAAGACCCAACTGAAGATCAGGGCGGGAATGAATCCGATCGCGAGCAGCATGACGATGCTGCGCGGCAGCCAATCGGGTGCGCCGAACATTGGCAACACCGTACTAGCGACCTGGGTGAGCAGCCACGCGCCGACGAGATACAGCCCCGCCATGCGGACGACATTGCGGCGTTTTAGTTCGGAAAAGAAGCTGTCCATCTTCACCGGTCGGCACTCGGATTATCACATCCGTGCTTGAGCTGACGATCATACTCCGCGCTGTCGAAATGTCCTTCCGATCGCGCGATAAGTCCGTCGTCGTCGATTTGCCAGAGTTCATAGCCGCTGATTCGCACCCGTTTGCCCGTGCCGCCCGGGCGCGAGTTCGTACCGGTGAGTGTCCAGTGAAAGGCCGCGCCTTCTCTTCGCGGCTCCAGCTTGTCGAAGGTCACGATCATGTCCGGAAATGTTGTCATGAACGCTTGCGCTTCCCTGGCAATCTCCGCACGACCAACCGCGGGCAGAGCATCATTCACACTGAGAGAACCGTTCTCCGCGAAGAATGCCGCGACACTTTCCGGACTCTGACCGCACCACGCCTTCGCATAACGCTGCGCGAACCTTGTTAAATCGACGCGATCATAGTTCATCTTCATTTCGGCGGCCCGTGGAATTGGGTTGCGGGAACGATCTTTTCGGCGAGCGCTTCGAATCGTGCATCGCCATGCAGCGGAGCGAGCAACGGATCGATGCGGATACCGGAAAGGCTGTTGCCATCGTGCTCACGGTAGCCTTGCTCCAGCCAGTTGACCGCTTCGGTCTTGTCGCCGAGGCCGACGTAGACGAGCGCAAGGGTGTAAGCAGCTATGTAATGTTGCCCTCGCAACTGGCGCAGATGTTCGAGAATTCGTCGCGCTTCTTCTTTCCGGCCGGTAATTCCGTAAGCGCGACCGAGCAGGCCCTGGATAATTGGATCGTCGGTGATCGTGGCGGCCTTCTCGTATTGTGCAATCGCATCCGGGATTCTCCCTTGAAGTTCCAAGGCCATCCCGTAACTCCATTGGGCAAAATAGAAGCTGTCATCGAGTTCGAGTGTCTTTCGGAACTCGGCGATGGCGTCATTGAGGCGGGCATTATGCAGATAGGCGTTACCCAGATTGGTGTGGAGGACGAGCGAGAGAGGATCGAGTTCGAGCGCCCGTTTCATTTCCGCAAGTTCTCGCTCATGCTGGCCGGTATTTGCCAAGGTATCGACAGCTAACCAGTGATGGGGGGTGGCATCGTTCGGATTTAGTTGAATCGCCCGTTCGTATTCCTTGAGGGCGTCCGCGAAATCGAACTCATACAGCGCCTTGTAGGATGCGAGCGAGGCGACGGCCTCCGATAAGGTGTTATCGATGGCCAGCGCTTTCCTCGCTGCCGTCTCAGCTTGTGGGCACGCATCCACCGGGGCGCCACCATTATAGGCCGGAATCACGAGCCATGATTGCGAGAGACCGGCATAGGCCAGGGCATAGTTTGAATCTTTCGCGATCGCCTGGTTGAAGTAGTCGATGGATTTCCGCAAATCCGCCGCGGTGCGCTTATTCCAGAAGAATCGCCCCTTCAGGTAAAGTTCGTAAGCTTCTGGATTGTCCGTCGGCTTTTTCGACATGGCTGCTTTTTCAGAACCGGTCAATTTCGCCTGCAAGGCTTCGGCGATGGTTTTTGCGATCTCGCTCTCGACCACGAAAATATCCGTCAGCTTGCGATCGAAAGTCTCGGCCCAGAGATGCGTGTCGGTCGCAGCATTGATCAGCTGCACATTGACCCGCGCCTGATCATTAAACTTTTGGACGCTGCCCTCCAGGATGTGAGCCACCCCGAGCTGGCGGGCGATCTGCGGGAGATTGTCCGGCGAACTTTTGAAATGCTGGGTTGAGGTGCGCGAGATGACTTTCAGGTCTGCGACTTTCGCCAGGCGAGTTAGGATCTCATCCTGGATGCCCTCAGCAAAGTAAGCGTTGCTCTTGTCTTCGCTTAAGCTTTCGAATGGAAGCACGGCGATCGATTTCTCGGGGATCAGCAGCAGTGCCGGAGGGGCAACCGATGCGACGGTCGCGCCTGGACCCGGAGTCGCAGCCGGTTTGCCGCGCAGAAATTGGAACGCGAACAACCCCGCCGCAATTACCGCTAGCACCACCGTGATTCCGACCAGCTTGCGTCCGGTCTTGGGCGTGATCGACTCGTGAGGCGCAACGTCTTCCGCCCGCTTGATTCCGTCGGGCGTCAGCTCAAAGGCCCACGCGAGGACAAGCGCAATCGGAAAACCAAGCGCCACCAACACCACCAGCGTTTGCACCACCCATTCCGGCGCGTGGAACGTGGGCAGCACAGTCGAGCTGATTTGGATGACGAGCCAGCCCACGACCGCATATGCAACCGCGACCTTATAAACATTGCGTCGCTTCAATTCGGCGAAGAAATTGCGCTCGCTCATTTCAGTTGGTCCGCGGCCAGACCGATCGTGCGCTGGAACGCCATCCAGCGAGGATCGGAGCGGAGCGGGTCGAGAAGAAAATCGTTAGGGTAGTAGCCGATTCCGCCGTCCTGCTGGCGGTGGGCCCGCTCCAACCAGGCGAAGGCCTGATCCTTGTCACCGCGCGCGCTGTAAACCTCTGCGACCTGGTAGGCGCCCACGTCCCCGTCGTCCTTGATCAAAGTGGCCAGAGCGGCATCCGACTCTGCTTTGCGGCCAAGGTTCCAAAGTGCGACGGCAGACACCACGAGACGGGCGAACTCACTCGTCTCGCGTTCCGCCGCAGCCAGGGCATCGGCGTTTTTCCCCTCGAGCAGATCCGCCAAACCGCGTCCGCCGAAAGCCCAGGGCGTACGCGGATTCAGCTCGGCGACACGTTCGAATTCACTTCGCGCCTCGGCCGGCCTGCGTGCCTGCAGCAGCGCGGTTCCTAGGTAACTTCGGGCCTCCGCATTCACCGGATCCAGCGCGACGGCCTGCCGCGCGAGCTCGACGGCACCGGCGAAGTCTCCGAAAATACCAGCCGTCAGAGCCGCCGATTTGAGGATAACGGCATCGGAAGGCGCCAGCGCCTTCGCCCGCTTGATCGTCGCCGCCCCGCCTTTCCAATCAAAATCTACGAATTGGACATCGAAACGCGCGCCGAGCGCCTCGGGCAGATCCGGATCTAACTGGAGGGCGCGCTCTGCCGTCTCCCGCGCGCGGGCCAAGCCGGCGTTAAACTGCGCGCGCGTCATTTTATCGGACCATCCGATCTCCAGATTGCACACTCGCGACAAGGCGGCCCACGCTAAAGGAAATTTCGGATCCAGCTCGCAGGCGCGTTCGAAAAAACCGCGCGCCTTTTCGAAGTCCGCGACCGAGAACCGGTTCAGGTAATAGCGACCCTGCAGGTATTCCTGATAAGCTTCCGGATTGCTGGTTCGCGGCGCCTTCGGTAGCTCTTGCGTCGGTAACAGCTTCACTTTCAGCGCGGTTACTACGTCACGGGCGATTTCATCCTGCACTTTAAAGACGTCCGTCAGGTCGCGGTCGTAAGTTTGGGACCAAAGATGGGAGCTGTCCGAGGCGCGGATCAACTGGGCGGTCACGCGCAAGGTCTTGACGGATCTGCGGACGCTGCCTTCGAGGATGTTGGCCACGTTCAACGCCTTCGCGATCGTCGCGACGTCGACCTCCTTGCCTTTGAATGAAAACGACGAAGTGCGCGCGATCACGCGCAGCTGCGGGACCTGCGCGAGCTGGTTCAGTAACTCTTCAGACAGACCATCAGAGAAATACTCCTGCTCCCTGTCGGAGCTCATGTTGACGAAAGGCAGGACCGCAATCGATTGCGAGTTGGCGGAGGAGGACGACTCGCTCGGCGCGCCGGGACGGCGCGGCCCGAGCACGAATTTATCCAAGGCGAAATAAGCGAGCGCGAGCACCAGCACGGCGATAATCATGCGGTCCAGGCGACGCGCGGTTTGCGGGGCAATCGATTGCTCCGGTGGCACGTCCTCATCGCGCTTCAATCCCCCGGGCGTTACTTCGAAGACCCAACTGAAGATCAGGGCGGGAATGAATCCGATCGCGAGCAGCATGACGATGCTGCGCGGCAGCCAATCGGGTGCGCCGAACATTGGCAGCACCGTGCTAGCGACCTGGGTGAGCAGCCACGCGCCGACGAGATACAGCCCCGCCATGCGGACAACGTTGCGTCGTTTCAGCTCGGAGAAGAAGGAAGCCTTTCCGCTCATCACTTACGGTCCGACGTGCTCTTTCATCGTGAGCAGCTGCTGGAAACCGGGATCGTTGCGGATCGGGTCCCACATTGGGTTAATGCGAAGCGATGGGATGGATGACTGCGCGCCGCCAGGGATCGAGAGCAGCCGGCGCAGGATTGGGATCGCTTCGGCGGCGTGCCCCGCGCGGCATTCGATTTGCGCGAGGTTAACCAGAGTGATGGGCCCGACGAGCGCGTCTTTTTCCGGCGGGAGGAGATCGGCAGCCCGTTTCGCCATGGCAATAGCGTCGCTGTTGCGATCCAAACCCAGATAAACCCAGCTGGCCTGTGCGATCGCATCAAGATCTTCCGGACGTTCCCGCAGCTTCGCTTCGACCAGGCTCACCGCTTTCGCGGCCTCGCTCCGTGCGCCGGCCTTGTCGTTGTTTAGCAGGAGAATGACCACCCGCGCGCAATGCCGCCGACGCTCGTCAATAGCCGTGTCGTCGCCGAAGACGCGGAGCGCGGCGTTCGTGTCGTGTTCCAGAAGCGCGATGCCAGCGCGGTGTCCGATTATTCCATTGCCGCCGGCATGAGCGAAATCGGGAAGCAACGCGTCACCGGGTGCAAAGGCCGCCAGCAAACGACTTGCCTCGGCGATGTCGCCTTTTCCATTGATGGCGGCAGACATCAGCACACCCAGCGAAGTGACATCGTGGGGATTTATTGCCCCGGCCTGTTGCGCGAAATCTCGCGCTTCCTTCCACATGCGGAGATAGCCGTAGCTGGTCGCTATTTCAGCGAGGAGGATGGAGTTCCGAGGATCCTGTTCCAGGCTTGTCTTGAGATCGACGAAGGAATCTTTCCAACGACCGAGGCGTCGGTGGACATAACCGCTGAATTCAAAAGCGCGCGCGTTGTTCGGCTGAAGCCGAATAGCGGCGCGGAATTCGGCCAAAGCTTCTTCGTATTGGCGATGCCCAAAGTAATAAACGACTCCACGCGCGACATGTGCTTCGGGCAGGTTCGGCGCCAGCTCCAAGGCCTGCTCGGCCTCCTCCTGGATCGGCTGGAGCTCCGCTGCAGAGAGATGGTCGATATACCAGTGGCGTTGCATTCGATTCATGACCAGGCGCGAATGAGCCAGGGCAAAATTCGGATCGACCTTCAGCGCCTGACGATAGAATTCGGCCGCGCGCTCAAAGTCATTCGCTTTGAGTGTGGATTCCGCTTCTCGCTCCTCGAACTCGGCTTTGAGGAACAAATCATACGCTTCCGGGTTCGCGGTTGGCGTACCGGCTAATCTTTGTGTCTCAGCTGGCGAAAGCCTGGCGCGCAACGCATCCGCAACCTGCTGGGAGACCTCCGTTTCCATTCCGAAAATATCCTTGGCATCGCCGTCATAGCTCTTGGCCCAAAGATGCGAATCAGACCGGGCGTCGATAAGCTGGACGTTCACGCGCACCTTGTCGCCGGCCTTTTGGACGCTGCCTTCCAGGATGTTCGCCACCCCAAGCTGTTGCGACACAGTTTTCAAGTCTTCCGGTTTGCTCTTGTACTTCGTCGTCGAGGTGCGGGAAATCACCTTGAGGTCAGCGATCGTCGCCAGCCTGGTGAGGATTTCGTCCTGAATCCCGTCGGCGAAATAAGCGTTCTCCTTGTCACTGCTCAGATTTTCGAATGGCAGCACCGCGATCGATTTGGCGTTGGCGATAGATTGAGATTCGTTAGCCCCCGGTGGCGTTTCTGACTTTGATGTCTCGCGCCGCGGTGCGAGCACGAACTTGTCGACCGCGAAATATCCGAGCGCGAGGACCAACACGGCGATGATCATGCGATTCATGCGCCGCGCCGTTTGCGGGGCGATCGATTCCTCCGGCCTGACGTCTTCATCGCGTTTCAGGCCTTGCGGCGTCAGTTCGAATGCCCAGCTGAAGATCAACGTGGGAAGAAATCCGATTGCGAGCAGGATGACGATACTGCGCGGGAGCCAGTCGGGCGCACCGAACATTGGCAGCACCGTTCCGGCGACCTGCACCAGCAGCCACGCGCCGACGAGATAAAGGCCGGCCATGCGGACGACGTTGCGGCGTTTCAGTTCGGTGAAAAAAGTCATGCTTTGGTCACCCCAGCTAAGGGCCAACATGCTCGGTTCCAGTGAGCAGTTTTTGGAACGCCGGATCGTTGCGGATCGGATCCCAGACCGGGTCGAGTTTCAGGCGCGCGATGGAAACGGCCTCGCCCGCGGGAATCGAAAGCAACAGCCGAAGGTTACCTACTGCATCACCGGTCGCGCCGGTTTGCGCCTGTATTTCGGCGAGGCTGGTCAGATTCGCAGGTCCAAGTCCCCAATCTTTTTCAGGCGGCAATAGATTGAATGCCTGTTGCGCGATCTTGATAGCATCGTCCTTGCGGCCCAAAGCCAGGTAAATCCAGCTCAATACTCTCATCGAACGGATTTCGTCCGGATGTTCGTGCAGCCTGGTCTCAAACAAGAGGCGAGCTTCCTCAGCCTCAGCTTGGGCGCTGCTGAGTTTACCGGTGAATACGCGAATAGCCGTACGAGCTGCGAGTCGTTGCCCCTCGTTGTTCACAGCGCTGGTATTTTTCTCCCATTCTCTTAATGCAGCGGTGTAATCGCGGTTCAGCACATGAGTTTCGGCGCGCCGGCCGATAATCATGACGTAAGTTCCGCCGTTAGGGACCAGCATGTCTTCCGAGGGATAGCTGGAGAGGGCGCGACGAGCCTCGCGCATATTGCCGTCCCGGTTCAAATAACTCAGAAGCAACATACCCATGCTGGTGACTTCGTGCGGATCG
>Ga0193726_1001569_pt1 | contig 17629 bp, 16 predicted proteins | sample H2c1metaG_FD_144928 | JGI IMG/M metagenome (GOLD analysis project Ga0193726, IMG submission 144928) | Soil microbial communities from a riparian zone of the East river system, Colorado, United States - H2c1 | ecosystem: Environmental > Terrestrial > Soil > Riparian zone | place: USA: East River... | reverse complement strand
AAACCCATGCCGAGCAGGGGCACCAGCGGCACCAGCGGCGTGCGGAATGGGCGCTTGAGTTCGGGGCGGGTCTTGCGCAGCACGATGACGCTGGCGCACACCATGAAAAATGCCGCGAGCGTGCCGAGATTGACCAGCTGCGCCACTTTGCCGATGGGCGACAGGCCGGCGATCAGGGCGATGACCACACCGGATCCCAGGATGAGGCGCACCGGCGTCTGAGTTTTCGGATTGACGACGGCCATGGGCTTGGGCAGCAGTCCGTCGCGGGACATGGCCAGCACCACGCGGGTCAGGCCGAAGTAGAGCACCAGCATGACCGTGGTGATGCCGGCCAGGGCGCCGATCGAGATCAGCGCCTCGGCCCAGCCGATGCCGAGCTGCTTGAGCGCATCGGCAATGGGCGCCTTGATGTCGATTTGGTCGTAGTGCACCACGCCGGTGAGAATGCCGGAGACGATGATGTACAGGACGGTGCAGATGACCAGCGAGGCGATGATGCCGATGGGCAGGTTGCGCTGCGGGTTGATGGTTTCTTCCGCCGCGGTGGACACCGCATCGAAGCCGATATAGGCGAAGAAAATCAGCGAGGCGCCGGTGAGCACGCCGCCGTAGCCGAAGTGCGACTCGCCCGCGGCGTCGATGACCTGGGGCGGAACGAAGGGGTGCCAGTTGGCCGGATTGACGTGCGGCGCCGCGACCACGATGAAGATCAGCACGGCGGCGAGCTTGACGAACACCATCACGGTGTTGAAGCGCGCCGATTCGCGCACGCCGATCGACAGCAGCACCGACAGCAGCAGCACGATGACCATGGCAGGCACATTGGCGATGCCGCCGTCGAGCGGCGCGTTGGTGAGCGAGTGCGGGAGATGCAGGCCGAGCAGTTCCAGGATCTTGCCGAAGTAGCCGGACCAGCCGATGGCCACGGTGGAGGTGGCGATGGCATATTCCAGAATCAGGTCCCAGCCGATGATCCATGCAATGAACTCGCCGATGCCGGAATAGGCGTAGCCGTAGGCGCTGCCGGCGCCGCCGATCGCGCCCGCGAGCTCGGCGTAGGACAGCGCGGCGAAGGCACAGGCGATGCCGGACAGAATGAAGGACAGCACGATCGCCGGCCCCGCATGCTGCGCCGAGACCACACCGTTGAGCACGAAAATGCCGGTGCCGATGATGCAGCCGATGCCGAGCATGGTGAGGTCGAATGCGCCCAGGCAGCGTTTCAGGCCCGTGTCGGCATTGACGTCGATCGGTTTGGTGCGAAAAAGACTCATGCGTTCTCCCTCCAGACGTGCGGCAGTATGCCTGCTGCCAACCCATGCGCCTAGCGCGGCGAGCGGTCACGCGCGCAGGGCGGCCGGAGTGAGCGGCCCGAGCACCTCGAGCAGCGCCTGGTACACCTTGGGATTGCCGGCGATGACATTGGGGCCGAGCGCGTATTCGGATCCCGCCGGCGTGCCCACGCGCCCGCCGGCCTCTTGAATCAGCAAAGTGCCGGCCGCGGTGTCCCAGGGCGACAGGCCGAATTCCCAAAATCCGTCGATGCGTCCGGCGGCCACATAGGCGAGATCCAGCGCCGCTGCTCCCGGCCGGCGCACGCCGGCGGCGGTGGTCATGACGGCCTTGAGCATGGCCAGATACGCGTCGATATGATCCGTGGCCCGAAACGGAAAGCCGGTGCCGATCAGGGCGCCCTCCAGCGTGCGTTGCGTGCTCACGCGGATTTTCTTGCCCTCGAGCTGCGCGCCGTCGCCGCGCGAGGCGGTGAAGAACTCCTGGCGCATGGGATCGTAGACCACGGCGTGCTGCAGGCGTCCCTTGTGCTGGAGCGCGATCGACACCGCGAAGGTGGGGAAGCCGTGCAGGAAATTCGTCGTGCCGTCGAGCGGATCGATGATCCAAACGAATTCGTTGTCGCCGCTGCGCCCGCTTTCCTCGGCCAGGAAGGCATGTTGCGGGTGGCTGCGGCGGATGGTGGCGATGATGTCGGCCTCGGCCTTGCGGTCGATGTCGGTGACGAAATCGTTGCGCCCCTTGCTGTCGATTTTCAGGGAATCGAGACGCGACAGGCTGCGCACGATCAAGTCGCCGGCGCGCCGGGCGGCACGCATGCCGATATTGAGCAGTGGTTGCATAGGGGACGCTAGAATAACAGAGCATGACGGCCCTCGTTCGCATCGTCCTCATCGATCCCAGCCATCCCGGCAATATCGGGTCGGTGGCGCGCGCCATGAAGAACATGGCGCTCTCCGACCTGGTGCTGGTGCGGCCACGCTCGTTTCCGCATGCGGACGCCATTGCGCTGGCGGCGGGGGCGGACGATATTTTGGGTCACGCGCGAATTGTGGCAACGGTGGCGGAGGCCATCGGCGACTGCGGCTTCATCGCCGGCACGACGTCGCGCCCGCGTTCGTACTACTGGGAGTTCGCGACGCCGCGCGACGTCGCCGGCCGCATCACCGGCCTGCCCACGGAGAATCGGGCGGCTCTGTTGTTCGGATCGGAGCGCTACGGCCTGGGCACCGACGACCTGAATCACTGCAACGTGCTGGTGCGCATCCCCGCCAACCCGGAGTACTGCTCGCTGAATCTGGCCATGTCGGTGCAGCTGCTGAGCTACGAATTACTGATGGCACGCGAGCAGCCGCAATCACATATTCAACTGGAATTGCCGCTGGCGCCGTCGGCCGACGTCGAACATTTTTACGCGCACTTGCAGCAGGTTATGGGGGAAATCGATTTCGACGATCGCACCGGCCACCTCATGGAGCGCCTGCGCCGCTTGTTCAATCGGGCGCAGCTCGACCGCAATGAGCTCAACATTCTGCGCGGCCTGTTGAGCGCGGTGCAGGGCCGGCGCGGCCAGTCGGCTTCGCGCAAATGAACCGCCCCGTGTACCTGGACAATGCGGCCACCACGCCGGTCGATCCGCGGGTCGCGGCGGCGATGGCGCAGTGCCTGACGGCGGAGGGGGTCTTCGGCAATCCGGCCTCGGCGAGCCATGAGTACGGCGACGCCGCCGGGACGCTGGTCGAGGCGGCGCGCGCGCAGGTAGCGGCCACCGTCGGCGCCGCGCCTGCCGAAGTGATTTGGACCTCGGGCGCCACCGAAGCCAATAATCTGGCCCTATTCGGCGTCGCTGAGTACTACCGCGAGCACGGCCGGCACATCATCACGGCGCGCACGGAACACAAGGCGGTGTTGGATCCCTGCCGCGAGCTCGAACGGCGCGGCTGGCGCGTCACCTATCTGACGCCGGATGGCGGCGGCCGGATCGATCCGCAGCAGGTCGCCGCGGCACTGCAGGCGGACACGGTGCTGGTGTCCCTGATGCACGTCAACAATGAGATCGGCGTCATTCATGACATCGCGGGGATCGGCGCGGTTTGCGCGCAGCACGGCAGCGCGCGGCTGCACGTTGATGCGGCGCAAAGTGCCGGCAAGTGCCGTGTCGACTTCGCGCAGTCCGGTGCGGACTTGATGTCGCTGTCGGCGCACAAGGCCTACGGGCCGAAGGGCGTCGGCGCGCTGCTGGTGTCGCGCGGCAACGGCCGAGCGCGCGCCGCGGTGCATTTGCGGGCGCTGCAATTCGGCGGCGGGCAGGAACAGTCCTTGAGGGCAGGCACGGTGGCGACCCATCAAGTCGTGGGCATGGGTCTGGCATTCGAACTGGCCGGGGCCGCCGTGGACGCGGAAGCGGAACGGCTGGCCGTGCTGCGCGAACGCTTGTGGCGGGGCTTGGCGGCGCTCGGCGGCGTGCATCGCAACGGCGATGCAGAGCATTCGGTGCCGCAGCTGCTCAATGTGTCCTTCGAGGGGGTGGAAGGCGAGAGCCTGTTGGCCGCGGTGCGCGGGCGCCTGGCGGTGTCGACCGGTTCCGCCTGCACCTCGGCGCTGCGGGAGCCCTCCTATGTGCTGCGCGCCTTGGGCCGCGACGCCGTGTTGAGCGAGAGCAGCCTGCGTTTCGGACTGGGACGCTTCACCCGCGACAGCGATATCGACGGCGCGGTCGCGGCCGTCGGCCGCGCGGTGGCGCACCTGCGCCGGGTGGGCGGCCCGTGAATTATAACGAACCGACCCTGCGCTACTTCGAGACCGCCGCCGCGGCGGGGATACTGACCGGACCCCAAGTGTTCCGCGGCACCGCGGGCAGCCGTACTCAAGGCACCTGGGTGCAATTCGACCTGCAAGTGGCCGCGGGAATCATTCAAGCAGCCCGCTTCCTGGCGTTCGGCTGTCCGCACACCATCGCGGCGTCGGCCTGGGTTGCCGAGCACGCCGCCGGACAGGCGCTCCGCGCGGCGTTGCCCGAGAGCGTGGAGGGCCTGAGCGAGCGCTTTGCCGTGCCGGTCGAGAAACGCGGGCGGCTCTTGATCATCGAAGACGCGTGGACGGCGGCGGCGATGGCGGCCGCGGATGCGGGGGCGTGAGCGGGGGGCTGCATTGCGGCATTGCGTATTGAGTACTTGCCCGCCGCCCCCATGTCGAAAAAACGCGCCCTGGTTCCGTGCGCAGGGGTCGGGGGCGTGTTATGTATAGACTGCGGCCGCGCCTCTGGCCGCGCGGCCTGGAGGACTGTCTGGTATGGCGATTTTGTTGACGGAATCTGCGGCTGATCGGGTTCGGTCCCACCTAGCGCAGCGCGGAGCCGGTTTGGGCCTGCGCGTCGGCATCAAGAAGACCGGTTGCTCGGGATTCGCGTATGTCGTGAATTATGCTGATGAAATCAACCCTGAGGACGCGGTGTTCGAAGCACGCGGCGTCAAAGTGGTGGTGGATCCCTTGAGCCTGCCGCTGATCGACGGGACTTTGGTGGATTTCGTGAAGCAGGGCCTCAACGAGGCCTTCAAGTTCCAAAATCCCAAAGCCAAGGGCGAATGCGGTTGCGGCGAGAGTTTCAACGTCTGATCTGAGGGCTCCCAAGAGCCCTTCAGCGACCCCGGCAGCCAGCCTTGGCAGCAGGGGTTTTTCTAAGTAATACAGGGACTTCGGTTGTCATCCTGATTGCTTGAGCGGGCCTGCTCCAGTACACTTCGCGGTCTTTGTCAGCCCCCCTAGGGGCGCATTTCCAATTTCTACCCGAGGTCGTCATGCCAATCGAGCGTACTCTTTCCATCGTCAAGCCGGACGGCGTCGGCCGTAATCTGATCGGCGATGTCTATCGCCGTTTTGAACAGGCGGGCTTGCGGGTGGTGGCGGCGCGCATGATGCATTTATCGCAAGCCGAGGCGGAAGGATTCTACGCGGTGCACCGAGAGCGGCCGTTCTTCAAGGATCTCGTGCGCTTCATGACGTCGGGTCCGGTGATGGTGCAGGTCCTCGAGGGCGAGGGCGCGATCGCGAAGAATCGCGAGGTGATGGGCGCCACCGATCCGAAAAAAGCGGCGAAGGGCACCATCCGTGCCGATCTTGCCACCAGCATCGACGAGAACATCGTCCATGGATCGGACGCAGCGGACACCGCGGCGCGGGAAATCGGCTACTTCTTCCGCGAAATTGAGCTCTGCCCGCGTACGCGCTAGCGTAGCGGCGGGGGAAAAGGAGACCAACAGGTGGGGGGCGAACGCGTGAATTTACTTGGGCTGCCGCGCGCGCAGCTCGAGTCATTCGTGGCCGAGCGCCTCGGCGCCAAGCCGTTCCGCGCACGCCAGCTGATGAAGTGGATTTATCGGCGGGGCGCGGCGGATTTTTCCGTCATGACCGACCTGAAGCAGGATTTCCGCGAGCAGCTGGAAGCGGCCGCGCGGATCGCGGTTCCGGAAATCGTGACCGAACAGGTGTCGAGCGACGGCACGCGCAAATGGATGCTGCGCATGGATGAGGTGCAGGGGATCGAGACGGTGTACATCCCGGAACCGGACCGGGGCACCTTGTGCATCTCGAGCCAGGTGGGCTGCGCCATGGACTGCACATTCTGTTCGACCGCGCAGCAGGGGTTCAACCGCAACTTGAGCGTTGCGGAAATCGTCGGCCAGGTTTGGCTGGCGCATCGTGAACTGTACGAATCGCGGCCCGGCCACGGCGACGGCCGCAGCGGCGATGCCCGCGCCAAGATCACCAACATCGTGTTCATGGGAATGGGCGAACCGCTCGCCAACTACCGCAATGTGGTTCCGGCCATGCGCATATTCCTCGACGACCTGGGCTACGATTTATCGCGGCGCCGGGTGACGTTGAGCACGTCCGGCCTGGTTCCGCAGATCTACAAGCTGGCCGAAGAGTGCAATGTCGCCCTGGCGGTGTCGCTGCACGCGCCGAACGATGAATTGCGCAACGAACTCGTGCCCATCAACCGCAAGCATCCGATCGGCGAATTGTTGGACGCGTGCTGGCACTACATCGACGCGCAGAACGGCCGCAGCGTCACCTTCGAGTACGTGATGCTGGATGGGGTCAACGACAAACCCAAGCACGCGCTCGAGCTCGCGCGCCTGCTTCGGGCCAAGCCGGCCAAGCTCAATCTGATCCCCTTCAATGTGTTTCCCGGCACGCGCTACCGCCGGTCGCCTGCCGCGGCGATATTGAAATTTCGCGACATTCTCAATGAGCAGGGAGTCATCGCCACGATCCGCAGAACCCGCGGCGACGACATCGATGCGGCCTGCGGCCAATTGGCCGGCCGGGTCAAGGACCGCACCCTGGTGCGTCTCGGCTCGAAACTGACTTCTGCCACACGCACCAGCGCGGAGATCCGATGAGCACCAGCACCGTGAAGATGTTCGCCCTGTCTCTCGGGCTCTGCCTCGCGGCCTGCTCGCACAATTCCGGGTTCAAGAAGGCGTCGCCCGAGGTGACGGCGAACACCAACATGCAGCTCTCGATCGAATACATGAAGCTCGGCAAGCTGGCGCAATCGCGCGATTTCATCGAGAAGGCGCTCAGCCAAAACCCGGGCAGCCCGGATGTGCAAATGACGGCCGGCCTCATTTATGAGCGGCTGGACGACATGAGCAAGGCCGACCGCTATTACTCGGCCGGCTATCGCCTGGGGAAGGGCGATCCGAACATTCAAAACACCTACGCGGGCTTTTTGTGCCGCACCGGCAAGGCCGTGGCGGGCGAAAAGCTGTTCGACCAGGTGGCGCGCAACCCGTTGTATCAGACCCCGGAAGTGGCGTTGGTCAACGCCGGCGTGTGCGTGCGCGGCACCGGCGATGTGGTCGATGCCGAGCGCTATTTCAACCGGGCGCTGGCGATTCACCCGAATCTGCCCGAGGCCATGCTGCAGCTCGGCAACATCGCGTTCGACCGCGGCGATGCCGCGCAGGCGCGCGAAACAGTGCTGCGCTATCTCGCGGTGAATCCGCCGACTTCCGAGGTGCTGTGGCTGGGTTTCCGCGCCGAGCGCAAGCTCGGCGATGCCACCGCGGCGGCGGGCTATGCGCGGCGCGTGCAGAGTGAATTCCCCAATTCGGAACAGGCGCAAATGATGCGTTCCGGCGTCGATCGATGACGGAACTGATTGCAACCGGTCCGCGGCTCAAGGCTGAGCGCGAGCGCCGGGGATTGAGTCCGCAAAAAGCAGCCGACGAGCTGCATCTCGACGGCTGGGTGATCGACGCGCTCGAATCCGAGAACTACGCGCGCATCGGTCCCTCGGTCTACGCCAAAGGACATTTGCGCAGATACGCGATGCTTTTGGGGTTGCCCGCCGACGAAATCATGGCCGGCTACGAATCCCGGGCGCAGGCGCCGAATCCACCGGCATTGCAGGCGGCGAACATGCGGCTGCGCACCGATGAACCGGCGGCAAGCAATTTTCCATGGCAGCGAACGGCGGCGGCGGCCGCGGTGTTGCTGCTGATTCTCGGCGCATGGTGGTGGAAGCCGTGGCATCGGCATGGCGCGGCGGCGGCGGTCGGCGAGAGTCCGGCGGCCACCCTCAGCGCGGCATCCGCCGCCGGCACCGCCGATGCCGTCCCAGCCGCGGGCAACAGTGCGCCGCCCGCCCAGGCAGCACCGGCGCTGATGTCGACGGCATTGACGTCGACTTCCGGCGCGGCCCCGGGGGCCGCGGGCACGGGGTCCGCAGCGGCATTGCCGCCCGAGGGCGACCCGACGGCGGGGGTGGGCCGCGCGCGGCTGCGCCTGAGCTTTTCCGCCGACTCCTGGGTGGATGTTCATGATGCGGCCGGCCGCAAGGTATTCGCCGGCAACGGCCGGGCCAACAGCATGAAAACCATTGCCGGGATCGCACCCATGCGCGTGTACCTGGGCTTCGCGAGCGGCGTGCAACTCGAAATCAACGACCGCGCGGTCGCGATCGGCCCGCAGTTCCTGGCGGGCGACGTGGCGCGGTTCGAGGCAGGCGCCGACGGGATTCTGCGGCGCGACCCGCGCGGCGCGGCGGCTCCCAGCAGCGTACCGGCGCGCCCCGCGCGCCCCGCGCGCCCCAGCAACTGATCGGGTGCGCTCTTGAGCAAGATTATCGAGCCCCTGCGCGGCGTGCACGATGTGCTGCCTGCGCAGATCGCGGCCTGGCAATACCTCGAGCGGATCACGCGCGAGGTGTTCGCCGGATACGGCTACGAGGAATTCCGCGTGCCGGTGATCGAGCAGACGCAGTTGTTCAAGCGCTCGATCGGCGATTTCACCGACATCGTCGAGAAGGAAATGTTCAGCTTCGTCGATCAGGGCGAGGACCAGATCACGCTGCGTCCCGAAGCCACCGCCGGCATCGTGCGTGCCGTCATTTCTAACGGCATGCTGCGCGACGGACGCCTGCGTGTCTGGTGCATGGGGCCGATGTTCCGGCGCGAACGCCCGCAGGCGGGGCGCTACCGTCAATTTCATCAAATCGACGCGGAGGCATTCGGCTTCGAGGGGCCGGACGTCGATGCTGAAATCATCCTGTTGTCGGCGCGTCTGCTGCGGCGTCTCGGCTTGAGCGGCACCCAGCTCAAGGTCAATTCGCTGGGAACCCCGGCCTCGCGCGCCGCCTACCGCGAACAGCTCATCGCGTATTTCGGCGCGCACGAGAGCGCGCTCGACGAGGACAGCAAACGGCGGCTCAAGGGCAATCCGCTGCGAATACTCGACAGCAAAAACCCGCAGATGCAGCGCATCATCGCCGGCGCGCCGCAGCTGCTCGAATCGCTGGATCCGGAGTCGCGCGCGCATTTCGAGTCCTTGTGCGCCCACCTGCGCAGCGCCGGCATCGAGTATCATGTCGAGCCGCACCTGGTCAGGGGACTCGACTACTACACCCGCACGGTCTTTGAGTGGACCACCGATGCTCTGGGCTCGCAGAGCACGGTTTGCGCCGGCGGGCGCTACGACGGTTTGGTGGCTCAATTGGGGGGCGCCGCCACCCCCGGAATCGGCTGGGCGATGGGCCAGGAGCGGATCGTCATGCTCCTCGACAAGCAGGGCTTGGGCCAGGAGCGCGGGCGCCCGCAGGTTTATTTGATATTGGCGGGGGAACAGACGGAGACGGCGGGGTTCAAACTGGCGGAGCAATTGCGCGACGCCTGGCCGGATCTGGCGTTGCAAATCAATCTCGGCGGCGGGAGTTTCAAGACGCAATTCAAGCGTGCGGATAAGAGCGGCGCGCAATTTGCGCTCGTTTTGGGGGACGACGAGGTGGCCCGGGGCGTGGTGGCCATCAAGGCCCTGCGCCGGGAGCTCGCGCAGGAAGAATGCCCCCTCTCACAAATCAGTGAACGCTTGCGGGTCTTGTTGGGTCTTAAGGGCGGGTAGCGGAGAAGTCATGGCAGAAGAATATTTGACCGACGATGAACAATTGGAAGCCGTCAAGCACTGGTTTAAGGAGTACGCCCCATGGCTGATCGGCGGCGTGCTGGCCGGCCTGGCCGGGTTCTTCGGCTATTCGTACTACCAGACCTACACCAACGGCCGCGACTTGAAGGCCGCGGCGCAGTTCAGCGCCATGACCACGGCGCTGCAGACCAACGACCGCACCAAGTCCCGCACGATCGCCGGTGAACTCATCAAGGAATATGCGGACTCGCCGTACGCCGATCAGGCGCAATTGATGCTGGCGCGGCTGGACGTGGATGACGGTCAGTTGGACAAGGCCGCGGCACCCTTGACGCAGATCATGAACAATTCCAAGGACACCGAGCTGCGGCAGATCGCCCGGCTGCGCCTCGCGCGCATCCTCACCGATCAAGGAAAGGCGGACCAGGCGATCACGATGCTGCCCGAACCCATACCGCCCGGATTCGCGGCGCGCTACTACGAGGTGCGCGGCGACGCGTATCTCGCCAAGAAGGACACCGCCCATGCGGTCGCCGAGTACCAGAAAGCGCTGGGCGCGGCCGATGCAAGCGGCATCAATTCCTCCTTGCTGGAGCTGAAGCTTCAGGATCTGGGCGCCGTCCCGGCACCTGTGTTGAGCAACGTTTCCGTGAACACATTGAACAAGGCTAAACCCTGATGCGTTTATTGCTTTCCGTAGGGCTTGCGGCGCTGCTGATCGCGGCTGGTTGCAGCAAGGACAAAGACGTCGAACCGCCGGCCAAGCTGGTGAAATTTCCATCGACGCTGCCGGTGAAAAAACTCTGGGGCGAGGGCGTCGGCGGCGGCAAGAAGCAATTGGTGCTGCGTCTGGGATTGGGTCCTACGGCGGACAACGGCGTGGTCTTCGCCGCCTCGCACAAGGGCGAAGTGCTGGCTATGTCGCTCGATACCGGCCGCCAGTTGTGGATGAAGAAATTGAAATTGCCCATTTCGGCCGGCCCGGGCGCGGGTTTCGGCATGGTGGTGGTGGGCACCAGCAAGGGCGGCATCATCGCTCTGGACGGCGCCACCGGGCGCGAACTATGGCGTTCGCGCGTCAATTCCGAGCTGCTGTCCGAACCTGCAATCAGCGAGAAAGTCATCGTCATACGGTCGGTCGACGGCCGGCTTCACGGCCTCAACGCGCACACCGGCAAGGAGCTGTGGTCGGTCGAGCAACAGGTCCCGCGCCTGAGCCTGCGCGGCACGGCCACGCCCATCATCGCCAATCAGGCGGCGATCAGCGGCTTCGACAACGGCAAAGTCATGGCGGTGTCGCTCAGCACCGGCGACACGGTCTGGGATACGGCGCTGGCCTCGCCCCACGGTCGCACGGAGCTCGACCGGTTGGTGGACGTCGACTCCGCGGTTCACGCGGTGGGTGAAAACGTGTTCGCCACGGGATTCCAAGGGCGCACCGCGATGCTCGCGCTCGATTCGGGGCAAATCTGGTGGGCGCACGACATGTCGAGCTACCGCGGCTTGGCGGTCGATGCGGACAATCTGTATGTGACGCAATCCGACGGCATCGTGGTGGCGCTGCGCCAGCGCGATGGTTCGGAATTGTGGCGCACTCAGAAATTGAAGCTGCGACGGCTGAGCACTCCGGTGCTGACCAGCACCGCCGTGGTGGTCGCCGACTTCCAAGGCTACGTCCATTGGCTGGACAAGACTACCGGCGAACTGGTCGCGAGGGAGCGCGTCAACAAGGAGCGCATCAGCAATTCTCCGGTGGCGATCGGCGATACGGTGGTTGTGATGACCGACGGCGGCAAAATGGCGGCGTACCGTGCATCGCCAAGAACCGCCGCCGCGGCGACGGCGGCTCCTGCCGCGGAACCAGTGCCTCCCGCGGCGGAACCCACACCGCCCGTCGCGGAACCGGCGCCGCCCGCGACGGAGCCCGCGCCTGCGCCGACTCCCGCGCCGCCGCCGGATCCGGCACCCGCGACTCCCGCGCCGACGCCGTAGGCAATGCTGCCGGTCGTTGCATTGATAGGTCGGCCTAACGTAGGCAAGTCGACCTTGTTCAATGCCATGACCGGCACCCGCGATGCCTTGGTAGCCGATCTGCCGGGCCTCACCCGCGACCGGCAGTACGGCTTCGCACGGCGCACCGAGGTTCCTTGCATCGTGGTCGACACGGGCGGTCTCGTTGAAAACGCCGGCGACATCGAAGGCCTGATGGTTGCGCAAACCGAACGCGCGATCAGTGAGGCGGACCGAATCATCGTGCTGGTGGACGGCCGCGCAGGAGTCACCCCGCAGGATCAATTCGTGGCGCAATTAGCCCGGCGCAGCGGCAAGCCGCTGTTCCTGGCGGTCAACAAGACCGAAGGATTCGACCACGATATCGCGGTGGCCGATTTTCACCAGCTCGGCCTGGGGGAACCGCAGCCGATCGCGGCCGCCCATGATCAAGGCGTGATTTCGCTGCTCGAGACGGCGCTCGCCGGCTTGACGCCCGACCCGCAGGACGGGCCGGAAAACACCGGCATCAAGGTCGCCGTGATCGGCCGCCCGAATGTCGGCAAGAGCACCCTGATCAACCGTTTGCTGGGCGAGAACCGCATGGTGGCGTTCGATCAGCCCGGCACCACCCGCGACGCCGTGCTGGTGCCGTTCGAGCGCGACGGCGAGCGCTATACGCTGATCGACACCGCCGGACTGCGGCGCCGCTCGCGCGTCGAGGAGGCGGTCGAGAAATTCAGCGTCATCAAGACCCTGCAGGCGATCGAGACCGCGCACGTCGTCGTGGTGGTGATGGATGCGCATGACAATGTCGCCGAACAGGACGCGAGCCTGCTCGGCACGGTCATCGAACAAGGCCGGGCGTTGGTGCTGGCGGTCAACAAGTGGGACAACATCCCGGTGGAGCAGCGCGATCTGATCCGCCAGCAAATCCAGCAGCGCCTGCAGTTCGCCGACTTCGCGCCGCTGCATTTCATCTCGGCGCGCCACGGCAGCGGCGTCGGCGAGCTATTCGCAGCCGTGCGCAAGGTGTATGCGGCCGCGACGCGCGACATGAGCACACCGGAATTGACCCGCGTGCTCGAAGCGGCCATCGAAAGCCACCAGCCGCCGCTGGTCAGCGGCCGCCGCATCAAATTGCGTTACGCCCACCAAGGCGGGCGTAACCCGCCGGTGGTGGTCATCCACGGCAATCAGACCGATCATGTGCCGGACGCCTACCGGCGCTACTTGGTCAACGTCTACCGCAAGGCGTTCGATCTGATGGGCACGCCGGTGCGCGTCACATTCCGCGGCGAGGAGAACCCCTTCGCCGGCAAGCGAAATCCCCTCACGCCCCGGCAGGTCCGCAAACGCAAGCGGCTGATACAGCGCAACAAGCGCTGAAAACCCCGTCCGGAGCATTCGCCGCTCCTGCAGAGGCGCACAGCCGGCTCCCGGTGAAACTTTGCTAGACTAACCCCTAACGTAGGGGCGGGCGGCGGGTGGCGGGAAGTCCAGTGCTGCGATTCACCAAAACGAAAGCCTTCCGCATCGCCGCGATCATCGCGGTGCTGGTCGGCCTGTACGCCCTGGCAGGCTTCGTGCTGGCCCCGCGGCTGCTGCGTTCCACGCTGATGGAAGACATCTCCAAGACTCTGGGGGTGAAGCCGACGGTGGGCGAGATCCACGTCAATCCATTTCTGTTCCAGGTGGAAGTCAAAGACTTCTCCTTGACGGCTCCGAGCGGCGACAAGCTGCTGGGTTTCGGTCGGTTGTTCATCGACTTCCAGCTGTCCTCGATCTGGCACCGCGCCTATACGTTCTCCAACATCGACATCGATGCGCCCTCGATCAACGCCGTGGTTGCGGGCGACGGCAATCTCAATCTTCTGCAGCTGCGGCCGAAGACTCCCCCGCCGCCGCCGCCGCCGCAGTCGAAGAATGAGCCGCTGCCGGCGTTACGCATCGGCTCGTTCAAGGTCAGCCAAGGAACCGTGACCTACGAGGACCGCAGCCGTCCGTCGGTGTTCGCGGCGCGGCTGGAACCGATCAATTTTCAACTGATGGACTTCACCACCGGCCTCGACGGCGGGCGATTCACCTTCACCGGCTCCTCGAAACTCGGGGAACGCTTGACGTGGCGCGGACACGTCTCGGTGCAGCCCATCGAGTCCGACGGCGACATTCAGATCGACGGACTGCGCGCGCACACGATCTGGGAATACCTCGAGGACCGCCTGGGATTCGTGATCAATTCCGGGACCATCGACGCCAGTGCGAGCTACAGGTTTTCGCTGCAAAACGCGGTCGAATTGCAGGCACAGGTATCCAAGATCGCCGTCAGCGACGTGACGATCAGGCCCAAGAATTCGGAGACGGATTGGATCACAGTCCCGTCGCTGCTCTTGAATGGAACCACCCTGGACCTCGCGAAACGTCAGGCACACGCCGATTCGCTGTCGATCACGGGAGCAAAGCTCGTGACCTGGCTGGAGCCCGACGGGTCATTCAATTTGCTCAAACTTGCTCAGCCGGCGGCCGGGCCGGCAGCGGCACCCGCGTCGGCGCCCGCGACACCGGGACCCGCGACCGCAACTCCGGCCGCCGTCACCCCCGCGCCGCCTTGGTCGTTCGAGCTGGGCGAGTTCGCATTGGTCGAGGCCAGTATTTCCACCGAGGATCGCGGGACTTCGCCGGCGGTCAAGCTGCAGCTTGCACCGTTATCGGTGAAGGTCCACGGCGTGAGCCTGGACCTGGCAAAGTCCGTGACCGTGGACCTCGACACACGGATCAATGAGAACGGGTCGTTGCAAGCGAACGGGGATGTGACCCCGCAACCGCTATCCGCCAATCTGGCGCTGAAGCTCGACGGCGTGGAACTCAAGACGGTGCAGCCGTACATCGGGCAGCACACGTCGATGACGTTGCTCGGCGGACGCCTGAGCGGCGAGGGCAAGGTGCGCTACGGGGCCACGAAACCGGCGCTGCAATTCACGGGCAATCTCAGCGTGGCCGGGCTGCACACGGTGGACAATGCGCTGCGCGAGGACTTCATCAATTGGGACCGGCTGGACGTCACCGGAGTGAACTTTCAGCATGATCCGGACCGGCTCGACATCGAACAGGTCGCGGCGCGCAAGCTGTACGCACGCGTCATCATCGAACCGGACCGCACTATGAATGTGACGCGAGTGCTGGCCGGTCCTGGAGCGACGGTGGTGGCACCGCCGGCGTCCGGCGGCACTCCCGTGCCGCAGACCGCTCCGCCGCCGCCGGTTGAATCGCGCAATCAGTCTGCAGCGAAGGAGACGGCGCCGCCGATGCCCATGTCGATCAAGAAAATAGCGCTGCACGCGGGCCAAGCGAAGTTCGCGGACCTGTCGGTGCAGCCGAACTTCGCCACCGGCATTCAAGACATCGAGGGTACGGTGGTCGGCCTATCGTCCAAAACCAATTCGCGCGCGAAGGTGGATATCCACGGTGCCGTGGATCAATTCTCGCCGGTCGCAATCACCGGCGAAGTCAATGTATTGAGCGCCGCGCTGTATACCGATTTGGGTTTGAGCTTCCGCAACATGGAGCTCAGCACCTTCAATCCTTACTCAGGAAAGTTCGCCGGCTACAGCATCGCCAAAGGCAAGCTCACCACTGAACTGCACTACAAAGTGGAGGGCCGCAAGCTCGACGCGCACCACCACATCATCGTCGATCAGCTGGAATTCGGCGCCAAAACCGAAAGCAAGGATGCGGTGTCGCTGCCGATCAAACTCGCGGTTGCGCTGCTCAAGGACCGCAATGGCGTCATCGATCTGGATGTCCCCGTCTCCGGCACTCTGGACGACCCGAAGTTTCGCTTGGGACCCATTATCTGGAAGGTCTTCGTCAACATTCTCGAGAAGGCGGTGACCGCACCGTTTGCCCTGCTCGGATCCCTGTTCGGCGGCGGCCCCGATCTACAGTTCATCGATTTTCGGCCGGCAGCAGCGGACTTGGATGCGGCGGGCGCCGACAAGGTCAAGACCGTGGTCAAAGCATTGAATGGGCGGCCGCAGCTGAAGATCGAGGTGCCCATTGCCTGGGTCGGCGATCTCGATCGCCCGGCGCTCGTCGAGGCGCAATTTCAGGCGCAGGTGCGGGACGCTCGCGCCGCCGCCGGCAGCGGCAAGAAATCCGCGGCCGCGGCAGCCGACTTTGAATCGTTGGATCCTGCCGCGCAGGCAGAAGTATTGACGCAGTTGTACGCCAAGAACCTGGGCGGCGAACCCAAATATCCGCCGGAAGTCACGAGCATCAAGGCCAAGCCCGAGCTTGCCGCCGCCAAAGTCGCCTTTCTGAAACAGGCACTGCGCGCGCACATCGTCGTGGCCGATGCCGATCTCACGGCGCTGGGTCAACAGCGTGCCATGGCCGTGCAGCAAGGCTTGTTGACGGACACGCAATTGGATCCTGCGCGGGTGTTCCTGGTCGTCAACGACAAGGCGAAGAATCAAGACGGCAAGGTGCGCTTGGAACTCACCTTGAAGTGAACGGCGGCCGCGGCGTTGTCCCAAGCTGTCGCCGCGGGAGTAGTATTAGTTCATTTGCAGCGTCACTCAGAGGGGTTAGACCAACGTCATGCCAATCCTCGAATTCATTGCCGTCGGCGTGATTCTGATCGCTCTATCCGGTCTGCGCGTCGCGCAGGAATATGAGCGCGGGGTGGTATTCAGGCTCGGACGCTACCGGGGGCTACGCGGACCCGGACTGTACTGGATCATTCCGCTGAATATCGAACGCTCGGTCAGGGTCGATATCCGAACCCGCACCGTCTCGGCCGAGCAGCAGGAGACGATCACCCGCGACAGCGTGACCATCAAGGTGAACGCCGTATTGTGGTATCGAATCGTCGATGCGTCCAAAGCGGTCATTGCGGTGGCCGATGCGCCTGCCGCGGTGTATCAGCTGGCTCTGACGGGACTGCGAAATATCATCGGCCAGCACGATTTGGATGAGATCCTGCAGGAACGAAATAAAATCAATACCCTGCTGGGGGACAATATTTCGGGTGCGACCGCGCCCTGGGGTCTGTTGGTGGAACGCTTCGAGATGAAGGACGTCGAACTGCCGCAGGCGATGCAGCAGGTGATGGCGATGCAAGCCGAAGCGATTCGCGAGAAGCGGGCGCGCATCATCAAGGCAGAAGCGGAACTCGAGGCCTCGGTGAAACTGTCGGCCGCCGCCGCGCAAATCACCGCGAATCCCGCGGCCCTGGAACTGCGCCGCATGCAAATGATCTCGGAAGTGGGCGCCGAGAACAACAGCACCACGGTATTGATGATTCCTTCGGATTTTGTCTCGCTGGCGCACAGTTTGAACGACTTTTTGCAGCGCCAGGCAGCCGCGCGCAGCGGGGTCGACCACAAATCTTAGGGACCTCATGAGGAAAGCATGAAAGCAACCGCAGGCTGGTCAGCCTTGTTGGCGGTTCTGATCGGCTCCACGGTTGCGGCCTTCGCCGACACAACCGCACCCTCGCCGCCGGAAACGCAGGCGCAAATCCCGTTCGCCAATCACGGCGGCATCTACAACTGGCAGGTGGTGAACGATCGCACGGTGCTGATCCAGTCGCAAAATCGCCGGTGGTACAAAGCGACGCTGCTCAGCTCCTGCGTCGAATTACCGTTTGCGGAAACACTCGGCTTCGAATCGAATGCCGACGGCAGTTTCGATAAATTCAGTTCGATCAAAGTTCACGGTCAACATTGCCCGTTGGTTTCCCTGGTCGAGACCACAGCGCCGCCGAAGAAATCCGCGCCGCACAAACCCGGTTCGGCAGCGCCCAGCACGCCGCAGCCGCCGGTTGAGAAGTCGGGGTAGCGTCATGCCGCCGTCGGCCGTCCGCTTTTGGCGACAGCGGACCGCGGTCGATTTTTGGGGCAAGGGAATCGTGAGC